>Ga0265300_10005037_pt1 | contig 10342 bp, 6 predicted proteins | sample AusTroGonzalo_MG_FD_193482 | JGI IMG/M metagenome (GOLD analysis project Ga0265300, IMG submission 193482) | Bovine rumen microbial communities from tropical cattle in Woodstock, Queensland, Australia - Gonzalo_03 | ecosystem: Host-associated > Mammals > Digestive system > Stomach > Rumen ... | reverse complement strand
TAGGTGTGCTGCTGACGGCTTGCAGTCAGTCGCAACAGGAGCCGCAGATGTCTTCGGCAGCACATTGCCTGGAGCAGGCTGAGGACGCTCTGGCCAATGACAGCATCCTGCAGGGAGAGACCTTACTACGTAAGACCATCCGCCTGGCTGAAGAGTCAGAAGATTGGCATACCAATTATATTGCCTACCAGCGATTGGCTGAAGCATTGGCGGAGAGCAACCCTGAGGAGGCTCTGCAACTGATGAAAATAGCCCTGAGCATCTATGAGCAGCATCCTGATGATGAAAGTAACTACATCCTTCTGCTCGACTATGCTGGAACGTATGCCGCACAAGTGGCATTTGTCAATGAGGGTACTTTCGACGAAGCACTCGACTACATCCATAAAGCCTACGACATAGCCAAGAAGGAACAGATGACTGACCTGATGGGTCTCACGCTCACCAGCCTCGCCAACATTGCCTGGGCACAGGATGATTATCGACAGGCCATCGACTATGCCCATCAGGCTATGGCTACTGGCGACACGCAGTCTGGCACGCTTCAGGTGCTGGCTCGCAGCTATCTCTGTCTTAATATGCTCGACTCGGCAGAGACCGTCTATCGACAGATGGAGCCAGGCGATGACGTTCATCTGGCATATATCGTGCAGAGTCACCTTGCCAAGATAGCCCTTCGGCGATTGGGCGCCACAGCGGTTGAGGACAGTGTGGACGAAGCTTTCAATCAGATAGAGGATATCTATTTCAAGGCTCTCGAACAGAAAGATCAGTACTATCAGGAGTCGCTGCGTCAGGAGATGGAGAACCAGCAGCTGGAATACCGTTCAAAGATGTATGGCCGCACCCTCCTTATTGTTATCATTGCCTCGCTCTTCGTCATCGTGGCTATCGTGTTGATGGTAAGATACAGGATGCGGGCACAGCATCAGGAGAAACGTCAGTTGCAACAGGAGGCTGAGCATCAGAAGACCCTGCTGCATCAGGCCAACGAGGTGGTGACATTCATGCAGCACTTCATCCTGGAACGTACAGAGGCGGTGAAGAAGCTCAACCAAAGTGGCGACTTGCTCATCTACCTCAGTCCCCACGAATGGAGCGAGATAGAACGAACGCTCAACGCCATCGACAACAATCGCTTTGCCAATCTCCGCGAGCAGTATCCCAACATGCAGGAAGACGACATCCGTTTGTGCTTGCTCACCCGTCTTGGCATCAGCAACCGCACCATTGGCAACATCTACTGCATCACCGTCTCTGCCGTCCAGCATCGTAAGCTCAAGCTGAAGAAGGACGTGTTCGGAGAAACTAATCCAGACATCACGCTGGAACAGATACTATTAAGGTAATAAATAAGCATGCTAACAACTTAAAATCATAAGATTATGAAAACAATAAAACTTTTATTCCTATTCCTTTTTGGTGCGCTGCCCACGCAGGCACAGGAATCAGAAGATATCTTAAATAGCGTTGACTACATTCCATTTGTAGAGTTAGGCAAGCAGTGGCATGTGTTTGAGACTTCAAATCCGAACTCTATTTATTATTTTGTAAGATACGAGATGTACGAAAATGTAGAGCGTAACGGCAAGACATACATACAGACATCCTGTTTTGAAGACATTTTGTGCACGATTCGAAAGGAAGGACTGTTTCGTGAGGAAAATCGTCGGGTGTATAAATATGATGAGACGACTGGCAGGGACGTCATGTTGTATGACTTCTCGCTCAAAGAGGGCGATACATTCACATACGAATTTGGTTTTGGCCAACCTACTAATTGTAAGGTATTGAAGCAAGGATGGTTGAACAACGGTCCCCAGATAGTATCTTCGAGTATCCTCACATCAGCTGATACACTGGAATTTGAGTATCGCCGACTACACACATGGACAATTGGTCGTGATAACGGGGTGGGGGGATATGATGAGGTTACTACTTGGGTAGAAGGTATTGGGTCACTTGATAATATGTTTGGTTCCTTTGCTTCTGACGGAGTGAAGACGTATCTGGCTTACGTAGAAAGGAAAGATAACGAAACAAGCTATCAAAACGAATATCTGCCATTCACGTTTTATAACGCTTACGACAGGATGAGACACATTCATGGCTGCAATCTGCCAACTGGTGCAGAAGACAATTCAGAAGACGACGGGCATCATAAACTTACTTACGAATTAGAAGGTGACCGTCTGCATGTCTATGGAAATGCTTTTACCCAATGTGGACCAAATCACTATGCAATTTTCTACGAGAGCAAAACTGATGACCCGTTGGTCAACAAAATTGAATTCGTAATAAAAGAAGTGGAACCATTAGCTGATTGTATGGCCCTCCATTCTACCAACTTCTATGTTTCAGGCTTCAACCCTAACATGAACTATATCGTGGTAGACAATCAAGGCGAGGAACATCTAGTCATTAACAAGACGCCACAAATAGCATATCGTCCAATGATTGAAGATGGGAAAGTTTGGAAGCTAGGAAACACGGCAAGTATTTCAGATAGTATTGTGCAGATTGTTGATTACTATTTCTTCGATGGCGACACAATTGTTGACGGAAAGAATTGTAAGCAGATGATGTGCCAACGATATGTCAGCCCAGATCATCCGGATTTTGACTATATGTCGCAACAGCCTTCCTTGAGTAAGGTGGGAGCTTGGTACGAAGAGAACCAGAAAGTTTATGTCTTTAATACAACTAACAATCAGTTTATGTTGATGTATGATTTCTCCGTCGATGCTGATGACACTCTGATGATTGGTAATAATGGTCCATACGTGATAGGACAAAAGCAGACAGGAGGCTTAAAAGGTTTCAAGGGCGTTTATAGAGACATAACAGAGCTGTCGGATGAAGGCAACTACTTCTGTAACATCTGGCTGGAAGGCGTCGGAGGTATTGACGGACCTACCAGGAATGCCTCTCCTGAGGACGTAGATCATGTGCCAGAGTTCCTGATGTCATGTAGTGTCGGCGATGAGGTTATCTACCTCAACGACGACTATGAGGACGGGGCCAGCATCGATGCTACAGGAGCCCGCAAGGACCGCTTTGACTTTGTGCATATCGTCAAGCCTAGACCTAAGGCACCGAGTAAGCAAGAGGAGAGCGATGCGAGCATTATGGCAAAGGCACCGAGTAAGGAGGCGGAAGAGCCAATATATGGTGAATACAACGAGCTACAACTCGACATCAACCTCAATCCCCTTGCCGATGCCTATATGGTAAGCATCACCAATGAAACGGGTAAGGTTGTCTACGAGAAAGCCATCAACGCAGGCAGCATCGTGGGCTTGAACATCGACATCTCTGCCTACGCCAAGGGCCGTTACACAGTAACGATGGAGAACAGCCTTGAGTCCTTCACTGGCGAATTCGATGTGCAGACAACTGGAATAGAAGAGGTAATAGATAATAATAAGGTGAAAGCCAGAACTGACATCTTCAACCTCCAGGGACGCCGCCTGAATACAGAGCCCAAGCATGGGGTGTATATCAAGAACGGAAAGAAGGTGGTGAAATAGAAGAAATCTATCAGTAATTGCGGTCAGAAAAAGATAGAAATAGATAAAAATTTGTAGATATGAGAAAATCAAGTTTGTTATTTCTGTTATTGATGCTGACAGGTTTCGCTTATGGCGAGACGGTGGTTGGCGAGATGCTCCATGAAGGAACTGCGTGGGGGTATGCAGGTTATTGGACGGCGGATTCTTATACTATTAAGGGAACAAAATCCATGAATGGCAAGACGTATGGTCTGCTTAATATGGAACGCCGTTCGTATGATGGAGCGAGGGCGATGGGACCTGAAGATCTTTCATGGTATCACGCCACCCTTGGCATCCGCGATGAAGGGGGAAAAATATATGTCAACAAGGAAGAGTATCTGAGCTTGCTGACGCAAGAAAACAGCTGGTCTTTAGTAGGTGAGGTTGAGCCCCTACCATATGAAGAAACGTTTGACGGCGAATTGGTACTCTATGACTTCAATAAGAATGTGGGGGATGAGTATTGCCAGTTGGCTGACGGCACTTCGCTGACGGTAACCAATGTGAGTGTGTTGACAACGGAGGATGGCATTTCTCGCCGCCGTCTGACACTGAGCAATGGCTTCGACCTGATAGAGGGCGTAGGGTGTACCAACTCACCAGGCTTTCTGCTGTATTGGCTGAACATAAAGCCCGATTGTAAAGAGAGAATGAGGAATGTTGGGTTGTTGACTTATTATGGCATAAGAGAGGAGGATGGCTCGCTTCAACGTATCTTATCCCGCGATTTTGATGCCACAATTAATGAGATGAATGGTAATCCTAACAAAATGCTGACACAAGGCCGCCGTTGGGTATATAACTATGACAATGGGGAGATGAAGGGCACACTGACCTATACTGTTGAGGGTGATACCTTGCTGCATGCATACAAGCGGGCCAAGGTCTATATGACATTGACGGACAACGAGACGAAGAATGTGGTACGCTCAGGCTATATCGGTGCTTTCAACGAGATATCAAATAGCCTCCACTTCCTGCCATCTGACTCATCAGAAGCTGTGCCACTCTATGATTTTACCCAGCATTATCAATCTGTTTTTGAGTATAGCGGTATCTCACGTTTCGTGGTCAACGATGATTCTATTATGGCAGGTAATGATAAGCTTCATAGGATTCAAATGTTGAACAAAAGGCGTTACGATCCTTTTCCTCTGGACAAGGACAGCCTATATTACTGGGTAGAGGGTATTGGCAGTTCCAAGGGACTGCTGGAATACTATGCAGGCACGCTGATGGATAGTATTCAGTTCGTGGGATGCTATGATGGCGATGAACGTTTCTTTACGAAAGAGGACTTTGAAAAAGAAGGCAACCAACCCTCGAAGTTCTGTAATAGTCTACGGATAGGACCGCTGTCTTTTAACATTGAGTTAGGGCCAAAGACGGCCAGAGTGTTACCTTCCGACAGTTATCAGACAATGAGTAGCATCAATATCCCTTCCTCCGTAGAGCTATGGGGAATTGCATGTAAAGTGACTGCTATAAATGATCGTGCTTTCTATGACTGTAATGCTATCACATCTGTCGAGATTTCAGAGGGAGTGGTAGAGATAGGAGAAGAAGCATTTCGTAAATGCGAAAGTATAACGTCTCTTTCCCTGCCTTCAACGCTGGTTACAATCAAAGATAAAGGATTCTTCGGATTAAAGAGCCTGACATCTCTTGTCCTCCCTGAAAATCTCAAAACAATTGGAGGCTGGGCTTTCCAGACGTGTCTGAAATTAAAGGAGCTTGACATCCCTGCCAGTGTGGAAAGCATCGGCAGATATGCTTTTTCGCATTGTCAAAGCCTGGAGAACGTATATTGTCGTGCCACCACGTTACCCACTACTGATGAGACAAGGCAGTTCCGTGACATAAACCCTGAAGCAGTTCTTCACGTACCTGCCGCCTCAATAGAGGCTTACAGAAGTACAGCTCCGTGGAGCAACTTCAAGTATATCGTCCCCATCGAGCATCAAGTGGCTTATCGTCCATTCGTTGAAGATGGTAAAGTCTGGAAGGTAGGAAGCACGGAAGGCATTTCTGATAGCATTGTGAAGATGGTTGAATACTACTACTTCGATGGCGATACGATTATTGACGGAAAGACCTGCAAGCAGATGATGTGCCAACGATATGTCAGCCCAGATTATCCGGATTATGATGCTATTATACAATCCCCCCTCTTAAGAAATGTCGGAGCCTGGTACGAAGAGGACAAGAAAGTGTATTTTTATAACGCACAAAACAAACAATATAAGATGATGTACGACTTCTCCCTCGATGCCAATGAAACCTTCCTGATTGATGACTATTATTCCTATGTAATAGGGGCAAAGCAGACTGGAGATTTAGATGGTTTTAAAGGTGTTTATAGGGATGTCATGTGGTATGATGAAGAAGATCCTTATTATTGTACCACTTGGTTGGAAGGTGTTGGAGGTATTGACGGTCCAACCGTAAATGTCTATTATGGAAAAGAAGGCCATGGGTTGTTCCTGATGTCTTGTTCTGTTGGCGATGAGGTCATCTACCTCAACGACAACTATGAGGATGGGGCCAGCATCGATGCTGCAGGAGCCCGTAAGGACCGCTTCGACTTTGTGCATATCGTCAAGCCCAGACCTAAGTCACCGAGTAAGCAAGAGAAGATGATGGTTAAAGCTCCGATGAGGGAGGCGGAAGAGCCGATATATGGTGAATACAACGAGCTGCAGCTCGACATTAACCTCAATCCCCTTGCCGATGCCTACATGGTAAGCATCACCAATGAAACGGGTAAGGTTGTCTACGAGAAAGCCATCAACGCAGGCAGCATCGTGGGCTTGAACATCGACATCTCTGCCTACGCCAAGGGCCGTTACACAGTAACGATGGAGAACAGCCTTGAGTCCTTCACTGGTGAATTCGACGTGCAGACAACAGGAATCACAGAGGTAACATATAATAATAAGGTGAAGACCAATAATACCATCTTCAACCTCCAAGGCCGTCGCCTTAATGCAGAGCCTAAGCACGGGGTGTATATAAAGAACGGAAAGAAAGTGGTGAAGTGAAAATGATTAGGACTGACACCTGAATCTCTATAACGAAACATCCCTTTCCTCCGTGAGGGGGAAAGGGATGGGGTATGGGGATGAGGTAATCGCTCTATCCATTGATAAGCGAGACGAGCCATTTAATATACTTATCCGTCACGCTGGAAATTTCACCTTTGTCATAAATTGTAAGCAATGTTATCTCAACAGAGTCATCTTCATGCTGAATGATATTGAATGTGATAACACGGGCTCCACCACTCTTGCCTTTTCCTTTCGATGCAATGGTCATACGCACCTTACGGGTTCCATTACCCAAATCAGATCCTTGAAAAGGTTCGTCTGTCAGTTCCTTCTTGAAAGTGACAAAGTCATCTTTCAACGACGGATACTTTTTGGCAAGGCGTTTGAACTGGCGCTTAAATTCATCGCCCAATACAATCTCAACTTTCATACGGTTTCTTCAGCTTCCAGTTCCTTGATGAAATCGTCGGCACTCTGTAGTTTGCGACCTTCTCGACGAGCCTGGTTCATCTCGTCGAACGCTCTTTCGAGCGACTTTTTCACGTATGCCTGCTGGCGGAGCGTCTTTTTGTTGGACTCATCCTTTGTCTTGAACACAGTTGTCGAGACCACGCCGCGAAGCAACTCAATGGCCTTGCGTACATGCAGCGTTGTCGCATCCTCGTTCAATGTTACTAATATCTGCGTCATAATTGTATTATCTTTGTTATCGGCTGCAAATATACTAATAATTTCTGAATAATCAAAGAATTCGAATAAAATAACATGAAGTTGAACTTTTAATCTCAAAAATGCAAGAGATTATGGGTTCTTTCACTAAACGTAGCGACTGAAAGAACGGCCCCGCTGATCCCCTCTTCAATCTCCAGGGCCGCCGCCTGAATGCAGAGCCTAAGCATGGGGTGTATATCAAGAACGGAAAGAAGGTGGTGAAGTGAGAATGATTAGGAGAAGCTCTGAATCAAAATAGCATTGAAAAGGCCTCGGTTTTCGATTCCGAGACCTTTCTTTATGATCCAAATTGATTATTTTTTGTTCTTTAAAATAAAAGCATTATCTTTGCAGCAATTTTCTGATCCATTGTCAGTCTACTATTGTTTCGAGTAAACTGCAAATAGTTGTTGCATTTCTATGAATAAAAGTTAAATACCGACGGAGGGCAGATAATTCATATATCGGAATGTTGCGAGATTCATTTTTTTGCATTTTCTTTGCAAGCACTATCAAAGCTGAAGACTATGAAGAAGAATGAACAGACACTGACCAGAACGGAATTCCAAGTAATGTCGATACTATGGGATCTGGGCCATGCAGCATGTGCTTGGGATATCTTGGAGAGATGGGAGAACCCCAAGCCCGCCTACACGACAGTGGCCACCTATCTGAAAGTTCTACGCGAAAAGGGATTTGTGGATTACTTCAAGAATAAGGGTGAGGGCAAGACTCACCAATATGTGGTCAAGGTGACGCAGGCAGAGTACACGCGGCAAGCCATGCAGGAGGTGAAGAAGAACTACTTTGGTGGCAGTATAAAAAAGATGCTCAGCTTCTTCGTACATGAAGAGAACTTGACTGCAGAAGACATTCAAGACCTTTTGAACCAATTAAAGGAGGAATAGCACAATGTCGGCATTGCTTGTTTACACACTGAAATCGGCATTTGTACTCACACTGCTTTATTTGCCTTACACGCTGATGTTGCGGCGAGAGCGTTTCTTCCGGTTGAACCGCATGACACTGCTCACTATTCTTGTGATGTCAATCGTACAACCGCTATGTAGAGTGACAACACCCGATAGTCTTGCGCAGACATCATTATTATCCGACACACAGGAAATAATCTATACGACAGAGGCAATTATTTTGGAGAGTAATGTCTCGCATTCATGGGAATGGCAGGAATGGCTTGCCTTCATCTATGTTACTGGCGTAATAATAGCGGTATTGCTTAGGTTGTATCAACTATTTCTGATTCGTTCAGCCATCTGTCGTGGCAGTTTATGGCAACAAAAGGATGTTGATGGCATTACCATCTATTGCCATGTGGGCGATGGCGCTCCATTTAGTTGGATGCATAGCATCTATATTAATCAGCATGACTATGAGAAGGACAACCATGCCATTCTTCTTCACGAACGGGCGCATATTGTCTGTCATCATTCATTTGACATATTGTTACTGACTATTGTAGAAGCGATACAGTGGTGGAATCCCATCTCCTATAAGTTTGGCCAAAGTTTGCGCGATATTCATGAGTACCAGGCAGACAACCATGTGCTTCATCAGGGTGTCTCATTGCATGACTACAAGACATTATTAGTGCGCAAAGCGCTGGCCAACACATCCTTCGCGTTTGCGAACAATTTTAATAACAGCCAGGTCAAGAAACGTATTGATATGATGAAACATCCGCAGTCAAGCCCATTGATGCGTGGCAAGGTACTCTATCTGCTACCAGTCACACTAATAGTGACGGCTGCTTTTGCGATGCCTAAACTGAACCATCAGATAGGAAAGGTGATTGAAGTAATAGAGCCTTCTCAGTTCATCATAACAGAGGAAAGTAATAATAATGATATAGTTGAGGAAAAAAGAACACTTCTGCCCAAGCAGAAAGAACAAGAGTCAGATACTAATGTAGTACCACTTGTAGAAGATGTTCACCAAGATGACTACTATAGTCTGACTCCAGAGTATCCTGGTGGTATGTCTGCTTTGCGTGACTATGTACAGAGATGCATTACTGAAAAGTTGCAAGAGGACACGTCAGTTGCAGGCCAGCAGGTAATTATCCAGTTCCGTGTAGGAAAAGACGGAATGATAGATGATATCGGATTATTGAGTGGTGATGACGAGGTCTATCATGCAGCAGTCAAAATAGTGGAACAGATGCCTCGTTGGATTCCCGCTCGTACCGACAATAGGGAAGTAGATAGTTATTTCGTATTACCAGTCAATTTTGTTAACAACTAAATCAATAATGACATGCTAAACAAAATATTATTGACGATTCTGATGTTTGGCGCTGTCTGCAAGACAGCATCATCAGAACGAATCATAAAACTACCTGAGGGTGTGGCAGAGCGATTGAAAGAGATTGCGCAGATACAAGATACGCTTCCCGATGTAGACTACCGTTTTGGGTGGGCTACCGTCAAGGGGCATATACTGGAATACCATCCTGGGACGGTCAAAGAGATGACTTTAATCATAGGTCAGACAAATTTAACACCTATCCGTCATTGTGACACTGTTCGTGCGGAGGTCTCGCCATCTGGTGACTTTACATTCCGTTTTCCCGTAGCCCATATCACTCCTGTTATTTTGGAACTTTCACGCCAGGACACCCGCGGTTTCCTCTATGCTGGTCCAGATATGGAGACCGAGATTTATGTAGATTTACGTGAAGTGAACTATCGTAACCAAAACAATTATGGGAAACGTCTTTCCGAATCGATGCTCTACATGACACAGGGGCCCTTGGCACAAGTAGCCAACGACCTGAACCGTTGTACTATCTTGTATCGGGCAGGCATCAACGAGAAGTACTTCAATGAATGGTTAAGCATGGAAGCGTACAACCATTTTAGAGAAATCATAGGCATGATGCCTACTAAGCAAGTAGAAATACGTTTGGCCGAACTCGACACGTTAAAGCCCGATGAGCAATGGTCGCCAGCCATGAAAGAATTGGCTTTGTTGGGCTGGAAGTGCATGAAAGCCATTTCTGTCAATACTCAT
>Ga0265300_10005033_pt1 | contig 10345 bp, 5 predicted proteins | sample AusTroGonzalo_MG_FD_193482 | JGI IMG/M metagenome (GOLD analysis project Ga0265300, IMG submission 193482) | Bovine rumen microbial communities from tropical cattle in Woodstock, Queensland, Australia - Gonzalo_03 | ecosystem: Host-associated > Mammals > Digestive system > Stomach > Rumen ... | reverse complement strand
TATGTTGTGGGCCAAGATCGTGGGCCAGTTCAACCCGAAGAACCCGAAGAGCCAGTCGCTCCGTACCCACTGCCAGACCTCCGGCTGGTCGCTCACCGAGCAGGACCCGTTCAACAACGTGGCCCGCACCTGCATCGAGGCCATGGGTGCCGCCCTCGGCCACACGCAGTCCCTGCATACCAACGCACTCGACGAGGCTATCGCCCTGCCGACCGACTTCTCCGCACGTATCGCACGTAACACGCAGATCTATATTCAGGAAGAGACCCAGGTCTGCCGCAGCATCGACCCTTGGGCCGGTTCCTACTATGTAGAGAGCCTGACCCACGAGCTGGCGCACAAGGCTTGGGCACACATCCAGGAAGTCGAGAGCCTCGGCGGTATGGCCAAGGCCATCGAGACCGGCGTGCCGAAACTCCGCATCGAGGAAGCCGCTGCCCGCAAGCAGGCCCGCATCGACTCCGGCCTGGAGAAGATCATCGGTATCAACGAGTACCGCCTCGCCCACGAAGATCCTATCGAGATCCTCGACGTGGACAACACGAAGGTGCGTGAATCGCAGATCGCACGCCTGAAAGAGCTCCGCGCTCACCGCGACGAAGCCAAGGTCCAGGCCTGCCTCAACGCCATCACCCACGCCGTGGAGACCAAGACGGGCAACCTGCTCGCCCTGGCCGTCGAGGCCGCCAAGGCCCGCGCCACCCTGGGCGAGATCTCCGATGCCTGCGAAAAGATTGTTGGACGTTATAAAGCTGTGATCCGTATGAACACCGGTGTTTACTCTTCGGAAGTCAAGAATGACAACGAATTCGAAACCGCCAAGAAGATGGTGGCCGAGTTCGCCAAGAAGGAAGGCCGTCAGCCGCGTATCATGGTGGCCAAACTGGGCCAGGACGGTCACGACCGTGGCGCCAAGGTGGTGGCTACCGGTTATGCCGACTGCGGTTTCGACGTGGACATGGGCCCGCTCTTCCAGACCCCGGAAGAGGCTGCCCGCCAGGCTGTCGAGAACGACGTGCACATCGTGGGCGTCTCCTCGCTGGCCGCCGGTCACAAGACCCTCGTCCCGCAGATCATCGCAGAGCTCAAGAAGCTCGGCCGTGAGGACATCCTCGTGGTGGTGGGCGGTGTGATTCCGGCCCAGGACTACGACGAACTGTACCGTGACGGCGCCGTGGCCATCTTCGGCCCTGGCACGCCGATCGCCAAGGCTGCCATCAAGATGATCGAACTGCTGAACCAGAAATTCGAGGACTAAAAGTTCGATTTCAGGCGAAAAAATTGTCAAAAGGGGGCGGATTAGCAAATTAATCCGCCCCCTTTTTGTCGTTTCATTAATATTTTGTACCTTTGCCTAAATTGTGTGGATTGTCTGCATATAAAAACAAACCAAATACAATTATTTTTTAACCTAAAACATCATTTATGAGAAAATTGCAATTCTTTCTCCTCTGCATCGCAGCCGCGTTTCTGAGCCAATTCGCTTATGCTCAGAACATAAACGTGAGCGGAACGGTGACAGACGCCGCAACCGGCGAAGGAGTTCCTTTTGCTTCCCTGCAGGTAAAAGGCACGATGACCGGTACTGCGACGGACGCTGATGGTAAGTATGCAATCAGTGTGCCGAAAAATGCTATTCTGATTTTCAGCTCCATCGGTTACATCAACCAGGAGGTGGCCGTCGAAGGCCGCAGCGTGATCAACGTGCTCCTGGCCCCCGATACCGAGAACCTGGAAGAAGCCGTGATCACCATCGCCTACGGCGCCGCGAAGAAATCGTCCCTGACGGGTGCTATTTCGAACGTGAACGCCGAAAAGCTGGAAGTCCGCCCGACCTCTTCGGTCACGTCCGCCCTCGAGGGTACCGTGACCGGTGTCCAGGTGAACAACTCCTACGGCGCTCCGGGTTCCGAGCCGAGCATCATGATCCGTGGTAACGGTACCATCAACGGTTCCACTTCCCCGCTCTACGTAATCGACGGTGTTCCCTTCGGCGGTAACATCTCCGACTTGAACCCGAACGATATCGAGAGCCTGACTGTCCTGAAGGACGCCGCCTCCTCCGCCCTCTACGGCAACCGCGCCGCCAACGGTGTGATCCTGATCACCACCAAGAAAGGCAAGAGCGGCCGCGTCAACGTGACGGCCAGCATCAACCAGGGTATGTACCAGCGCGGTATGAAGGAATACGACTATGCGACGGCAGACCAGTTCATGGAGATTGCTTATCTCGAACTCGCCAACCGTACGCTCTACCCGACGCTTGACATGTCGTATGCCGACATCGTGGCAACGGCCCAGGACGCTACCAAACGTGGCGCCGCCTACCAGTATGCCGCCAACAACCTGATTGCAGACAAACTCTACCTGAACATCTACAACGTCGCTGACAATGCGCTGTTCGACAGTGACGGACATCTCGTGTCGAATGCCTCCATCAAACCGGGTTACCTGGGCGACCTCAACTGGTTCGACCAGACCATCCGGAACGGCTACCGCGCTGAGTACAACGTGAGCGCATCGGGCGCCTCCGACAAGGCCGACTACTATCTCTCCGTGGGTTACCTCGATGAGAACGGCTATGTCCGCACCTCGACCTTCGACCGTTTCTCCGGCCGCGCTTCCGTCAACGTGAAACCGACCAGCTACCTGAAGATCGGCCTCAACGTCAACGCCACGCACCAGAACTTCAACAACACCTCCGACGGTTCGAACTCCTACATCAACCCGTTCATGTACTGCCGTAACATCGCCCCGATCTATCCGGTGCACCTGCACGACGTCAACACGGGCGCCTATATCCTCGACGCCAACGGCGACAAGCAGTATGACGGCGGTTCTTACATCGACGAGAACGGTCAGGTGGTCGTGACCCGCAACCAGTACGCCGACCGCCACGTCATCTGGGAGAACGAACTCAACCAGGACAAGTCTGTGCGCAACACGCTCAACGCCATCGCCTATGCCGAGGTCTACTTCCTGAAAGACTTCACCTTCACCGTGACCGGCAACCTCAACCTGCGCCACAGCTCCAACCAGACCTACGACAGCGCCGTGATCGGCGACGGTAAAGGTAACTCGGGCCGCGGCAAACGCGTAGACTACCGCTACAAGAACTTCACCTTCCAGCAGCAGCTGCGCTGGAGCCACCAGTTCGGCCAGCACTTCGTCAATGTGCTCGTCGCCCACGAGAACTACAACAACAACTACGACTACCTCTACGGTTACAAGACCAACGAAGTATTCCCGGGCATCAACAACCTGAACAACTTCACGCAGATCACCGATATCTTCAACTACGGCAACAACTACCGTACGGAGAGCTACTTGAGCCGTGCCCGTTACAGCTATGCTGACAAGTACAACGTGGAAGCTTCCTTCCGCCGCGACGGTTCCTCGCGCTTCTCGCGGAAAGCCCGCTGGGGTAACTTCTGGAGCGTGGGTGCCAACTGGATGATCTCCCGCGAAGATTTCATGAAGAATGTGGGTTGGGTCAACTCCCTGAAACTCCGCGCTGACTTCGGTGAAGTAGGTAACGACGCCGGTACCGGTTACTACGGCTATCAGGCCCTCTATACCTCCAACCAGAACGCAAACGCCGGTGCATACTACCTTTCGCAGCTCGGCAATGACGAACTGATGTGGGAGACGGCCCAGAGCTGGGGCGTCGGCATCGAGTCCCGCCTGTTCAACCGGTGGAACCTCAACGTCGAGTACTTCGACAAACGTAACAAGGACCTGCTCTTCAGCGTGATCCTCCCGATCTCCGCCGGTCCGACCTCCACGAGCAGCACCAACCCGGGCATCACCCGTAACATTGGTACGATGTCCAACCGCGGTGTCGAGATTGAAACCGACATCGATGTGGTCCGCACCCGTGACATCCGCTTCAATATCTTCGCCAATGCCACGTTCCTTAGAAACCGCATTGTCAAACTCCCTGAGGAAAACCGCAAAGACGGTATCATCAGCGGCAACAAACGTTTTGTCGAAGGTGGTGACCGTTATGCATACTGGATGTACCACTGGGCCGGTGTCGACCAGATGACCGGTCGTTCCCTCTACACCTGGGATGACGAGCGCTTCTACATCACCGACGACAACACCGCCACCGGTAACGTGATCTACGGTACCGCTCCGACGGAAGAGAAGTCCACGTCCTTGATGGCCGCCAACGACTATATCATCATCAACGGTACCCCGTATATCTACAACACCGGTTCCTACGGTAAGAAGGACTGGGCCGGCACGGCCACCCCGACCGTCTACGGCAGCTTCGGCTTCAACTTCAACTGGAAGAACTTCTCGCTCGGTACCATCTTTACCTACAGCCTTGGCAGTAAGGTCAACGACGGTATTTACGGCGACTTGCTCAGCATCACCGGTACGCCGTCCAGCTGCCACGCCGACCTGTACCGCAACAGCTGGACCGGCATCCCTGCCGGCATGACCGAGACCTCGGCCGACCGTATCAGCACGACTATCTTCCCGCAGATCAACAACACCTACAACTCCTACAACAATGCAGGTACCTGCGACCGTTGGCTGGTCTCCGGCAACTACCTCGTGCTGAAGAACATCAACCTCTCGTATTCGCTCCCGAAACGTTGGGTCAACCGCCTCGAGATGGATGCCATCAACATCACCGTCTCCTGCGAGAATGCCTTTACGCTTTCTGCCCGCCAGGGTCTGAACCCGCAGCAGAGCTTCGCCGGTAACACGACCTCCAACACCTTCACCACGGCCCGCGTCTTCACCGGTGGCCTGACCTTCAAATTCTAATGTAAACAACAGATGATTACAGATATGAAAAAGATATTCAAAGCCTTCTTTATCACGGCGGCTATCCTGTTGACGGGCGTATCCTGCAATCAGGAATATCTGGATACCACGCCGGAAAGCTCGACTTCTCCCGCGACCATTTTCTCAACGACTGAGAATGCCGTGCTGGCTGTCAATGGTATCTGCAAGATGATGACGAGCCAGTACTGGAGCACCCAGGGCCTCAACGGCGAGGGTACCATCAAGACCTGGTTCGGCAACTTCGGTAATGACCTGCAGCGCTGCAACCAGACCGGTTGGGCCAACCTTTGGAACCACCAGTACAATAAGAGCGCTAGCTCGACCTATTGCACCTACCCTTGGTATTATTATTACAAGATCATCGGCAACGCCAACCAGATCATCGCGAACATCGAGGACGCAGAAGGCCCGACGAACGAGAAACAGTTCATCAAGGCCCAGGCCCTCACCTTCCGCGCTCACGCGTTCACCCAGCTGGCCATGATTTACGGCTTCCGCTGGCAGGATTCTCAGAACGGCTCCACTTCGGGTGTCATCCTTCGTCTGGAACCGGGTATCGACGGCATGCCGCTTTCTACGCTGGGTGAGACCTATGCCCAGATCTACGCCGACCTCGACGAGGCCATCAGCCTCTACCAGCAGTCCGGCCTGAACCGCGGCAACCAGTTCTGGAAACCCGACATTGATGTGGCTTATGCCATCTACACCCGCGCCGCTCTCAACCGCGAGGACTGGAGCACGGTCGTGAAGTATGCCCCGCTGGCCCGCCAGAACCACCCGCTGATGAGCCGCAGCGAATACATGGACGGCGGTTTCAGCGACTACACCGGTTCCATTCCCAAGGAATGGATCTGGGGTGTGTATGACGCCGAAGACCAGACCATCTACTACTATTCCTTCTTCGCTTATCAGGCATCCAACGCCTCCTCTTCGATGCAGCGTACCTACCCGCTGGCCATCAGCAAGGAGCTCTACGACCAGATTCCGGAGACCGATGCCCGCCGCAAGATGTGGCTTGGCCCGACCGAAGCTGAATGGGCTGAATGCAACGCCGCCGGCCGCAGCACGGGCGCTCTCTACAAACGTGCCTTCGCCGAGTACGGCAACAAGCTGTACAGCACCAGCCTCGTCTACGGCTACATGCAGTTCAAGTTCCTGGCGACTTTCATGCCGGGCGGCGGATGCTTCAACATCTACCGTGGTGCCGAGATGGCGCTCGCAGAGGCTGAGGCTCGCTGCCACCTGGGTGGCCAGGATGCACAGGTCCAGGCTCTGATGAATGAAATCAATAAGAACCTCGACTCCGCCTACAAATGCACCGCTACGGGTGCCGACCTGCTGAAGGAAGTCAAGCTGTATCGCCGCATCGACCTCTGGGGCGAAGGTTTCGACTACTATGACTACAAACGTTGGAATGAGCCCATCGTGCGCAAGAGCCGCGCGCAGGGCGGCAGTTTCCACACCAGCTTCGCCATCACCATCAACCCGGCCGATGGCAATGGTTGGACCTACGTCATTCCGAAGAACGAAATCGACTACAACGATCAGCTGCACTGATCATCCTGAACACGAAAAAGGGCGACCCCTGCGGGCCGCCCTTTTTTATTGTCGATATCGCTATTTCAAATAATCCTCGAAATACATCGTCACCTTGTCCATCAGATGGACGCGGTCGACGCCGCGGACGTTGTGCGGATGGGTCGGGTACGGGAAGTAGTCGACCTGGACTTTGTTCTTGATGCAGCTCTCGATGAAGCTCAGGCTGTGCTCCCAGACCACGGTATCGTCGATGGCGCCCTGGCAGATGAGCAGCTTGCCCTTGAGATCCTTGGCGCGCGGAATCAGCGAAGTCTTGGCGAAGCCCTCGGGGTTCGTAGCCTCCGTCTCCATGTAGCGCTCGCCATACATAATCTCATACCACTTCCAGTCGATGACCGGACCGCCGGCCACTGCCACCTTGAATACTTCAGGATAGTTGACCGTCAGCGAGATGGTCATGAAACCGCCGTAGCTCCAGCCATGCACACCCACGCGCTCGCTGTCAGCCCAGGGGTGCGACAACAGCCACTTCATGCCTTCCATCTGGTCGGCCATCTCCACCTGGCCGCACTGCTTGTGGATCGCCTTCTCATAGGCTGCGCCGCGGTTCTGCGTGCCGCGGTTGTCCATCGTGAAGACGATGTAGCCGTGCTGGGCCATATAGATGTCCCAAGTCGACATGCCGCCGCGCGTATTGTCGGTGATCAGCTGGGAGTGCGGGCCGCCGTATACATAGAGGATGACCGGATATTTCTTGGCCGGGTCGAAGTCGAGCGGATAGACGAGGCTGTACCAGTTGTCATACTGGCCGTCGGCGCTCTTGACCGTGCCCATCTCGATCTTGCAGTTGGTCAGTAACGGGTTCTCGGCCGGGGCCTCCCAGAGGGTCTCCAGCTTCTTGCCGTCAGTGGTGCCGTACTTGATGACGGTCGGTACGCCCAGCGAGGTGAAGTTGTCGGAGAAATACTTGCCGTCGGGCGAGATCGTGCAGCTGTGCCAACCCTTGTCGCGGGTCAGGCGCAACATCTTGCCGGTCTTGGTGTCGACGCGGAAGAGATGCCGCTCCACGGGCGATACTTCCGCCGAATAGTAATAGACATACCGGCCGCGCTGCGCCAGATACTGGCAGTCGGCGTCGACGGCAGTCAGGCGCCTGGGTGCGAACTTGCCGCTGGCGGAGCACAGGTACAGGTTCTTGTAGCCGTCGCGGTTGTCGGTATAGTAGAGGAACTGGTCGGGATCTGCTTCGAGGAACACCAGTTGTGTCTGCGGCTCCACCCAGCGCTCGTTTTCCTCGGTAAGGAGCGTGCCTAGGCAGTGGCCGTCTGCCGCATCGTACACGTTCAGGTGAACGTGCTTCTGCGGGCGGTCGAGTACCTGGATGTAGAGCTTGTCGCTGGCCGGTCCCCAGGTGACATTGGTCAAGTAGCGCTCGGCGTCGAAGTCGGTGACGTCGAGCCAGGTGGTCGTTCCGTCGGCGATGTCATAGACGCCCACGGCGATCTGCTCGGAGGTCATGCCGTTCATCGGGTAGCGGATCTCACGCAACGTGCCCGTGCGGGTCGTGATGTCGAGCAACGGGAAAAGGGTCACGGCGCGCTCGTCCTTGCGGTAGAAGGCGATCTTGCTGCTGTCGGGCGATACGAAGATGCCTCCGTTGATGCCGAACTCATTGCGGCTCACGCTCGTGCCGCAGACAATGCCCGGGTCCTGATAGGCCGTGATAGCGTGCTCCACACCGGCTTTGTCGGTATAATAGAGGTTGTTGCCACGGGTATAGGCAAAGCGGTTGCGCGCTCCACGCGGCGGCATCGGCATCATGCCACGGGGGCTTTCTACGAGCGCAATGACCTGCTTGTCACCGGTCCAGCGCGTCATGGGAACCGGGCTGCGAAGGCCTGTGCCCAGCACCGCTTCTTCCATAGTCATCATCCGGCGCGGTTCTTGCGCCAGGGAGAACTGCCCGGCTACCAGCAGGGTCAGCACGACAATTAAAATCCTTTTCATACCGTAAAGTTACGGTTTTTTGTATAACTTTGTTTTTTACTAAAACCGAAAACATGGACAAACAAGCCCAACGAATACAGACCTCCGTCCTTAACGCGGCGGAGCGCAAAGCCCTCATCTGGTTGGCCGAGCGTCAGCCGCGCTGGGTGACTTCCGATATGCTCACCTGGTTGGGCGTCTTTGGATCCTTCCTGATCATGGCGGGATACATTCTGTCGAACTTCAACATAAACTGGCTCTGGCTCAGCAACTTCGGCCTCATCGTCAACTGGTACGGCGACTCGCTCGACGGCACGCTGGCCCGCGTCCGCAAGACCCAGCGGCCCATCTACGGCTACTACCTCGACCACACGGTGGACGGCATCAACGAGACCATGATGTTCTTGGGCATCGGCCTCTCCCCTTTCCTTAATCTCTACACGGCCCTGGCCATGCTGGTGGTGTACCTGCAGCTCACCCTCAACGTGAGCATGAACGCGCACCTCAAATCGGAGTTCAAGCTGACCTACGCCGGCCTCGGCCCCACGGAATTCCGTATCATCGTGTTGATCCTCAACACCCTGCTGATTTTCATCAAGCCGTGGCAACAGTTTGAGCGCGTCTACCGCATCCTGGGCAAGACCATCTACGCCCACGCTCTCGACTATCCGGGCCTGGTGATCCTGGCGATCCTGATCCTCATCTACTTCGTATCTATCATCCACGATACGCGCTACTACGCCAAGATCGATCCCATGCCCAAACAGAAAAAAGACTGATCCATGCCTGTCATCAGCGTCGAAGAGTTCCAACGCATGCTGCCGAAACTCGACAGCAAGTTCGGCGCCGCACTGATCAAGCGTTTCATGCATATTTCCGGCGTCGAGCTTGCGAACAAGCTTTACGACCAGAACTGCCACCACACCGGGCCCGACTTCGCTGACGGCATCCTGCACGACCTGGGCGTAGACTACCAGGTCGGCCATGCCGAACGGCTTCAGCAACTGCCTGAAGGCCCGTTTATTACCATCAGCAACCACCCCTACGGCCACATCGACGGCATGATCATGGTCGATCTGTTCGCGCACATGCGAACGGACTACAAAGTCATGGTCAACCAGATCCTGGCCCATGTCCGGGCCTTGTCGCCCAACTTCATCAAGGTCATTCCTACGGGCAATGAGAAGACGGGGCCCAAGGCGACCAGCCTGAACGGTGTGCGGGAGACCCTCGCCCATCTTCGGGATGGCCACCCGATGGGCTTCTTCCCTTCCGGGGCCGTATCGGACCTCAGCCTGAAAGACCACGCCATCCGCGACCGCCAATGGCAGGAACCCGTGCTGCGGCTCATCCAGAAAGCCAATGTACCCGTTATCCCGGTGCGCTTCTTCGACCGCAACTCAATGTTCTTCTACCGGCTCGGACTGATTGATTGGCGGATTCGGCTGCTGCGCCTTTGCCGGGAGTTGAACAACAAACGCGGCAAGGATGTCCGCATCGGCATCGGTGAAGTCATTTCGACGGAGCGGCAGCAAGCCTGCACAACGCTGGAAGAATACGGAAAGCTGCTGCGCGGCAGCGTCTACGACATGCCCCTGCCTGAGACTTTCGTCCGGCGGAGCACAATGGATTTGCCAGCATGGAAGCGCTGAACGGAAAGCTAGCGCTCATCACCGGCGCCAGCTCGGGTATCGGTGCCGCCATGGCCCGGGAATTCGCCCGTCGCGGCGCGGACCTCGTGCTACTGGCTCGCAACCGACAGCGGCTGGAAAACGTGCAGGCAGACTGCCTGAAGCTGGGCTCCGCCCAGGTCACGCTCGTAGAAGCAGACACGACCGATTACCCGGCCATCGACGCTTTTGCAGTCAGCCTGGAGCGTCCGCTCGACTTCCTGGTGCTCAACGCCGGCATCTCCCAACGCTCCCCCGCCCTGCAAACAGCCGACGCGGTGGACCGCCGCGTGATGGAGGTCGATTTTTTCGCTCCAGTCCATCTGGCCAAGGCCTTGCAGCAGGCC
>Ga0265300_10005030_pt1 | contig 10347 bp, 9 predicted proteins | sample AusTroGonzalo_MG_FD_193482 | JGI IMG/M metagenome (GOLD analysis project Ga0265300, IMG submission 193482) | Bovine rumen microbial communities from tropical cattle in Woodstock, Queensland, Australia - Gonzalo_03 | ecosystem: Host-associated > Mammals > Digestive system > Stomach > Rumen ... | reverse complement strand
GTGGTGGTGATTCCGCAGGATTCCTACTACAAGGATTCCAGCCACGTTCCCCCGGAGGAGCGCAAGAACATCAACTTTGACCACCCGGACGCCATTGACTGGAAACTGATGTGCCAGCAAATCCGAGAGCTCAAGAGTGGCAAAACCATTGAGCAGCCCATTTACTCGTACATCACCTGCTCCCGCTCCAACGAAACCATCACGGTAGAACCGGACGATGTAGTGATCGTGGAAGGCATCCTTATCTTCACTTGCAAGGAGCTCCGGGACCAGATGAATATCAAGATCTTTGTGGACGCAGATGGAGACGACCGCCTCATGCGAATCATCGTAAGAGACATAGCCGAGCGAGGCCGAACCATCGAAACCGCCATTGAACACTACTGCAACACGGTCAAGCCCATGCACCTGCAGTTCATTGAGCCGTCCAAGCGTTACGCAGACGTCATTGTCCCGCAGGGAGGACACAACAAGGTAGCTATTGACATCATTACCAATACGGTAGAAAAGGCCCTGAGCCAAAAGAAAAAGAAGGCCAAGCACAAGAAATGAAATTAACCCCGGATCAGAAAGCAGGAATATACATCACCGTGAGTGTCCATCTCGCGGTGATTATCGTATTGCTGTTGATCCGGATCGGCCAGGAAATCCAGCGAGAAAACAGCTTTGTCCTGGATTTCACCCAGCAGGAAGAGTTGGAGAGAAGGGAAGAACAGGCCCGCCTGCAGGAAATGACGGCCGAAAGGCTGGAAGAGCTCATTGCCGCCGCTCAGTCCACCCCCATCCGCAACGTAACCGTGGACCGCGCCTCCCTCAAGGACGACCGCGGCACCAACGCCGACGAACTGTACAAGGAGGCCGAGCGCCTGGCACAGGACTTGAAGGACGGACAGAACCGGCAGATGGAAGATCCGGAAGCTTTTGCCACAGCAGCCGAGCCCGTCAAGCCCAAACAGGAAGAACAAAAGGCCAAGCCCTACAGCGGGCCCTCCGTGCTCTCCTGGAGCCTGGACGGACGCAAGGCCACCCACCTTCCCATCCCGGCCTACCGTTGCTACGGAGCCGGAGAAGTTACGGTGATCATAGCTGTCAACAACCGGGGAGACGTGGTGAACGCCAAGGTTAACGAAGAACTCTCCTCCAACGACGCCTGCCTGCGCAACTACGCCATCCGGGCCGCCCGCCTGTCCAAATTCTCCTCATCGGCCACAGCCCCCGCCCGGCAGATGGGAACCATTACTTACGCATTCATTGCCCAATGAAAAAGATTATACTCAGTCTCCTGACCCTGGTCGTTAGTCTGTCCCTGTTTGCCCAGGGGCAAGTAAGCACGCGCAAACACCGCCTGCTGGACTTCCCCGACAAGATGACCCTGGTGGTGCTGAGCGAGAACGAGGTCCTTTCGGCTGCCCTCCGGCAGGAAGTCATCAATGTCTGGACGGCCACCACGTTCGAGTTCTGCACCCTGGAGCAGTTTGAGAAACTCAAGACCAGCGACAAATATTACTTCCTCGTTCCCGTTGAAAGCCGTTTCAAAGGAGAGGAAGAGCCCGGCATTACTCTCCTGACCCTGGTTAAGGGCGGGCCCGAAGCCTCCAAAGGCATTGGAGAAATGCACGAGGTGGTAAGCCTTCCCATAGGAGCCGCCATGGGCAGTTCCGAGAGGGATTTGCTGTACCTGGGAGCCCTGGTCCAGGCCTTCCAGGATTTCACCCAGGAAGCCATGAAATCCGAGGCTGTAGCCTATAAAATGAGCACCTGGTTCAACGACGGCTTCCGCAAAACCGCCGAAGGCAAAGAAATCTATATTGCCAAGGAAGACCTTTCTTCGGCCTGCAGTTCCAAAGACCTGGAGAAGCTCAAAAGCAACCCCCGTCTGCATCTGGTAGAGGCCGATGAGGCCGATGAAGTATATCGCAACGGCACCCCCGGCGCCCTGGTTGGCTATGTGATTGCACCTTTCCTCCCGGGCCAGGGATCCATCTGCTACAAGCTTTTCTTTGAGGCCGATACGCACCGGCTCTGCTACCTGGAACGCCACAAAATCACGGACAAGAAGAGCGAAGGTTTCCTCCCTTCCGAACTCAAATCCCTGGGTAAATGATTACAGGAACCTCTTCCCAAGGAATCCGCTATGCCGTGCGCCAAAGCGGTCGCGCCGTGGCGTACTGTGCCCTCACCATTGGAGCCGGGACCCGCGACGAAGCCCCTTATCCCGCCGGCATCGCCCACTTTGTAGAGCATACCCTGTTCCGGGGCACCCGCAGAAAGAGCGCTTCCGTCATCTCCTCCTACCTGGAGCGGTTGGGCGGAGAACTCAACGCCTACACTACCAAGGAAGAGATTGTCCTGCACGCCACCGTGCTCAAGGAAGACCTTCCCAAGGCCGCCAAACTGCTCTTTGAGCTGGCAACCGAATCCACCTTCCCCGACCGCGAGATAGAAACCGAGCGCGGCGTAGTCCTGGACGAGATTATCTCCTATAAAGACAATCCGGCCGAAGACGTCTACGACCGCTTCGAGAGTCTCCTGTTTGAAGGAAGCACCTTGGACCGCCCCATCCTGGGCACGCGGGCCTCGGTGAAAAAGATTACCCCGGAAATGCTGCGCCAGTTTGTGGCCCAGAAGTTCATTCCGGAGAAAATGGTGTTTACGGTGGTGGCCGATATCCCCGAAAAGCAGCTGGAAAAGCGCGTATTAAACCTGTTTGACCATGTCTTTCCACAAAGTAGTAGATAAGCGGCACCACGAGGTGAACGCCGTGGTGGGGTGCAAGGCGCCCTCCCTGTACGAAATGCCGGACCGGCTGGTCTGCGCCATGCTGGCCAATATCCTGGGCGGCCCTGCCTCCAACTCGCTCCTGAACGCCGAACTGAGGGAAAAACACGGCTGGGTTTACGGCATCGAATGCTCCTATACCCAATACGCCGACACCGGCATCCTGGCCATCACCTTTGGCTGCGACCGTCCCAACCTGGACCAGTGCCTGGGCGCCATTGACAAAATCCTGAAGCGCCTGCGGGAAGTCCCCTTCACGGACCGCCAGCTCAAGGCGTACCGCAAGCAGCTCCTGGGCCAGCTGGCCATCAGCTCCGAAGCCGGAGAAGCCCAGTGCCTGTCCATGGGCAAGAGCATGCTCTCCTGGGGCAGCATCCTCTCCCCCGCCGAGACCCGCGCCAAACTGGAAGCCATTACTCCTGCGGACTTACAAAAAATGGCCGAGAGGCTTTTTGCCCCTGACCATCTGTCTTCTTTAGTGTATCTTTAGTTAGCGACTTCGCATAAGAATTTTATGCGAACCAGACGAATCTCGAGTTCTTCGTACTCGTCTTCCAGGGCGGCGATGGCCTCCTGTAGGGAGTCTGAGGTGGCTTCGGTCTTGAACCACGTGAAGATTTCTTCCACCACATCGGGGTCCAGCTCTTCCTCAATATAATAGTTGATGTTGATGCGGGTGCCGGTGGCCACGATGGCTTCAATCTCCGTGAGGAGTTCTCCCATATCCAGACCGCGGGCCGAGGCAATATCGGCCAAATCCAGTTTGCGGTCTATGGCCTGGATGATATAAACCTTGTTGCCCGACTTGGGAGCCACGCTGCGGACCACAAAATCGTCCGGACGCTCTATCTCGTTCTCCTCCACATACTTAGCAATGAGATCCACAAAGGGCTTTCCAAACTTGTGGGCCTTGCCTTCTCCCACACCCTGGCACTTTTCCGAGAGTTCCTTGAGGGTGAGCGGATATACAATGGTCATATCCTCCAGGGCAGGGTCGGAGAACACCACCCAGGGCTGGAGACGGAGCTTGTGGGCCACGTCTTTACGGAGATCCTTGAGCATGGAGAGCAGCACGGGGTCTCCCCCGCCGCCACCATGGACAGCGGCTCCGGCCTCGTCATCATCTTCGTCCACGCCTTCCGAGAACACGCGGTCTTCTACCATGAGGATTGTCTCGGGGTTCTTGATGAACTCTTCTCCGGTTTCGGTGACAAAGATGAGGCCGTAATTTTCTATATCCTTATCCAGGTAATGCAGGATGAGACCCTGGTGGATGACGGTGGACCAGAAGCGGACGTCGTGGTCTTTTCCGGCACCGAACAAGGGTAATTCATCGTGCCTGTAAGACTTGATCATGGCGGTGGAAACACCGGCCAGGATGGCAGCCAGATGCTCCAGCTTGAACCGTTCCGGCAGGGACTGGATGAGTTCGATCACGAGGCACAGCTCCTCCTTTCCGTCGAAGCGTTTCTTGGGATGGAGGCAGTTGTCGCAGGCGCAGCAGTTGTCCGGTGCATAGTCTTCTCCAAAGTAATTGAGAAGGAGCTTGCGGCGGCACTGACTGGACTCGGCGTAGGCTACCGTTTCGTTGAGCAGCTGCTTGCCAATCTCCTGTTCGGCAATGGGCTTGCCCTGCATGAACTTCTCCAGCTTCTGGATGTCCTTGTAGCTGTAGTAGGTAATGCATCGGCCCTCTTGTCCGTCACGGCCGGCGCGGCCGGTTTCCTGGTAGTAGCCTTCTATGCTCTTGGGGATGTCGTAGTGGATGACAAAGCGGACATCCGGCTTGTCGATGCCCATGCCAAAGGCGATGGTGGCCACTATGACGTCTATCTCTTCCATCAGGAACTTGTCCTGGTTTTCGGCCCTGGTCTTGGCGTCCAGGCCGGCGTGGTACGGAAGGGCCTTGATTCCGTTGATGGAAAGCATCTGGGCCATCTCCTCCACCTTTTTGCGGCTGAGGCAGTAGATGATGCCGGACTTGCCGGGGTTCTGGCGGATGAAACGGATGATGTCTTTCTCCGGCTCCACCTTGTCCCTTACTTCGTAATAGAGGTTGGGCCGATTGAAGGAGGACTTAAAGACCGTTGCGTCCTGGATGCGGAGGTTCTTGAGGATATCGCTCTGCACCTTGGGCGTAGCGGTGGCCGTGAGGGCAATGATGGGAGCCAGCTGGATCTCTTCTACGATGGAACGGATCTTCCGGTATTCGGGCCTGAAATCGTGACCCCACTCAGAAATACAGTGGGCTTCATCCACAGCATAGAAGGAAATCTTAACCTCCCGCAGCAAGGCTATGTTTTCTTCCTTGGTGAGGGACTCCGGTGCCACATACAGCAGTTTGGTAACGCCGCGGCGGAGGTCTTCCTGGACCTCGGCCAGCTGGATGCGGTTAAGGGACGAATTGAGGAAGTGGGCTATTCCGGCGTCTCCGGCTTCGAAACCTCGGATGGCGTCTACCTGATTCTTCATGAGGGCGATGAGCGGCGAGATGACGATGGCCGTTCCTTCCATGATGAGAGCCGGAAGCTGATAGCAAAGAGACTTGCCGCCGCCCGTGGGCATAAGCACAAATGCATTATTGCCCGCGATAAGGTGTTTGATGATTTTCTCTTGGTCGCCTTTAAACGCATCGTAACCGAAGAAAGTCTTCAGTTTTTCGTGCAATATGACAGTTGGGGCGTCCATCAGCTATCAGTTTTTTTGCTTGCTGGGGTTAAATTTAACAAATCTAAATCAAAAAAGCAAACGATTTTAGAACCTTATGTAATCTGACAAAAAATGCGTATATTTGCAGGTTGAGCGTTTGAGAGCTCCCAAAACTGATTTTTAAGTATTAAAAACATAAGAAAATGAAACTTCAGAAAATCCTTCTCGCCGCTTCCGCCGCTTTGCTGGTGGTTGCATGTGGCTCTCCCAAGGTGGAGGGTTCCAAGGCCGTTCAGTCCCTCTACCCTTCCAAGGGTGAAACCGACTCCACTTCCTATCTCCTGGGTGTCAACTTCGGTCTGGTAATTACCCAGAACGGTTTTGGCGAACTCAACATGTCCCAGGTAGAAAAGGGTATGAATGACGCCATCAACGCCAAGGATGGCCAGCCCATGGACTCCGCTTTCGTAAAGCAGTTCAAGATCAACCCCAACACCATGAACGAGGTTATCAACGGCTACCTCCAGAAGATCACCGCCTACGAAGGCGCCCTCAACAAGGAAAAGGGTGACAAGTTCCGCAAGGAATTCGCCGTAAAGAACAGCGCCGACTCCACCGCTTCCGGTATCGTTTATCTGATCCAGGATTCCGGTAGCGACGTTCGCGCCACCGACGACCGCGACACCGTGAAGGTGAACTACCGTGGTACCCTCATCGACGGTAAGGAATTTGACAAGAACGAAGGCATCGAGTTCCCCCTCAACCGCGTTATCCGTGGATGGACCGAGGGCATGAAGCTCGTTGGTGAAGGTGGTAAGATCACCCTCGTGATCCCTGCCAACCTCGCTTACGGCGAGCGTGGTCCCCGTGAGATCGGTGTTAACTCCACCCTCATCTTCGACGTAGACCTCCTGGAGGTTCACCCCTACAAGGAGCCCGTCGCTTCCGAGGTTGCTACCCCCATCAAGAAGAAGTAAGATGGCACTGGAACTGGAAGGCACTCTTCGCCAGAAGCTGGGCGTACAGTCCGGCACTTCGGCCCGTGGCCCCTGGGCCAAGCAGGAATTCATTGTGGAGTTTCCGGACGGTAACTTCACTTCCCAGGCCTGCTTCACCGCATGGGGACAGGACAAAGTGGCCGATCTGGACAAGTACCAGGTGGGAGACCGCGTAAAGGTTTCCTTCAATCTCAAGAGCCGTGAATTCAACGGCCGCTGGTACAACGACCTCCAGATCTGGCGCATCGCCCCCGCCGGTGAAGCCCAGCCCGCCGCTGCGGCTCCCGCCTATGCACCGGCAGCCCCCCAGGCACCGGCGCCCATGGCCCCGGCACCCACTTTGGACGATATGCCGGCCGACACTCCGGAAGACGATCTTCCGTTCTAGCACAATCTTTGACCATAAGGGGTCTCCGGGAATTCCTGTGCGGATTCTCGGAGATTTCTTTGTATATTTGTAAACTTTATGACAAAATGACAGAAACGATGCCTAATCTTGGATATAACAACCGCTGGGTACGACTAATCAAGGACTTGGTCTTTGTGTCCGTGTGCGCCTGGTTCCTTACCTTCCAGAGCTTTTTCGCCGTCCTCGTAGGCGTGCTGGGCCTCTGCTGGTATGGCCGCGACGCCTGGTTCCAGGCCAAGGCCCTGTGGCAGGATAAGCACTATGTGCCCCAGGACAACAACATCTCCCGTCCCGGCACCTCTTCCGATGACGGAAAGATTACTGTAACCCGGGACGCCAAAGAGGTGGATTATGAGAAGGAATAACGCATGATTCCTAAAGAGACAGTAGACCTCATCCTTGACACCGCCCGTATAGAAGAGGTGGTGGGAGACTACGTGACGCTCAAACGCCGCGGTGCCTCCCTGTGGGCCTGCTGTCCCTTCCACAACGAGAAAACCCCGTCCTTTGCCGTAACGCCTTCCAAGGGCATCTACAAATGCTTCGGCTGCGGCAAGTCGGGCAGCGCCGTGGGCTTTGTGATGGAATACGAGCACATGACGTATCCCGAAGCCCTGCGTTACCTGGCCAAGAAATACAACATCGAGGTCAAGGAAGAGGAGGAAACGGCCGAACAGATAGCCGCCCGCCAGCGCAGCGAAAGCCTGATGGCAGCCTCGGAGTTTGCCTTCAACTTCTTCAAGGAGCAGCTCCTGGAGCCGGAAGGAAAGGCCATAGGCTACCAGTACTTCCGAACCCGCGGCCTGCTTCCGGAAACCATTGAGAAATACGGTCTGGGCTGGGCTCCCAAATCCAAGGAAGCCTTTACGCAGGCGGCCAAGAACGCCGGCTACAAAGATGAATATCTGCTGGAAACCGGCCTCTGCAGCCAGTGGGAAGACGGATCCCTCCACGACCGCTTCTACGACCGCGTCATCTTCCCCATCCACTCGGTAAGCGGGCGCGTAATAGCCTTTGGCGGCCGTACCCTCCTCAAGGAGAAGAGCGAGAAGATAGCCAAGTACGTCAACTCCAAGGAAAGCGAGATTTACGTCAAGTCCCGTTCCCTGTACGGCATTTGGTTCGCCAAGAACGAGATGGCCAAGCAGGACCGCTGCTACCTCATGGAAGGTTACCTGGACGTGCTGTCCATGCACCAGGCCGGCATCCTCAACTGCGTGGCCTCCAGCGGCACTTCCCTCACGGAGGAACAGATCCGGATTATCAAGAAGTTCACGGAGAACGTCACCATCATGTACGATGGAGACGCCGCCGGCCTGCACGCCGCCATCCGTGCCATCGGCATGATCCTCAAAGAGGGCATGAACCCCCGCGTGGTCTTCCTGCCCGATGGGGACGACCCTGATTCCTTCTCCCAGAAACATACCCTGGAAGAAATCCAGGATTACATCAAAGACAACGAGCAGGACGGCATAGCCTTCAAGACCAACCTCCTGCTGGAGGAAGCCGGAGACGACCCTCTCAAGAAGGCCAACCTCATCAACGAGATAGCCGATACGGTGGCCGATATACCCGACGCCATCAAGCGCCAGGTATACGTGGACACTGTGGCCCGCCAGTTTGGAATAGAGTCCGACATTATCCAGGACCGCGTCCGCAAAACCCGCGAGAAGCAGGCCCTGGACGAGCGTGTAGCCCGAGACCGCGAACAGCGTCGTCGGGAGATACCCGGTCAAGCCGGGTATGACGAAAGGAGAGCCGGGTATGACGAAAGGAGAGCCGGGTATGACGATAATTCCGTCATGGCCGACACCGATCGGCCATCTACCTCCCTGGAACGAAGGCTTCTGGAAGAAGACAAGATCCTGGCTCCGGCCGAGCGGGAGCTGCTGGGCTTCATCCTTCGCTATGGCCGCACTCCCCTGCAGTTCGAGACCGACTCCGAGTTCTACGACCCGGAAGGTTCCCAGACCGTGGCGGATTTTATAGATTCGGCCCTCTCCTCAGACGATATCCACTTTGGCAACAAAGCCTATGAGGCCACTTACAACGCCTACTTTGCCCTGTATGACCAAGGCCTGGAGCAGGACGCCATTGTCCTGGCCCTCCTCAATGGAGAAGACCGCGTGGTGGCCGGCGTGGCCGGAGACCTGTCGTCGGAAAAATACGAACTCACCGTCCACAACTTTACGGACGCCCTTACCACCACGGATTCCTGGCTGGTGACTTATGTCCCCAAAGCCATCCTGGTCTATCACGACAAAAGAATAGAGGCCCAACAGGCCGAAATTTCCCGGAAACTGAAAATCGGGGTTAGCACGGAGGAGGCTATGGAGTTGATGACCCGCCTCACCCGCCTCAATGAATTCAAAAAGAAACTCAATATCAAACTTGGAAGACTGAAGAAATGAGCTACAAGAGAACCCTCGTGACCTGCGCGCTTCCCTACGCCAACGGTCCCGTCCATATCGGCCACCTGGCCGGCGCCTACATTCCCGGAGACATCTACGTCCGCTATCTGCGCATGCGCGGAGAGGATGTGGTGTTTGTCTGCGGCTCCGACGAGCACGGCGTGCCCATCACCATCAAGGCCCGCGCCAACGGCGTAACCCCGCAGGACATTGTGGACAAGTATCACAAGGTAATGAAAGACGCTTTTGCAGGTCTGGGAATCAACTTTGACATCTATTCCCGTACCTCTTCGGCCGTGCACGAGAAGAACGCCTCCGAGTTCTTCCGCAAGCTCTACGACCAGGATAACTTCATTACGCAGGAGAGCGAGCAGCTCTACGACGAAGAAGCCAAGATGTTCCTCACGGACCGTCTCATCGAGGGTACCTGCCCCAAGTGCGGCAACCCCCACGCATATGGAGACCAGTGCGAGAAGTGCGGCAGCACCCTGAGTCCCGAAGAGCTCATCGACCCCCGTTCCAAGCTCAGCGGCAGCGTCCCCGTCAAGAAAAAGACCAAGCACTGGTACCTGCCCCTGAACCAGTACGAGCCCTGGCTCCGCGACTGGATTCTGGAGCAGCACAAAGAGTGGAAGACCAACGTGTACGGCCAGTGCAAGAGCTGGCTGGACGGCGGTCTGCAGCCCCGTGCCGTAACCCGTGACCTGGACTGGGGTGTTCCCGTTCCGGTAGAGGGGGCCGAAGGAAAAGTCCTCTACGTTTGGTTTGACGCTCCCATCGGCTACATCTCCAATACCCAGGAGCTGCTGCCCAATAGCTGGGAGAAGTGGTGGAAAGACCCCGAGACCAAGCTGGTGCACTTCATCGGCAAGGACAACATCGTGTTCCACTGCATTGTGTTCCCGTCTATGCTCAAGGCCTACGGTGACTACATCCTCCCGGACAACGTGCCCTCCAACGAGTTCCTCAACCTGGAAGGAGACAAGATTTCCACTTCCCGCAACTGGGCCGTATGGGTACACGAGTACGAGCAGGAGTTCCCCGGCTGCGAGGACGTGCTGCGTTACGTGCTCACCGCCAACGCCCCCGCGACCAAGGATAA
>Ga0265300_10005026_pt1 | contig 10358 bp, 9 predicted proteins | sample AusTroGonzalo_MG_FD_193482 | JGI IMG/M metagenome (GOLD analysis project Ga0265300, IMG submission 193482) | Bovine rumen microbial communities from tropical cattle in Woodstock, Queensland, Australia - Gonzalo_03 | ecosystem: Host-associated > Mammals > Digestive system > Stomach > Rumen ... | reverse complement strand
TAGGTGCAGGAGAATCTTCAGGCGATGTTCTACCTAAAAAGCCTATAGGATATGCATCAAACGGAGTCCTAATGCTATTAGAATCAAATCCATCAACTTGAACCTTTAAATAAATGCTTATCAAATAATCAGATTCGTAAGTGACACAGACACCACCCCAAGACGTGACATCCGCCGTAGCGCCATCCTTGGCAAGCGGGATTTCAACACCCGCCCAGGGACCGATCATTAAGTAATCGGGTTCAATCGATCCGCACAAACCATCGCAATGTTTAAAGACAGAAGAAAGCGGCGTCGATGATTTTTCAAGTTCGACAGGGAAAATAATCTTCGATTCGCCCTGAAGCCCAAACAAGTTGTCGCCAAAGGTTTGCCAAAAGCCAGTACTATCGTCACCCGTATTAACCTTGTAGTCTACAGCAGGGTCCCACAAGTTGTAGCGTGCCGTTTTTACCGCACCACTCGAAGACGACTCAATTACACTATCATCGCTCGAAAGGGTTTCTATAGACGAGCTGCTTTCGCCCTCCGAAATAGAGTCATCGATACCGCCCGACGGATTGTCTTCGGAACAGGCGACAAGGCCAAGCAATAAGGCAGAAATCGTGCCTCCAAGAATTCTCCTAAACATACAACATTCCCTCATCTTTATAAATTGCATATATATTATTTGTTTTAAAACAGGCGATCCCTATTTCATGTAGGCCGGTTCCTCGCAACGATAATAGGACGTTCCATCCAGTTTTTGATACGGGGCAACACCCAAAATATTGAATGAACTGCTGAAATTTACGTCAGCGTAATTATAGAACAAAATTGACGAAATTTTCATAGGATCAAAAGGCTCTTTTGTCACACCATCAACAAATTCATTCCAGGATTTACATTCAATCTTGGCATAACCATCAGTCTGTGGCAACGTCACGCCCGGCAATTTAGATACGTTTGCAAAATCATTTTGTTCTGCATCATTTATAGCAATATGCAAATCATATTCCGATGCATAAACAACACACATGCCGCCCCAATATTTGAGACTTTTAGCCTGCAACTTGCCATTTTCATCTTTATCAGCAATGTTAAATCCGAAGCCAGCATTCCCTGCGCCTTTATGCGTTACACAAAGTCCCTGACAGCGGTTTAGAACAGGTTGCAACGAATCCTGACCTAACTCGCTATTCACTTGTACAGGATAAGTCTCATTGACTTCATCGTTATCCTTGAATGCATACCAATGGCCACCATCACCTGTCGCTGTCGAATACCCCGTTTTTACCCCCAAATAACCATCCGGACCAAACCAGACTGGACTAAGATTTTTAAAAGAGCACTCATCTTTATACACCTTGCTACTGTTAGAACTGCGCGGGGTTCGGCTCGAAGAACTTATCGGCGTGTAAGCGTTTTTGGGGATAGAACAAGCCCCATTAGCAGAATACTTTCCGATACCCGCTATATTAAACTGATTTCTATCGCCGTCTTCATAGCTCTTTACAATAAACTGAATCACACTTACCGCAGACCCCATGTTAGGATCATTCGGGGCAAAGTCATTCCAGGTAAAGCATTTTTCTACAAGCGCCCCCGAAGCAGGGAGAGATGCTTTCGGAGAATTTTCGTACGGGACATCTTTTACAACAACATTTAAGTAAGCATCCTTTTCGGTATAGTAAGTGATGCAAATGCCTCCCCAATCCTTGATATCGGCAAATTTAGCTTCTCCATAGCAAGTATTACCTTCACAAGAAGTCAATGTATCTTCAGCAATATTGAAAGCTACAGCAGACGCGGCATAATCGGCGTTTTCCAAAGAAAACTCCATCGTTCCACAAAAGCCTTTACATTCAACGATAATCGGCTCATACATATAGGGTTCATACTCCATTTCCCTATACGCAGGGAATTCTATTTTAGAATACGCCCCCTCGGGAGAAGCATCGACATCATACAACATTCCGACAAATTCACCTCGATCATTATAGCCTGTATTGACTATTCCAGATCCATCCAAGCCTTTCCACAGGCAAGTCAAGGAATCGTTGTTTGTATTAACTAGATCTGCATCCTGTTCATTCATCTGGCCATTGCGATTCAACTGTGGAAGGTTTTCATCGTAAGTACTGACACCTATGATATTGAAATTGCCCTTGCCATCGGAATTACCCATAAATACAAAGTTAATCGCCTTGATTTCTTTGGCAGCCTCTTCGCCAGAATAGACCTTGCTCAATTTAGCCTTATTGTATTCCGCCCAGCTAGAGACCTTAAAATCGCTCCACTTGGCGCAACGCGTAATGGCGACATCAGAACCAAGCATATTCTTAAGCGTCGGTGCATTTGTCACCGTTTTCGGAAGTGTTATCATCGGATAAGCCATAAACGGAGACACATTGCTAATCGTATCTATGCCACCGACATCCACATTGAGATAGACATTCACCGGATACTCAGAAGCATACGTTACACAGATACCACCCCATGCAGAGATATCCACCGTTGAACCTTCTTCGGCAAGCGTAAAGCCAATACCCGCCCAAGGCATCGTCTCCGAGCCACGCAACTCAACTGTTCCACACAAGCCTCCACATTCTTCAATAACCGCATCCAAAGTATTATCAGAATATTCATTGCCCATCGGCACAGGCCAAGTGATGGTTGACCGGCCCCCTTCCGCATCATCGCCATAACTGAACCAATACCCCGTATTTTCATTACCAGTATTGATTTTGTAGTCCGTTTTGCCATTCCACACATCAAACTTCGGAACAGCCTCTACACTGCTTGAGGACTGGACTGCCACAACACTGCTAGAGGATTGGGCCGCAGAAGAACCGCTCACGACAGACGAACTGCTTTCAACAGCAGAAGAGCCGCCCACAACAGACGAACTGCTTTCACCATGAGCAATCGGATTGCCATCTTCCGTAATCCCTGCCGTGTTGTCATCCGAACACGCAACAACGCCTAGCACCAACGCGCATGTGAAAACACACGCCGATACGTCAAGAAGCTTCTTAAGCATGAATTTTTCCCTCCTCCCACGTCAGCGGGAACAACTGTAAATTCAACCTATAGACACGGCCGACGCCACGACCGTTCAACGCAATTTGAGCAATACGCTTGCGGCAAGCGTTAATTTCTTGCACAATTTGCTCGTAATCCTCGTCCGAAATTCCCATGGTAAGCCCTGAATAATTACGCTCCGTTGCAGAAAATTTTTCAAGAGCCTCATCTGCAAAATGAATCATTTCATGATGCAAAGAGCGCATCGCCACCGACATGATTTCGGGAGAGCCTGTCAAATGCCTATCGACCTGCTCATAGGCATTCCCGTTTTTCTTCAACAGGCCCGCATTTACCATAAAATCGAGCGACTCACGGACCTCCCCCGCCGAGGCCTCCAAACAACATCGCCTCGCTATTTCACCCGGAGTCGCTCCTGGCATCACCGGTGCTAGTTCTCTCACCACCGGATGTATCCAAGTTTCAAAATACCTATACGCATCGCCATCGACTACTTTTACCGCATTGTCTTTTGCAAGTTTAAGCATTGATTCAAAAAAGACTTTGCGATCCGCATCCGTTTTAGCATGGCAACATTCTACCATCAACTTAAAATAGTCAAGTTCATACCCCACCAAGCGCATCGCAACACCGACTTTATGAGCACCAATGGACGAAAGGCGCGTTTTGCCCTCACAGACAAGCTTCAAATATGATGGCGATGTAAATCCAGCCGCACGCGCAAATTCACGCCAGGAAAACGATGATACGCGCTTCCGTTCATCGTAATAGTCCTGCATAAAGCAGCGATAATCCTGATATTCCGTAATCTGTTTCACATCTACAAATATATACTATTCTTTTCAAAAGCGCAATATTCCATGATACCCTTTATCTAAAATTTAACAATTTTAGCAGTTTTTATTCAAAAACTCAAAAATGCAGTGTATTTTTATGATACACTAGAGGCAAAAAAGAAGCCCACTCGAACGAGCAGGCTCAACATGTCGTGAAAGACCTAGAAAGACGTTACTTTCGAGGAGTCAATGGAGCAAGCGCCCTTGACTGAATAGCGGCCAACCGCGATGATGTTGAATCGAATCTGATTAAACACATTTTCACTCGAACGAATTTCAAATTTAATATCGCTGGCCTTCTTTTCTAGACCCGAACTTGACAAATCGTTCCAAGTGACGCATTTTTCGACAGGCGTTGTTGAGGCTTCCAAAACAATTTCCGCTTCTAGAGAATCAGAAGCAAGCACCATGCGCATATCTTTTTCAGCCATATAGTACACACAAATTCCACCCCAATCGCTAATATCCGTGTTTTTCGGCGAATATTCAGCGTCTTCGGAATCGCGGGCGACCATCTTGATGCCAACCCCGGCATACGCATGCGATGCACTTCCCTTGTCCAAAGCGACTCGAGCTAAAAGCCCGCCGGAAAGCACTTCTTCGTCAACAATCCATTCTTGTGAATTCTTGTAATTCGGCGCTTCAGCAGACCAATACAGCAAAGACGCCCCACCTTCTTCACGATCATTATAGGAATACCAATACCCGCCATTGGCGCCGCTTGCATCATTTTCAACGAAATTCGACGGTTTACTAGAAGTTCCGTTCCACAAGCAAGTTGTTGGCTCGGCTTTCGGAGTTTCCACAATTTCGACAGAATCAATGTTTTCAATGCCGTGCTTGTAGGTGCTCACGCCCTTAATATTGAAATACCCGGTTTCCTTCGCCTTTCCAAAGAACTTGAACATAATCGAGGTGGCTTTTTTCGAAGCTTCTACACCAGAACCGTTATTCGAACTTTGTTTAAAATCAGCCCACTTTGCGCAACGGGAAACCTTGCCTCCGTTCACCGTCTTGTCGAAATTGACAGAAGGCATATCGTCTGCAGAAGCGTCAGTACCATCCTGATAACCGAGCACACCCTTCATTGGAAGATCCGACTCGTACGAAACGCAAAGGCCGTCCCATTCAGAAATATCAACAGCCTTATCTTTATCGGCAAGAGCGATACCCACGCCAACATTCGGCGTAGAAGATTCACCCAGTTGTACAGTTCCGCAAAGGCCACCACATTGCGAGACTACAGACTTCAAGTTGTTCAAAGTGAGATTATTCCCTTCAACAGACGGGAACTTGATGGACGACCCATTATCATTTTCTTCGCTGACGCTGAACCAATAACCGGCACTTCCGTTAAGAGAACCGACGCTAGCACCACCATTCGAACCATCCCACAGGTCATACGCTATGGAATTGCCTTCTTCCGTAATCCCTGCAGTTTCTTTGGTACAAGCAACCAAACCCATCAAAAAAGCAAATGTAGATAAGCTAATTATTTTGTTCAGCATCTGACTTATCCTCTTTCCATGTCAAAGGAAACAATTGTAAATTCAACCTGTAAACTCTTTCGGTGCCACGACTGTTCAATGCAATTTGGGCAATCTTTTTGCGGCAAACATCTAATTCCTGCAAAATCTTTTTATAATCCTCGGCAGAAACGCCCATAGTGAGGCCAGTAAAGTTTCTCTCCGACGAAGCAAAACGAATAATGGATTCCTCAGCAAAATGAGCCATTTCTTGGTGCATATAACGTAATGCCACAGACACGGCAGACGACGCACCTTTCAAGTGCTTGTCGACCTGTTCGTAAGCGTCGCCCTTCTTTTTCAACAGTCCAACACGGACCATAAAGTCAAGAGACTCACGGACCTCTCCAGCCGAAACCCGTTGGCAGCAACGTCTTGCAATATCACCCGGAGTAGCCCCTGGCATAATCGGAGCAAGCTCTCTTACCACCGGATGCACCCAAGATTCAAAATATTTGAACGCATCACCACCAACAATTTTAATCTTATTATTTGAAGCTAGTTCAAGCATCGCTTCGTATGCGATTTTGCGTTCCTGATCTGTTTTGGCATGGCAATACGTTACCATTGATTTGAAATACTCAAGCTCGAAGCCAGCCAAATTCATTGCAGTCCCAACCTTCTCAGCCCCTTGAGGCGAAAGGCGGGTTTTCCCTTCACACACTAATTTTAGATAAGTCGGAGACGAAAAGCCCGAAGCACGCGTAAATTCACGCCAAGAGAACGACGAAACTCTTTTACGTTCGTTATAGTAATCCTGCATGTAAATGCGATAATCTTCGTATTCCGTTACCGATTCCATCGCACACAATATACATTAATTAGAAAAGCAAAACAATACACCATGATACTTGCATGCCGTTTTTAAGCAAAAAACAAAGCTTTTCTCACAAATTTTTACAAACAGGGCATTCTATGATACTTGCTAAATTTTCCAATCGCAGAAGTTCTTGAGCATGGCAAGTCCAACTTCGCCACTCTTTTCCTGGTGGAACTGGCTAGCAATCAAGTTGTCCTTGCCGATAAGTCCGGTAAAGGTCTGCGTTCCGTAGGTCGTTTCGGCAAAAGCGTATTCTGCCGGAACTTGCGGATAGTAGGAATGCACGTAGTAAAAGTCGCAACCGCTGCGGATACCCTTCATAATCGGATGTTCGCGGGTGAAGTTCACTTGGTTCCAGCCCATGTGCGGGATCTTGAGGCCCGGTTCGTCCTTGAATCGCACCGCACGACCAGGAATGAGGCCGAGAGTCTTGACGCCGCCATCTTCTTCGCTTTCTTCGAGAATAATCTGGCAACCGATGCAAATGCCGAGCACCGGATTCCCGGCTTTTACCACGGCCTTGATGGCTTCACCGATGCCAGTCTTGGTCAGAGTTTCCATAGCAGATGCCGCTGCGCCCACGCCCGGGAAAATCAAGCGCGTAGCCTTTGCGATTTCATCGGGATCGCGACTGACCTTGGCATCTACGCCAATAAACTTGAGCGCATTCATCACCGAAGTCAAGTTGCCCGCATTGTAATCCACAACAGTAATAGCCATAGGAACCTCTTTAATTTTACGGCGTAAAGATAGAAAAAAGAACCGCCGAAGCGGTTCCCATAAATAGTACGGATTTGATTCTAGATTAGAACCAGCGCCAGGTCACACCGACGAGAATCACGTTCTTGTGCTGAGAATCTTCGTCCAAATCCTTGTCGTAAGCGATATCATAGCTGACCTGGAATTCGAACAACGGAGAGAGCGATACAGCAAGGAGGTTTTCCCACTTGCCATCGATTTGATCAACGCCCTTGAAGTTCACGAAAGCCCAAAGACGGCTCTTGAACGTAACGATGTCCGAGAAAGCATACTTGAATTCCGTGATGCTTTCAAGACCCGGTTCGTCCTTGAACTTTTCAATTTTCTTCGTATCCTTGTCATCAGCGAATGTGTAGGTATCAGAAGCGTCAGCAGTAATCGTCATGCGGTTTGCAAAAGCAAGACGCGTAGAGAAATTGTCGTTCGGGAAGTAACCGATACCGGCCATTTGCGTTACATAGCCCGGAGCCATGAAGTGAGAAACGGTCGTCTTGATTTCGTTGCCATCGTCGTCTGTAGAATAATCATAGCCTCTCGTGAACTGAGATTCGAAACGGGCACCGATGTACGGCTTAATTTTTTCGGAAACGTTGAAGTCAGCCATCGTTTCGAAGAAAATATTATCCGCGGATTTACGCTTGCCAAGACCATCCGTCCAAGTGTAACCGAGAGCGAGGTTCAGCTTGTTACGCCAGTCGACAACGCTCCAGTGATTCTTAAGGTCTGCATCATAGCTAAAGAGCCATGTGTAGGAGGAAGTACCATCTTCGAACTTCCAGTTGTTGAACTGCATGCGGGTGAACTTTACAGCTGCGACCACGTCTGCGTTCATATTTTCCGGGAGCCACTTTTCGAACATACCGCCATCAGCGAAAGCAGCCGATGCAGAAACGAGAGCAGCGCATCCAATTGCGAATAGTGTTTTTTTCATATTCCATCCTTGTTTATGGTCCTTCTTTCCCACAGACCTTTTTGATAAACTCAAAGATAACATTTTTTTAAGAAAAAAACGGAATCATGCTTTTTTTTGATTACTATTATTACAAACATGTTATTAAAGCAACTTTTTTTAGCCGTAATCGTCTTTTTGAGCACCGGAATTGCATTGGCTAGTGAAAATACCTCCGAAAACGCACCCAAAAGCGCCCCGGCCAAAACGAAACAGTCCCTCTGGCAGTTCGAGGCCGGCATATCGGCTGGCCGACCCACACCGATAATGCTCAATGCCGGCATCGGCTACAGGAATGTCTTTTTTAGAGTGATGGGCGGAGGTTTCCACTTGGACGCTGACGAATACTGGGTCGGGTTTAGAGGAAGCTTAGCATGGAAATTTTTCCGCGAGTTGCCTTTTTCCATTGATGCCGGAATCGGCAGCGGATACTCTTTTGCCAAAGCCCCCAACGGTTATCTAAAAGCACTCAACAGAGCAAATAACAAGCGTTTTGTGCGCTCGTACAACTTCAAGGAATCTCTCGACATTTCTGCGGAAGTGCGCGCAAACATCTACGGGGTGTTTACGTATGTCGCCGTTCCGGTGCACTGCTTTATGAAGCACGACGAGCCCAACGTCATCTGGCAAGTCGGGTACGCGTATAAATTCTAGACGAAAGAACGCCGCAAGCGGCTACAGACGAAAGACTAGAGAGAACACATTTCTAGTCTTTGACGCAACGTACTGAAAAAGCCATGAACTTGGGACGATAGTCCACATCCGCATTGTCATTCCTATAGATCAAGCGCATGGCATACGCATACTCGTCACTCTTCTCTGTAGAGATCCAAAAAGTTGCTTCATTGCCCACATAGGTATAATCACCCCCACCATCCCTGTAGCCGACAGGCAAAGCCGAGAACGCGTAATCATCCGAGCCGTTGCCGCTAGCTTTGGCAAAGTTCCAGCCACTTGTTGATTTAAGCATCTTGCCCGCAACAGAGTCGCCGCCAACAGCAGAGAACAATGTTTCAAACTCCGCTTTTGTCGGCAAGTGCCAGCCATTCGGACAAACACCACGCACCGGGGACATCGCCGAACATTCCGATTTATAGCCGCACCCCTTGCCGTTCGAACTCCACTCGCCCGCGCTGTCCATCGCCGCAGCCCATGTGTACAGGCGACCGTACTTGGTGCAGTTGGAGGAATCGGTATTGAAACAGAATGATTTTTCCGTTTCAATGTTCAAGTTCTGAGCCATCCACGTTTGGGAGCCAATGGTTACGGTCTTGTATGTTTGACCGTCGCGGGAGTCCGTCAAAGTCGATAAAGACTCCTTCCCCGAAGGGCTAGTTACAGAACTATCATCGCCGCAGGCGGCAAGGAAAAGTCCAATACAAACAGAAGCACAAAAAACAAATTTTTTCATATTACGAAATATAATAAAAGCAGTACTTATTAGTTTTTTTACTAATAATAAAAACAAGCATCTTTTATTTCTCTGAATTTCCACAACTCATCTGTTTGCACAAACTTGAATTTCTTTGGGAAAGGATTGTGTTCAACAACAAAACCGCCTATAGGCTCCAAATCATAGTAGAGAGCAATATAATCAGAAGATTCTACAATAACAAATTCAGAGATTGTTTGGACTGATGATTCTGCTATGCTACGCCATCTAAAATCTTCAGGATTTTTAAATGTTATAATATCAACTTTTTCTCCCGTACTTTTCTCATAAAAAATACGAGACACGCGGAGCACGCCATCAGGACCATCCGTATAGACTCTATCAGCACCCTTAAGCAACAATTGAAGGAATGACACATAGACGCTATCTCCAACATAGAATATTGTTTTTCCATCAATCTTACATATTCCTTTGTTTTGTGCTAAAGCATAGTCTCCAAAGCCCTCGTGATATCCAGCGCCATCACATTTAAAACAAACAAATATCCAAAGAAAAGAACAGGCGACTATGATAGTCATTACTGTCTTTTCAAACGTTTTTATATCTATTTTTAAATCTCTTTTTATTTCATCTAAGAGTATTTTCACCATTGTTGATAATTATAAAAAAATCCCGGCTCGGGTGAGAGTCGGGAAAAGGCGACCCCGGCACAGCGGCCGGGGTGACATTATCAAGAAAATTACTTCTTGAGGCTCGGAACGCCACCGAAGTCGACGTTCGTCTTCTTGCCGAGCAAGAGAGCGCGAGTCTTGAGCGGAAGGCCGTAGCAGCGGATGAAGCCTGTAGCGTCCTTCTGGTCGTACATGTCGACGTCCGTGAAGCCACCGAGGCCCATGTCGTACAAGCTGTACGGGCTCTTGATGCCAGCCGGGATGATGTTGCCCTTGTAGAGCTTGAGGGTAACTTCACCAGTCACAACCTTGTTGACTTCGTTGAAGAAGGCATCCATAGCCTGGCGGAGCGGAGTGAACCACTGGCCATTGTAGACAAG
>Ga0265300_10005025_pt1 | contig 10359 bp, 5 predicted proteins | sample AusTroGonzalo_MG_FD_193482 | JGI IMG/M metagenome (GOLD analysis project Ga0265300, IMG submission 193482) | Bovine rumen microbial communities from tropical cattle in Woodstock, Queensland, Australia - Gonzalo_03 | ecosystem: Host-associated > Mammals > Digestive system > Stomach > Rumen ... | reverse complement strand
TGCTACGTGCGGGAAAATCCGATACAGTGGAACATCCCGACGCAGATTCTGTACGGTTCGAAGGACAACTTGACTTCCATCGAAACGATGGGGGAGTTCGCAAAGAAAATTGGCGCACCGCTCACAGTTATGGATGGTGGCGAACACTGGTTCCATACGGACGAGCAGATGGAATTTTTAGATAGGTGGATTAAACAATGTCAGAACAGACTTTAACTCGCGAATCTTTAGTTGCATTCTTCGGTGAAGAAGAATATGAAAGGTTGTGCCGCCACGAGGCGGGCCATGCGCTGGTTGCTTTCTTGTTCAAGCGCCCGCTGGAATACGTGAAGATAAACAATTCCAAGGAAAAGCCTAGCGTGACTCGCATGACGGGGAGTTCTCTCGAAGGCTCCGCTCACATCGCGATTGCAGGACATTTGTCTGAATTCCTGATTCGCAAAAATTTCGAATGCGATTTGGACACCGTCATGAAAGAACTTCCGATGGAACTCAACCGAAGCGATCCGGATTACCAGAGTTTTCAGGCCGCTTGCTATTACTATCAGCTTGCTGAAACAAGCGTGGTGGAGCAGGCCTACAATGTTTTGATGGCTTGCAAAAAAGTGCTCGGCGCTGTCGCTACTGCGTTAAATGAACGCTCTTGCCTGACCCGTGCTGACATCGAAAAAATCATCGCCGACAACGCTTAATTCCGCATAGCCCTCCTGGCCGCTGTGCCGGGATCACCTTTTTTGCCGTCATCCTGAGTCCCGAAGGGACGAAGGATCCAGTCAATTTTTCGCTTTTGCACTACAAGAATTTACTGGATCCTTCATTTCGCTAGCGCTTCATTCAGGATGACGAAATGCAGTATGTCATTCCCATCCCGGAACAAGTCCGGGATGACAGTCGGGAATCTCCTTTTTTATACATTATTTTACTTTTTATTATAAAATCTTTACAAGGCTATGTTTTTATATTGTTATTATGCATAGTCTTTGTAAATACCTTTTCTTCCTCCTTGCCGCATGCGTTCTGCTCTCTTGCGAGCGCAAGCAAGTGAATAATCCCATTGTCGTTTCACCGAATTCTTCGCACAAGATTTACGGCTTTGCCCGTGATACGAGTGCGTACGTGATGGTTGTAGATACAGCCGTTCACGACAGTGCCATCAATGGCGAATTGATTCCTGTAAATCAAGGCGGCTTTACGGAATATTTTAAAGACAAATCGAAAGAAGGAACGAATGCAAAAAAAATATTTTATGCGTATTCAGATTCCACAAGTCCATTCATTAGGAAATCGTCTTCTAAGGAAATGTCCTTTATAAATCTGGTGGCCCGTGCGTACGCTAGACATAATTCCATAGAAATAAATCCAGACGATATTTGGCTTACAATTTTGAACGGCATTCGACTCCATGTGAAAAACAATCGTGATTCGTTGAAGGATCGCTTTGTTTCGCTGGGGGCTGACACCGCCATCGAGATTCGGAATGACTCGCTGTTGAATACAACGTATGAGAAATGGCATGGCGTTATTGCGGATTTATTTGATTCTCTGCAAGAGAAAATTCCTGTAGAAACAGGAGAACCGTTGAATGTTAAATTTTCGACGACAAGCCCGATTGATTATAACATATCTCGTTCTTTGGTTATGGCGGTCGCCTCAGAATATTATACTTATACATGGGCTGTAGCTTGCGGAATCCCCCAAATTAAGGTGAACGGCACGAAATTGGACTGGAGCTTGCTTAAAGATTCTTTTAACAAGCTTGCGTCACGATTGGATTTGGAATGGTGGGCAAAAGAGTTGAATCCTGTTCTGGATGAATTCATCAATGTTTTTGATGGAAAGATCAATTTAATCCATTGGAGGAGCATCTTTAAAAAAGTCTTTGAAGAAAGTGAAAGTAGACGCGAACGACGGATTCCGGTTGATGGATGCGGACGACGGATTCCGGTTGATGGATGGATAACCAAATTTTATCCTTATATAGGCCGTGATAAACCAAAACGTCGAAAGGAATGGAATGGCGCTATTGATCTTATGGCTGAAATTCCGAAAGGGGTGACGGATGTTGATATCAATTGGATTTATGACGGCAAGACAATTCCTCTGAAAATTTATACGGGCTTTGTCGGGATTCAGGTCGATACAACTAGAAAAATGCTGAAAGCATCTCGCGGATATGCGCTCATGTCTTATTGCGGCTGGTGTGATATGGATTCTATTGCAAAAGACCTCAAATATATTCCTGGAAAACCGCTCCGGTTGCAAGAGTCTTTAGCAATCTCGGATTCGATTGAAATCTATAATGCACAGGGCGTAGCTTATGCGACAAGCGATCCGAAGGAAATTAAAAACTTTGCTGCGGCAGCATCATTCAAGAGTGAAATCGAAAAGTCTCATGATTCTTACCCTTTTGTATTTGATGAAGCAAACATTGCTAATGCCGAACCGTTTTGCGTAATTAACTTATATAAAGGTGGAAAAGTTATAGAACATTTAAGCCTTTATAAACAGATTGAAAAAAAATATGTTGTTCTTACGCAAGAAATTGGGATTCTAAACGATTCTCTGTCTTTAGAGTCTTTTTTCAAGGAACGCCATATTTCTTTTGAGGGTGAGTTTAATGGATTTACAAATGATAAAAGTATCCCGGAATTAGACGTAGATGTTTTTGTTGATTCTCTTGAGTTCAAAGCTGTTGAAGACGATTTTGTTTATAATAATTTTAATCAGACTACCGTTTGGCGAATAAAAAAGGCTTTCTATCAACATTATAAAAATGATTTTAAATTATCTGTTGACGCCAAACTTGAGTATGGCGAAGATGGACAAGTCGCAAATGTTATCATGAGTACAGAGCACCCTAATTACAAAGCGTTTTTAGAAGATGTTAAGGACGCTCTTTATTATGCTTGGGATGCTCCAATAATTGATGATGAAGTCAATGATTTTATTATAAAGTCAGCGAAGTTGCATTTATCTTTTTCAAGAAAGTATCGTATGGTTTGTAAGCAGGATGGGCAACCTGCGAAAGATTCGGTTGAAATTGTGGGCAACCTAGATGAAAAAAAGGCTCTTTGCAGTGAAATAATCTTTACGAAAGACCTTGTTACAGGAAGTGTAAATCATTATGAATGTAATGAGTTCAATAAGAAACTTGAGCAAAATGAAAACGAAATCATTCTTAATAAACTTGTGCGAAATGAAATCATTCCTGTTTCCACAAATCGGACTTTTGATCGATTTGACAAAGTGCGTTATGGTCGTATCTCGCTTTCGGATGTCGTGAGCCTCAAAATTCCGGCCTGCTTTGTGGAAGAAAAACTCAATAAAGAAGAGAATGAAAAATACAATGAAGATTTCCGTTTCTAAATTCCTTTTCCTGGTCCTTGCCGCATGCGTTCTGCTCTCTTGCGAACAGAAACGTGATAATGTTCCCGAAAATTCGTCGAGACTCGTAAAAGAAAATGCGAGCTTTGTCCGTGATACGAGTGCGTACGTAATGGTTGTAGATACAGCCGTTCACGACAGTGCCATCAATGGCGAATTGATTCCAGTAAATCAAGGTGGTTTTACTGAATATTTTAAAGGCGAATCGCAAGAAGGAACGAATGCGAAAAAGATGTTCTATGCGTATTCAGATTCCACAAGTCCTTTTATTAAAGGGACATCTTCTATGGAAATGGCCTTTATAAATGTGGTGGCACGTGCGTATGCTGCTCATAATTCCATAGAAATAAATCCTGACGATATATGGCTTACAATTTTGGATGGCATTCGACTCCATGTAAAAAGCAACCGTGATTCGTTGAAAGAACGCTTTGTGTCACCGGGAACAGATACTGCCATTGCAATCGTGAATAACTCCCTTTCGTGGGATACAACGTATGAAAAATGGCATGGCGTTATTGCAGATTTGTTTGATTCTTTGCAAATGAAAATGCCTGTAGAAACTGGTGAACCGGTGAATATTAAATTCTCGACGACGAATCCAATTGATTACAACGTATCTCGTTCTATGGTGATGGCGGTAGCGTCGGAATATTACACTTATACCTTGATTGAATCTTGTGGAATTCCCAAAATTAAGGTGAACGGCACGAAATTAGATTGGAGCTTGCTTAAGGATTCTTTTAACAAGCTTGCTTCTCGATTGGATTTGGAATGGTGGGCGAAAGAGTTGAATCCTGTTCTGGATGAGTTTATCAATATTTTTGATGGAAAAATCAATTTAAGCCATTGGAAAAATATCTATAAGTATGTTGAATCTGATGATTGCGGAACAGATCCGGTTAATGGTTGGATTACCAAATTTTATCCTTATATAGGTCGCGATAATCTGGAACGTCGAAAGGATTGGAATGAAGGTGTTGATTATTATGATGTCCCGATGGGATTGACGGATGTTGACGTCAATTGGATTTATTACGGTAAGAAAATTCCTTTGAAGATTTATACGGGTTTCGTCGGAATTCAAGTCGATACGACCAAAAGCATGTTGAAAGCTTCCCGTGGATATGCACTCATGTCTTATTGCGGCTGGTGCGATTTGAAAAATATTGCAAAGAATATCAAATATATTCCAGGAAAACCGCTTCGTTTGCAGGAATCCTTGGCAATTGCAGATTCAATGGATGCTTTCGGCGCACAGGGTTTAGCTTATGCCACGAGTGATTTGAATGAAATTGAACGTTTCGCTGAGGCTGCTGTATTTAAAGAAGAAAATAGATGGCTTGAATACGATGTAAAAGAAAAAATTGAAAATGCCAATCCTAAATATGTGATTAACTTGTATAAAAACGGGAAGATGATTGAACGTTTGACTGTTTACAAACAATTGGGTCAACGAACTGTACGACTGTTGCGGGATACTGGAAAATTGATAGATTCTCTGTCTATAGAAAATTTTTTCAAGAAACGTAATGTTTTCTTTGAAGGTGAGTTTAATGAATATCCGAATGATATAGACGTCTCTAAGTTACATGTTGAAATTTATGTCGACACTTTTGAACGTAAGGATGGTCTTGTAGTTCCTGGTTATGTTCGTGATACGAAACAGACTATAAATTGGGACATTGAAAGATTTTGTGGTTGGCGATTGAAGAACGCCTTCTATCGACATTTTAAAAAAGATTTTAATTTATCCGTCGATGCAAAACTCATCTATGGTGAAAATGGACAGGTTGCCTATGTGGTTATGGAAACAAAGCACCCTAAATACAAAGCGTTTCTGGAAGAAATTAAGGAAGCACTTTATTACGGTTGGGACGCTCCCAAAAAAGATGCTAATGGTGATAAAGGACATATCATGAAGTCTGTGAAATTACATCTTTCGTTTACCAGGGATTACCGGATGGTATGCAAAAAGAATGGACAAGCTGCGAATGATTCTGTTTATGTCTTTGGAGCTCCAAATACGAAGAATGCTCTATGCAATGAGATTACATTCACGAAAGATCTTGCTACGGGTGATGTGAATCATTATCGCTGTAAAAATTTCGATGTCAAGGCGAAGCTTCGTAAACAAGTCCCTCTTCAGGCACAAGTGTATTTTAATAAAACTTATTATAAGTATTCTTCACTTCGCGATTTCCCGTTTTCGCGCATTGTCACATTGAAAATCCCGCCGTGTTTTGTGGAAGAATAAATGGCTATGTCTTATAAATACTTTTTCCTCTTGCTCGTTGCTTCTGTTCTGCTCTCTTGCGAACAGAATCATTCCGATGCTACATCCAAAAATTCTAGACATACAAAAAAGATCGAAAGTTTCGTTCGTGATACGAGTGCGTATGCGATGGTCGTGGATACGAGTGTTCACGATAGTGCTTTTCGTGAAGAAATTGTCCCTGTAAATCAAGGTGGCTTTACGGAATATTTTGCACGAGGCGCGAGTTCTGAGACTAAGATTTTTTATGCTTATTCAGATTCCGTTTCTCCATTTGTAAAATATCATTCTGAACATCCGACTTTTGTTGATTTGGTGTCATTGGCTTACGAAAATCATTATGCCATGGAAATTAGCCCGGATGATATTTGGCTCATGATTTTGGATGGTTTCCGTTTGCATGTCAAAAACAATCGCGAAGCTTTGAAAGATCGTTTTGTGGGGCCTGCCGTCGATACAAACATTGTGGTTAGTGCGGATTGGCTGACGCTGGAATCTGCGCACGAAGAATGGTATGGCGTTATAGAGGACCTTTTTGACAACCTGCAAGAAAAATTGCCTTCAGAAACGGGAGCTCCGCTACGGACAAAATTTTCGACTACAAGTCCTATAGATTACAACATCTCTCGTTCCATGGTTTTGGCAGTTGCTTCTGAATACTATACTTATTCGGCAATGACCCTTTGTGGCATTCCCAAAATTAAGATAAACGGTACAAAAGCGGATTGGAATCTGTTAAAGGATTCTTTTAACAAGCTTGCGACGCGACTGGATATGGAATGGTGGTCTCAACAACTGAATCCGGTTCTTGACGAGTTTATCAATGTTTTTGATGGCCTGAATAATTTAACATTCTGGAAAAATATATATAAACTATATAACCCAGAGGGGTGCCGAAATCCTGAATTTAGCGGTTGGATTTCGAAATTCTATCCGTACCTAAGTAATAATCGCTTTAATGATAATGACTTTAAAAAACGTACGGAGTGGGAGAAGAATATTGATTTTCAATACCTGCCCAAAGTTGTGACATCGGTTGATATTAAATGGGATTACCTCGGTCGTTTCATTCCGCTGAAACTTTATACGGGATTTGTTGGAATCCAGGTGGATACCGTTACGAATATTTTGAAAGCGTCAAGAGGATATGCGCTGCGTTCTCAATGTACTTGGTGCAATATGGAAAAAGTTGCCAGTACATTGAAATTTGTTCCTGGGAAACCGTATCGCTTGCAAGACTTTATCGCTATTTCAGATTCGATGAATGTTTATGATAAAAATGGTTTGGCTTTTGCGACGCACGACCGCAAAGAAATAGAAAATTTTGCGATGTCTCTAAATTATGACTTTGAATATTTTGATGCTTATTTACCTCATCGTTTTGATGATGGCGAAAAACAAATTTTATCTGTAAATTTGTTCAAAGATGGAAAGTTGCTGAATCATGTGATTTATCAAACACTTTCAGATTTTCCTGAAATTGGGGTAATGTGGACTTTTCAGGGAAGGGTTGCTTTTAGAAATAAGAAAACTGTTGAATCATTTTTTAAAGAACATAATGTATCCTTAGAAGGGGAGGTTGATGAATTTAAATATGAAAAAGATCTTCCGAAATTGAATATCGAAATATTTGTCGATACCTTTACTGTTACTGGTGGAATGCCGATTGGAGAAAAATATCGAGAACGAGAAGAATTTTTTATAAAAAATCTTGAGATGACATGCAAATGGCGCCTTGAAAGAGCTTTTTATCGCCATTACAAAAATGATTTTAATTTGTCTGTTGATGCGGAAATTATCTATGAAGATGATGGTCGCGTGTCGGATGTCGTTATGGACACGGAACATCCTGTCTATGGAGCGTTCCTGAACGAAATCAAGTCCATCCTTTATTACGGCTATAAGTATCCTAAAGAGATGAAGGACGGCTATTATAAACATATTATTCATGATTTGAGTGCGGTTAAATCATTGAAAGTACACCTTGCCTTTTCTAAAGATTATCGCATGGTATGCAAACAGAATGGGCGAATTTCAAAAGATTCTGTCGATATTATCGGTACGCATGAACGTGATGCAAAAAAAGATCTTTGCAGTGAGATTACTTTTTCGAAAGACCTTGCTACAGGTGATATCATTCGCTACATGTGCACAGAATTCAACAAAAAGACGAAAGACCCTTGCCGCGAGAAGGTTTCTTCGAAGAATCCTGCTGCAAAGGCTTTGTTTCGTGCAGCGTGTGATGAAAAACGCAAAAAGAAGGATGGCGATTCGCAGGACCGCCCGATCGTCAATCAACGTTATGACAAACAATATGCCGTTTATGGTTGGTTGAATGATTCGTTATCGAATAAAGTCTCCTTGAAAATCCCGCCCTGTTTTGTGGAAGAATAATTTGCTATGCTCTATAAATTCTTTTTGCTGCTGCTTGTGGCGACCCTTTTGCTTTCTTGTGATGAGGAACGCTTCGATGAAAGCGTTAATTTCATTCCCGGAAAACCGCTCCGATTGCAAGAATCTTTAGCACTAGCGGATTCCTTGGTCATTTACAATGCGCAGGGTTTGGCTTACAAGACGAATAAATTGAAAGAAATCAAACGCTTTGCCAAGGCCGCCACGCTCGACGAAGAATATCCTGAAGTTGATCGAGTATTAAGAAGTTCTTTGTTTGAAGATGCCAATTTGTCAATTAGCTTGTATCGAAAAGGAAAACTTGTAGATTATTTGTTGTACTATGAAAGATTGTACCCAAATGATTTTATGGGCGAAGGTAAATTGTTTTCGTTGCAGGGCGAGGGCTATTTGAAAAAACTGGATTCGATTCAAGCCTTTTTCAAGGAACGGAAAATTTCTACAGAAGGCAAAACTGCGGAATTTAAAACCCAATCGGGTCAACCCGAGTTAAATGTGGAGATATATGTTGACACTTTTGAACTTAAAGATGGCAAAACTCTTAACGATACTATACGCCCGCGTGAATTCGAAACTGGATTTATCAGTAGCATAAAAAAGCCTTGCAGTAGACTTCTTGAAAGAGCTCTTAAACGCCACTATAAAGATGGTTTTAATTTATCTGTTGATGCGACGCTTACGTTTGGTGATAGTGGCCGAGTTGTAAATGTCGATATGAATACAGAACACCCTGAATATGGTGATTTCTTGAAAGAAGTGAAGTCCATTTTGTATTATGCATGGATGCCGCCTGAAGTGCGGACGCAACTTTTGGTGCGTGGAGTGCATGTCGTATTGACCGAATACCTTCCTCCTGAATTGCGCTCACGACGTCTTTTTAGCAAGGTCGCTGCACAAAATATTGTCAAGTCAGAAAAGGTTCATCTTTCTTTTTCAAGAACATTCTTCAAAGATGGATGTATTCAAGATGATGAGAAAAAAGACTCCATTGAAATTACGGGGTATTCCGGTGTCATCAAAGAGCAGTGTGATGAACTTCTTTATACGGAGGACTTTGCAACGGGCGGGATAAATTATTTGCGATGCACAAAAGGGAAGGCGAAGAGAGATCCGCAGTTCCCTAAAAAGCCTGTTAAACCGGCTCTTGTTTCGACCCTTTTTGATAGATACCATGCGATGTACGTCAAAGAAGACCTCTCTTTGCAACAGGTCGTTAAATTGAAGTTGCCGCCGTGTTTTGCGGAAGAACCCTAAGATTGACAAAATGTCTATGTTTTGATTGGCGTAGTTCGTTATTTTACGGAAATTTCGTGTATATTTAAATTCGGTGTTATGGTCTTTCGTTGTTTGGGGAAAAAACGCGAATGGCATAGAACCAAAGGATGAACTATGTTAAAACAGCGCATTCGCGTGGCTGCTTTTTGCAGTGCGCTCTCTTTTTCATTGGCGTCAAATTCTATCGCGGCAGAATTGCCGACGGCAAACGAGATGTTTGCAAAGATGGGCTTTGGCATTAACATCGGGAACACAATGGAAGTTCCCAGCAATCCGACGTGGTGGGGCAATAAGTTCCCGACGGAAGCGTATATCGACTCGGTCAAGGCGGCTGGCTTTAGCACGATCCGCATTCCCTGCGCGTGGTACAGCCATTCAAACGCTTTGTCGCGTGATTCCAGCAGGGCTGATATTGTTCCGGGCGGTGGCCCGAACGAGATTGCTTCAAGCTGGATGGATTCGGTGCAGACGGTCGTGGATTACTGCATGCGTGCAGGGCTTGTAACGATTCTGAACATCCATTGGGATAATGGCTGGCTCGAAGGGAATTTGAACGATTCAGAAAAGGACAAGGTGAACGCACGCCAGAAGGATTTCTGGACGCAGATTGCAAATCGCTTCAAGAACTACAACGAGAACTTGCTTTTTGCGAGTGCCAACGAACCCGCAACAACGGACGATAATTACAAGCACGAAACCGAAATCTTGATGACGTACCACCAGACGTTTGTGGATGCGGTGCGTGCGACGGGCGGCAATAACGCAAGTCGTACACTGGTGATTCAGGGACCTTCAACGAGTGTAGATCGCAGTTGCGAAGTGATGCCGGTGAGCAAACTCCCGAAAGATGTGATTGCCAACCGCTTGATGGTCGAAGTGCATTATTACGACCCTTACACTTACACGCTATTGAACGATGTGGTTGATTGGGGTGCACAAGTCTATCCGCAGTATTACTGGGGAACTGAAGATTTGGCGACAGGTGCGGATGTCGTGCATAACTGTGGCTACAA
>Ga0265300_10005024_pt1 | contig 10361 bp, 9 predicted proteins | sample AusTroGonzalo_MG_FD_193482 | JGI IMG/M metagenome (GOLD analysis project Ga0265300, IMG submission 193482) | Bovine rumen microbial communities from tropical cattle in Woodstock, Queensland, Australia - Gonzalo_03 | ecosystem: Host-associated > Mammals > Digestive system > Stomach > Rumen ... | reverse complement strand
CAGTTGACGCGGCCAATGACGGAGCCAGCGGTGTAGCTGTTATCCTTGAGATAGCACGCCAACTGCAGAAAAAAGCACCGGAGATAGGTGTTGACTGCATCTTCTTAGATGCTGAGGATTGGGGCCCCGGACCTGATTTCAAGGGTAATCATTTAGAGACATACTGGGGATTAGGAACACAGCACTGGGCCAGGAATCCACACAAGCAAGGCTACCGTGCACGCTATGCAATACTTCTTGACATGGTGGGTGGCAAGGGCGCCCAGTTTGCACGTGAAAAATATTCTGTCATGTACGGGAAGCAGGTGGTTGACAAGGTTTGGAATACAGCGGCATCACTGGGCTACAGTTCACTCTTTAAACAGTCTGACGGCGGTTATATAACTGATGACCACTATTTCATCAATACCATAGCCAAGATTCCTGCCATTGACATTGTACCCTATCTGCCTCAATGCAAAGAGAGCATTTTCGGACCCACATGGCACACCACACACGATAACATAGACAATATTGACAAGAACGTACTGGAAGCAGTGGGAAAGACACTTCTTACGGTAATCTATAACGAGAAACGATGACAACAGAACAGATACAGCAGGATATCATTGAGGAGTTCAGCGCATTTGATGACTGGATGGACAAATACCAGATGATAATAGACCTTGGAAACGAACTGCCACCGCTGGATCCCGCCTACAAGACGGAGGATAACCTCATAGACGGTTGCCAGAGCCGCGTCTGGCTCCACGCAGAGTACAATGACGGTCTGCTGCATTTTGAGGCAGACAGCGATGCCATCATAACAAAAGGACTGATAGGATTGCTTATTAGAGTTCTCTCAGAGCACACTCCAAAGGAGATCCTTGACTGTGACGTGCATTTCATTGATGAGATAGGACTCACGCAGCACCTCTCGCCTACCCGCAGCAACGGGCTGCTCTCCATGCTCAAACAAATCAAGACTTACGCTTTAGCCTATTCCGGAAAATGAAGAAGTTACTGATATTATTTCTGGCAGTCTCAACACTTGTAGGCTGCAACCAAACAAATAACGGATTTCGTTTCCAGATCCGCAAAGACAAAGTCTCCTGGGCAAACGGTATCATAGAGTTCCGGACAGACATGAACTCAAACGGCAAGAGAAAAGATAACCTGGGATTCACGGCATACGTAAAATGCGGGAACGGCCGTACTATCCAAATGCCAGACTCAGATATATTAGGCTACGGAGCATCATCCCCTTTAGGAGAATCAGGGCTGTACAAGAATAAGGACGGATACAGTAAGGCGGAGATAATGATTGAGACTGATGACAGAATGGCAATACACCTGCATCATGACCAGTGGGAACTCTATGAGGTGCCCGTATCCTTTGACAAACAGATAACCCTGTACCGTGACAGTCCCATAATGGCAGTGATAGACTACTACGAGGGGCCTTTTGAATTGCTGAATGTTGCAGCTGGAGTGAGCACTGCCCATGAAGGTAAGGTGGAGGAACTGGAAAACGGTTATGCTATAGAATATCCTAACGGCATTACTTCCATCATCATCATGCCGGAAATGGAGGAAAAGACTTACAACGAGACTTCAGGCAGTGTGTTCGTCACAAAAAATGTTGTACCGGACGAGCCTCTGCGCTACTATGTAGGACTTAGTGATAAAGGTAAAGAGTATCTGCTTGAAGAACTTGATAAAATACTGTAAATTTGCGCCGCAAGAAGAAAACGATAATAAAAAAATATAGACAATGAACAGCAAATACTGGAATGAAGAGATTGAGACCATGCCCCGCAAGCAGCTTGAGAAACTGCAGGTGGAGCGTCTCAAGAAAACCGTAGAGATTGCAATGGGAAGTGAGTTCTATGCTCCCAAATTCAAGGAACTGGGTATCACCCCTGAGAGTATCAAATCAGTTGAGGACATAAAGCGTTTCCCCTTCACCACTAAGAATGACCTGCGTGCCACCTATCCTTTCGGAATCAAGTCAATTCCGCTGGAGAAGGTAGTACGTCTGCACTCATCAAGCGGTACTACCGGCAATCCTACCGTAATCCTCCATTCACAGAGAGACCTGGACCAGTGGGCCGATGCCATGGCACGCTCCATGTACTGCATAGGTCTGCGTAACACCGATATCATTCAGAATACATCAGGCTACGGTATGTTTACCGGCGGTCTGGGCATACAGTATGCAGCTGAACGTTTAGGTGCACTTACCGTTCCCGCAGGTGCAGGTAACAGCAAGCGCCATGTAAAGTTCATCACCGACTTTGGAACAACCGCCCTGCACTGCATTCCCTCATATGCAACCCGTCTGGCTGCAGCCTTTGAGGAGGAGGGCATTGACCCGCGCAATACTACCGTCCACACCCTCATCATCGGTGCCGAGCCACACTCCGAGGCACAGCGCAAGCGTATTGAGGAGATATGGGGTGCCAAGGCCTATAACAACTTCGGTATGAGTGAGATGTGCGGCCCCGGCGTAGCCATAGAGTGCCAGGAGCAAAACGGAATGCACATCTGGGAGGATAACTATATCGTTGAGATTCTTGACCCCGTTACTCTGGAGCCCGTTCCGGAGGGTGAGCTGGGTGAGTTGGTACTGACCACACTGAACCGTGAGGCCATGCCGTTGTTCCGCTACCGCACACGTGACCTTACCCGTATCCTGCCGGGTGACTGCCCATGCGGCCGTACTCACAAGCGTCTGGCACGTTTCCAGGGACGCAGTGATGACATGATGATCGTAAAGGGCGTTAACATCTACCCCATACAGATTGAGAAGATACTGATGCAGTTCCCTGAGCTGGCCAGTGACTACCTGATTACCATTGAGACCGTAGGTGACAATGATGAGATGACCGTTGAGGCCGAGCTGGCACAGGCTACTGATGATTTCAGCATGCTGCAGAACCTGACCAAGGAAATCACACGCCGCCTCAAGGATGAGATACTGCTCACACCTAGAGTAAAACTTGTAGGCAAGGGTGTTATCCCGCAGTCTGACGGCAAGGCCAAGAGAGTGAATGATTTGCGTAACAACCACTAATCAAGAACATTATGAAGACTATAAAGCAAATATCCATATTTCTTGAGAACCAGCGCGGCAAGCTGAGTGACATACTCACCGCTCTCAAGAACGAGAATATTGAGATTCAGGCTGCATCAGTGGCAGACACAAATGAGTTCGGAATTCTCAGGCTCATTACATCTAACCAGAAAAAAGCGGCCAAGCTCCTGTCTGCACAGGGAAATCTGGTAAGCCTGAATGAGGTTCTGGCCATTCAGGTGGAACCTGACACAGCTTCTTTTACCGATGCAATTGACGCACTTACAGCCGGAGGATGCACAATAAGCTACCTGTACACTTTCCACAAGGATGGTAAACTGGTGCTCATCATACGTCCCGCCAACAGTCTTGAAATTGCCGAGCGTGTAGCTACAGAAAAGGGTCTTACACTTATACAGGGCTGGGAATAAAGAAGTCAATCATTAACCTTTAAACCATACTATCATGTTTTTGAAAATTCTGATTCTGATATTGTTTTTCGCCGTAATGATCGGCGTAGGAATCTATTGCCGTAAAACCGCAAACAACGTACAGGGTTTTGTACTGGGTGACCGTAAAGTTGGCTCATGGCTTACCGCTTTCGCATTCGGTACATCATATTTCTCAGCCGTAATCTTTGTAGGTTACGCAGGTCAGTTCGGTTGGAAGTACGGTCTTTCAGCCACCTGGATAGGTCTGGGTAACGCCATTATCGGTTCACTGCTGGCATGGAGAATCCTAGGCCGCCGTACACGCCTTATGACCCAGTACCTCAAGAGTGCCACAATGCCTGATTTCTTTGGTCAGCGTTTCAATTCAGAGGCTCTCAAGGTTGCAGCATCAGTAATCGTATTCGTATTCCTCATCCCTTACACCGCATCTCTTTATAACGGTCTGTCACGTCTGTTCGGACTCTCATTCGGTATTGACTACAGTTGGTGCGTACTCGGAATGGCCATACTGACAGGTGTTTACGTATTGGTGGGAGGTTACATGGCCACCGCCATAAATGACTTCATACAGGGTATGATCATGCTGATAGGTATCGTTGCCGTTATCATCTCCGTATTGAACGGAAACGGCGGTTTCACAGCAGCAATTGAAAAGATGTCACAGATTCCCAGCGAGGCTGCACCCGGACTGTATGGAGCCTTTACATCGTTCTTCGGCCCACAACCCATCTACCTGTTGGGTGTTGTGCTGCTTACCTCACTCGGTACATGGGGTCTGCCTCAGATGGTAGGTAAGTTCTACGCCATCCGTGATGAGGCCGCTATCCGCAAGGGAACCTTCATCTCAACCTTCTTTGCCATCATCGTGGCAGGCGGTTGCTACTTCCTGGGCGGTTTTGGTCGTCTGTACGGTGATGTCATCGAATTCGGACCAAAAGGCCCCATCTACGACAGCATCGTACCATCCATGCTTCAGACTTTGCCGGACCTTATGATAGGTGTTGTTATCATCCTGGTGCTCTCAGCATCAATGTCAACCCTCTCATCACTGGTTCTTACTTCAGGTTCAACACTTACCCTTGATATCATCAAGCCTGCCATGGCTAAAGGCGGCAAGCAGATGAGTGAGAAATCACAGTTGCTCTCAATCCGCTTGCTGGTTGTATTCTTCATAGCAGTGTCATCAGTACTGGCTATCATCCAGGCCAAGAGCTCCGTTACATTCATAGCTCAGCTCATGGGTATATCTTGGGGTGCTCTGGCAGGTGCATTCCTTGCTCCGTTCCTCTATGGCCTGTACTGGAAGAAGACTACCAAGGCCTCTGTATGGGCAAGTTTCATTGTAGGCGTAGCTATCATGTGCGGTTGCATGTATGGAACATTCACCGGCACCACATTTATCAGCCCCTACTTCAGTTCACCCATCAACGCAGGTGTGCTCTCAATGGTAGCCGGTTTGATTATAGTTCCTATAGTAAGCCTCTTTTCCTCTGTCAAGGAGAAGGAGAGCGTTGACAAGATGTTCAGCTGCTACAACCGTGAGGTTACAGTACGTGCATCGACCTCACTTATGGACGAGAATAAATAATTGAAAATTGAGAATTCTTGGAGCAGCGAGAGGAGAGAAAGTTCACTTTCTATCCCGAGTCGTGACAAGAATCATAAAACGTAGTTTTATAATTGAGAATTGATATAATGAAAAAACTATTACTTGGCGATGAAGCCATAGCACAGGGTGCCATTGATGCCGGACTGAGCGGAGTATATGCTTATCCCGGTACACCCTCTACTGAAATCACTGAATACATACAGGGTTACTGCAAGAAGAACCCTGCCGAGAAGATACACAATCGCTGGTGCACCAATGAGAAGACTGCCATGGAGGCTGCTCTGGGTATGTCTTTTGCAGGCAAGCGTGCACTGGTATGTATGAAACACGTCGGTATGAACGTGGCTGCCGATCCGTTCGTAAACTCATCAATCACCGGTGTGAACGGCGGTCTGATCGTCCTTGTGGCCGATGACCCCTCAATGCACTCCTCTCAGGATGAGCAGGACACCCGTTTCTACGGCAAATTTGCCCTGATTCCCGTCATTGAGCCCTCATCACAGCAGGAAGCTTATGATATGATGTCATACGCCTATGACCTGTCTGAGAGCCTCAAGCTGCCTGTCCTGATGCGCACCGTTACACGTCTGGCCCACTCACGCGCCGTTGTCACAATGAAAACCAAGCGTGAACAGAATGCCCTTAACCCCGTATCGGGCAACCGTGACTGGGTTCTGCTGCCTGTCAATGCAAAGCGCCGCTACGCTTCACTGCTGGAGCGTCAGCCTGAGATCATGCGTCTCTCTGTTGAGTCACCGTTCAACAGTTTCAAGGCAGAGGCCAAGCGCTACAAGATGGGTGCCATTGCCTGCGGTAACGCCTACAACTACCTTTCAGAGTGCTATCCTGAGGGTATCCCGTTCCCTGTCTTGAAGATTTCACAATACCCCATACCTACTGAGACCATCCGTACCATGGCCGAGCAGTGTGACTCTATCATGGTAATTGAGGACGGTCAGCCCTTTGTTGAGGAGCAGGTAGCAGGTATCCTGCCTTCTGACTGCAAGATAATCGGCCGTTTGACCGGTGAATTGCCCCGTCAGGGTGAACTCAATCCCGATATCGTAAAGGCCGCTCTGGGTCTGGCTCCGCTGCCGCATCCAGAGGTTGCCAAGAATGTTGTGGCACGTCCGCCCGCCCTCTGTCAGGGTTGCGGCCACCGCTCAGTATATGAGGCCATCAACATTGTACTCAAGGATTACAAGGACTCAAAGGTGTTCGGAGATATAGGTTGCTATACACTTGGTGCCCTGCCTCCCTTCCAGGCTCTGGACAGCACGGTTGATATGGGTGCAAGCATCACCATGGCCAAGGGTGCCGCCGATGCAGGCGTGTTCCCTGCAGTAGCCATCATAGGTGACAGCACATTCACCCACTCCGGCATGACCGGTCTGCTGGATGCAGTAAATGAGAATTCACCTATCACAATAATAATCTCCGATAACCTGACCACCGGTATGACCGGCGGACAGGACAGCGCCGGCACCAACAAGTTTGAGGCTATATGCCGTGGCATAGGTGTTGACCCCGATCATCTGAAGGTTGTTGTACCCCTGCCCCAGAACATGGAGGAGATTACACGCACCCTGCGTGAGGAGATTGAGTATCAGGGCCTGTCGGTAATCATACCGCGCCGTGAATGTATCCAGACACTTGCCCGTAAGGCAAAAGCTAAAGCAGCACAGAAATGAAAACAGATATAATTCTTGCAGGCGTAGGAGGACAAGGTATCCTCTCAATCGCCACAGTAATAGGTCAGGCCGCTCTTGAGGAGGACCTCTACATCAAGCAGGCCGAGGTACACGGAATGAGCCAGCGCGGCGGTGACGTACAGTCCAACCTGCGCATATCGGACCAGCCCATTGCCAGTGACCTCATTGCACTTGGTCAAGCCGATATCATCATCGCCATGGAACCCATGGAGGCACTGCGTTACAAGCAGTACCTGAGCAAGGACGGTTGGGTTATCACATCATCCAACCCCTTCATCAACATAGGCAATTATCCCGATCAGAACGCCATTATCAGTGAGCTTAAGGAGCTGGGTAACGTTATCCTTATTGATACCGATGAGCTGGGAAAGGAGCACAAGATGCCCAAGGCTGTCAACATGATCCTTCTGGGTGCCGCATCAAAGGCCCTCAAGAGCATCAGCTTTGACAAGCTTTGCCAGAGCGTACGTACCATATTCGGTGCCAAGGGCGATGCAATTGTAGATATGAATATAAAGGCCCTTGAGATAGGCCGCGACTGCAAATAAAAAAGATTGAATCCACCAATGAATACGATTATTCCCCAAAACGTTATTGATGATTTCCTCAAGAGTATAGAGGTAACTGATATGAACAAGGCCTCCATCCGTCAGGTGCTGGCCTGTGCCTTGAACGCCGAGAAGGTGACCGGCAAGGAGTTCATACATTTTGAGATGGGTGTACCAGGCATACCTGCCGCAGCTGTAGGTATCCAGGCACAGAAAGAGGCCCTGGACCGCGGAGTGGCCTCCAAGTACCCCAACATTGAGGGAATAACCGAACTCAAAGAGCAGGCTGCCCGTTTTGTAAAGGCTTTCATCAACACCGATATCCAGCCCTCTCACTGCACTCCCACCTGCGGAGCCATGCAGGGTACATTCGCCGCATTCCTGCTCTGCTCGCAGGTTGACCCTAAGAAGGATACCATCCTGTTTATCGACCCGGGATTCCCTGTCCAGAAAATGCAGTGTCAGGTTATGGGTGTCAAGTTCGCCCAGTTTGACGTGGCCGGTTTCCGTGCCGAGAAACTGGGACCCAAGCTGGAGAGCTATTTAGAGAAAGGAAACATCTGCTGCATTGTCTATTCCAACCCCAATAATCCCAGCTGGATGTGCCTGACTGAGGATGAGATAAAAACTATCGGTGGATTAGCCACAAAATATGATACGATTATCCTTGAGGACCTGGCCTACATGACCATGGATTTCCGTCGTGAGGGTCTGGGCATTCCTTTCAAGGCTCCTTATCAGGTCAGTGTATCGCACTACACCGATAACTACATCATGATGATAAGCGGCAGTAAGATTTTCAGCTACGCCGGCGAGCGAATCGCCGTGGCATGCATATCGGACAAGCTGGCCGAGCGTCATTTTGAGACTCTGCAGAAACGTTACAACATATCCCGCTTTGGTGCCGTATATGCATACGATATGCTTTACGCCATGTCATCGGGTGTAACACACTCGGTACAGTGCGCTATGGCCGCCATGCTCAAGGCTGCATGTGACGGTACATATCAGTTCCGCGAGGATATCCGTGAATACGCACGCCGGTCTGAGAAAATCAAGGAGGCTATGCTGCGCAACGGATTCCATATCACTTATGATAAGGACCTGGAGGAGCCGGTAAGTAATGGTTTCTACTTTACATTCGGCTATAACCTGCCCGACGGAACACCCATGGAGGGCGGACAACTTATGCATGAGCTGCTCTACTACGGAATAAGCGGAATTGTCCTGTCATCGACCGGAAGCGACCGCCAGGGCATGCGCGGCTGCTCATCAAATTTCCGTGATGACCAGTTCCCCGCCCTTGAAGAGCGACTGCGCCTCTTTAACCAGGATCACCAGTAAGTAGTAAAAGAACTTTTTTGGGTATCAGTATCTGAAACCTCGCAGAACTGTCAGTTCGGGGAGACAACGCTCCGAGGCTACTTCGTACCCCTACGGACCCTAAACGTCGAACGCCTCCTTTTTAGTCCCCTACGGGGCCTAACAGTCGTTAAACGAAGCGCCGTTCTTAACGGGATCCTCCGTGGGCACTCTGCTTAACGCCTCTCCACGATGCTCCCCAAACTGACAGTTCTGCTCCTGCAAAGGGGAAACTACGATACTGATACCCAAAAAAGTTCTGTACACCGTGCATCTTTGTAAAACTGGAGACTTTTGCTAATAAATAACTTGGCATAAAGACGTATTTCACGTATCTTGCCGTTCTAAAACCGGATAAGCAGAAAGAAGGATGAGAAGTGAGCAGGAACTTGCACGCTTGTGTACTGCAGGCGATAGGGAGGCGCAAGGCGAACTCTACGCTCAGTATGCGTCGCGCCTGTATGCTCTCTGCTACCGATACGTGGCAGAACGCGATGAAGCCCAGGACCTGATGCATGACGCCATGATAAAGGCCATGGACAGTTTCCGGTATTTCAGTTATTCCGGTGACGGGTCACTCTACGCATGGTTGCGCCGCCTTACGGTCAACGTTGTGATTGACCGCCTTCGTCAGATGAGCAAGCTGCGTCTTGTCCCGCTGGATCAGACTATTGAAACGGGCAATACTGATACCGATGACGATGCGGCCGATAACATACCGGCACAGGCATTGCTGGATATGGTGGCTGCCCTGCCATCGGTCAGACGTACGGTATTCAACATGTACTGCATAGACGGATTCAGCCATAAGGATATAGCCGCAGCCATAGGCATCACAGAGAAAGGTTCGGCATCCATTCTGGCCAAGGCCCGCGCCCAGCTTAAGAACCAGGTTAATGATTATCTTAAAAGGACAGGAAGATGAAAGATTTTGACGATATATTCAAACAGCGCCTGGAAGGCTATGAGATGAAACTACCCTCATCGGACCGTGATGCTTTTCTTAACCGGAAAGCTACACGTGAACGTTACGCCCGCCGTCGCCGCACATATCTGAGTATTGCAGTTGGACTACCTGCCGTGGCCGCAATCATAATGGTTTTGGTGTTCACCATCAGCCTGCTCTCCAAACAGGATGATGTTCCTGTTAACAACACCCAAACACCAGCCGTTCAGGAACAAGTGATCCCGGTCCAAGGCAATGAAGGTATAGCCGAGGACGATGCCGATATCATGATTTGTATTGATGGTGACGATCACTGGGTTACCCTTGATGGTGACGATGATTGGGGAAAACCGATGGAAACTTCCGTTTTGAGCCAATCTCCAGGCGAAGAAGACGTATTTTTAGTGGTTGAAGAATCACCGGAGTTCCCGGGTGGCACAAACGCCCTGATGGGGTATCTTAGAGACAATATGGTTATCCCGGACTCCTGCCGCGAGAATAATATTCAGGGGCGTGTCCTGGTTACATTCATCGTTGAAAAGGACGGTTCCATCACAAAACCTGTGGTTGTAAAGAGTGTAAACCACCTGCTTGACGCAGAGGCTTTACGCCTGGTATCGGCAATGCCCAAATGGAAACCCGGCAGACAGAATGGTCAAGCCCAACGGGTAAAATTC
>Ga0265300_10005020_pt1 | contig 10365 bp, 9 predicted proteins | sample AusTroGonzalo_MG_FD_193482 | JGI IMG/M metagenome (GOLD analysis project Ga0265300, IMG submission 193482) | Bovine rumen microbial communities from tropical cattle in Woodstock, Queensland, Australia - Gonzalo_03 | ecosystem: Host-associated > Mammals > Digestive system > Stomach > Rumen ... | reverse complement strand
CAATTATTTTTCAGGTGTGACAGAAATAGAATACTTTATAAATCTTTTCATTTTTTACGAATGAGTTTTCTACTATTTTTCAACAAGTTTTGAACAATCGTACCAATTCATCAATAATGTCAACAGCACATGCTGATTTTTCTTTTAATGGAAATTCTATCTTCTCAGTGGGCTTGATGATGGTAATTTTATTGGTATCATGACGGAATCCTGCTCCTTTATCATTTAATGAGTTAAGTACGATGAAATCGAAGTTTTTCCGCTTCATCTTGTCCTGAGCATTATTCTCTTCATCATTAGTCTCAAGTGCAAATCCAACTAAGATTTGATTGTCTTTCTTTATTTTACCCAGTGAGGCAGCAATATCTTTTGTAGGTTTCAAACGAATGATGAGTTCATCACCTTTACGTTTTATTTTCTGGTCAGCTATAGTCTCAGGTGTGAAGTCAGCAACTGCAGCACAAAGAATGGCTGCATTCATCCTTGGATAGATATCCATACATGCTTCATACATTTGCTGAGCTGATTCTACATGGGTAGTGTGTAGATTAGGATGATTGAATATATCAGAATTGATAGTTACTGGTCCTAACACCAATTCTACACACATTCCTCTATTCAGACATTCCTCAGCTAAAGCAATACCCATTTTTCCAGATGAGTAGTTACCAATAAAACGAACAGGATCAATCTTTTCATAAGTTGGTCCTGCTGTAATGAGTATGGAAGTTTTATTCATGAAGGAAATCATCTATCAGTTTCACAATAGTTTCCGGTTCTTCCATTCTTCCTTTACCTTCAAGATGACTGGCAAGAAAACCTGTACCTGGTTCTATGATATGATTACCATATGATTTCAACAGTTCAAGATTATGTTGAGTAGTAGGATGTGCATACATATCGAGATCCATAGCCGGAGCAATGAAAACAGGAGCTTTCATAGACAGATAAGTGGTAATTAACATATTGTCAGCTATACCATGAGCCATCTTACCTATTGTACTTGCTGTAGCTGGAGCTATCAACATCACATCTGCCCATTGACCTAAGTTCACATGTGAATTCCAACTTCCGTCTCTTTGTGCGAAAAATTCACTAATGACAGGTTTGCTTGTAAGTGCAGAAAGGGTTATAGGAGTGATGAACTCTTTTCCTGCAGGTGTGATGACAACTTGTACCTCAGCACCTTGTTTAATGAAACCACGAATGATGAGACAGGCTTTATAAGCAGCTATACTACCTGTGATTCCAAGAACGATATGTTTTCCTTTCAGCATAGTATAATAATATTAGGTGAGTTGAATTTTCTTGAATTCCTGTATGGTATTGAGCGCAAAGTCTCCTTGCATAATCCATGTGTAGTAACCTGGGTCTTTGTCGAATACTTCTTTTACTACCTGACCTTTGTATTTACCAAAATTGAATATTTTCTGCCCCTTGTCATTCTTAATGATTTTTCCAGCAAAATCTACTTGATTAGGATTAGATGAATATTCAGAAAGACTCTGCACATCATTTTCAAGGTCTGGATAGAAATCAAGCTGAGCTTCGAGCACATCAACTGTAGCTCGAGTATCAGCTAAAGCAGAATGGGCATTCTCCAAATCTTTCTTGCAATAGTACTTATAGGCTGCTGAAAGGGTACGCTGTTCCTTTTTCTTGAAAATAACACACACATCGACAAACTTGCTATTCGACAAGTCTAAATTGATACCTATACGCAAGAATTCTTCTACTAACAAAGGAATATCGAAATAATTGGAGTTATATCCAGCCAAATCACTATCACGCAATATATCCAACAAATCATTGGCTATATCCTTGAATGTAGGGCAATCTTTCACATCATCGTCATATATGCCATGAACGGCTGATGCCTGCTCAGGAATATGGACTGTATTACCTAATGCATCAACAGGACGAATCCTCATTGATTCAGATTTCTCATTTCCACAAGGGTAAATCTTAATGTAGCAAAGTTCCACAATATGGTCCTTTGCTACATCAATTCCTGTAGTCTCCAAGTCGAAGAATACAATGGGTTTATTTAAGTTGAGTTTCATTCAACAATTCTAGTCATTTAACATCATTGGCATCAGCAGCATCAATAAGTCTTCATTCTCTTCCTGTTGTGCAGGAACAATCACACCAGCACGACTTGGATCTGCCAATTCAAATATAACTTCCTGAGAAGAGATGCTGTTGAGAATATCTACGAGGAAAGGACCTTTGAAACCAATATTCATTGGATTTCCTTCATATTCACAAGTGATGCTTTCTTCTGCGTTTGTTGCAAATTCGTTATCCTGAGATGAAACCATCAAGGCATTGTTGGTGATTCTGATCTTGATGAGGTTGGTGCTTTGACTTGCAAATACCAACACACGACGCAAAGCTCCAATCATTGCCTGACGATCAACTCTGATTTTGAATGGATTGTCCTTTGGAATGACAGAGTTATAGTTAGGATAACGTCCTTCAATCAGACGACAGCTAAGTACATAGTTTTCTACGCTGATTTCTGCAATATTTTCGTCTAACTTAATAACAACTTCGCTATCATCCTTTACCAGGATATCTTTCAATGTCTTAGCTGGCTTTTTTGGAAGAATGAATGAAGTACTCTGGTCTCCATGAACAGCAAAATTGCGGTTACGAACCAACTTGTGTCCATCACTTGCTACGAAAGTGATATTGTCAGGCATGATATCGAAGAACACACCATTCATCACAGGACGCAATTCATCGTCAGCTGTAGCAAACAACGACTTGTTGATGCCATTGAACAATGCGTTATTTTCGATAGTCACAATTTGAGCGTTTTCGCTAACACTCTTCATGATAGGATAGTCTTCGCCACTCTGTCCATTGAATTCGCACTTACCATTCTGATATTTAATGATAACTTTGAAATCTTCATCGTTGATGGTAATTTTTACTGGTTGGTCAGAAATTTCCTTCAATCCATTGATAATCTGAGTTGCATTGAGCGCAAACTTACCACTTCCTTCTGCTGCATTTACTTCAATGCTTGATACAAGAGTGATATCTCCATCTGAAGCCGTCATTTTCAAGATGTTATCTTGAAGTTCGAAGAGAATGCTGTCAAGAATAGAAAGGGCATTCTTTGAATTGATGACCTTGTTTAAAGTCTGTAAACGATTACAGATTGTTGTACTTGAAATCTTGAAATTCATATGATATTATTGGTTTTAAAAATTTCTTTTTTGGTATGAATTATCTGTTGATTTGATGTTTTGACTACAAAATTAGCTAATACTTTTGAATTATTGAAAGAAATCTCATTAAAAATATTGTAGTTGCATGAATTTTTTGTAAATTCGCACGAAATTTAATGAAATAATTATGGAATTAACAGGAAAAGTAATTGCTGTGCTTGAAGCAAGAAGCGGCATTTCAAAATCATCAGGAAATCCTTGGAAAATGCAGGATTATGTGATTGAAACCAACGAACAATATCCTCGTCGTATGTGTTTCAATGTGTTTGGTGAAGATAAAATCAATCAGTTCAATATTCAGGTTGGAGAAGAGATAACAGTATCTTTCGATATCAATGCTCGTGAATACCAAGGACGTTGGTTTAATGATATCCGTGCATGGAAAGTAGAACGTGGAACACCTGCTCCTGAGGGTGAACCAGCACCAGCTGAAGTAGCTCCTGCCGTTGATGCAGCTCCTGTACCTACTTTTGATGCAGAAGAATCAAACGACGATCTTCCTTTCTAATCAGCGGAAAGGATAGACAACTTCTTCGCTTCTAGGGCCTAAGCCTCCATACCAATTGGCACAACGTACACTATAGCAAGCTCCTTCATAAGTCTTGCCCACATTGTAGGTTGGCTGAGTGGTAAAAGCGATAATCTTACGATCTCTGCAGATGGCATAACAGCCAGCTTCTGGAATATCTTCCCAAGTAATGACCTTACCTTTTGCTTTTAAGATAGGTGGTCGTACTTGGGATGCTTTATCTTCAGGATACCATCCTGGGAATACCTTATCAACTGTATAGGTTTCTGCTTCTTCGTCTGTAAGTTCAGGCTTATAACTTACCTGAACAGGTTGCCCATTGGTGTTATTGAAAATGGTCTTTCGTTTGCTTAAGTCGAGCAAGCTGAAATAGCCGTCTGTACTATTGTATTCAGCAAACAGAGCAGGAACAGTTCCATGCATCTCACACCATCCTTCTGGCGCAGGGGTTACATTCATTGAACAATTGAGGAACACACATCGTGGAGCATTCTTCCAAGGACGTCCTAAGTGATATTTGCCGTTTTGGTCAACATCACCATCGATATAGCAGTCAGCAAACACATACCCATATTTATTTCCTGAAGCTGTTGCGGGAGCTGTGACGACATCTCTACTTCCTGTTTTCCCACGGGGCAATAAACGGATGTTACAATGGTTGAAATAGACAGTACCACCACCACAGATAAAATCTACAGTTCCACTGATTTGACAATCCTCCAGATAGGTCGTACCTCCATCGTTAGTGTAATAGGTGTCTTGTGTACTGAGCAGACTCACGTTCTTCAGGATATTGCCTTTGCAGTTCTTCTCATTTAACGCAACTGCACGATTAGCAAAAGCATTAGGATCGTTCTTATAATTGGACCAGAACTCAATATCCTGGATATAGGTGCTATCTGCCCCTTTACAAAAGAGGGTGCTGGTAATGCTGATTCCTTCGTGTTGTGGACAATTCTCAATCTGTGTAGTTTGCCAAGTATCGCCTATAATGGAGGTGTTAGGAGCTGTCAGGGTCGTCATAGGACTTGGAAACTCTACCTTCACGCCATTCTCAACAACAGAGATGGTGTTACCTTCACCTTTTATTCTATAATAACTGGGACGAATGAATATCCTATAACGACGTTGTTTGTTCTCCCTGATGTTTGCTGCTTGAATGGCTTGCACGAAATTACCATTATCTGGAACAATGAAATCGTATGTCCATTTGTTTTGAGCTCTGCTGGAACTACAAACAACTAACGATATGATGAAAAGCAATAACTTCATTTTACTAAATATTTTTTTCCTTTGATAATCATGATTCCTTTATATGTTCTGTCCACCTTCATGCCTGATATTGCATATTTATCATTGATGGATGCATAGACGTCAACTCCATACTCATCCGTGAAATACTTATCCAAAAACTCAAGCCGGTGGTCCAACCAATCTGTGATATAGCTTAGTTCCTCTTCGAAATTCAGGGTTTGAAACGAGATATCACTATCTCCACTCCAACGTTGTTCCTCACGTGTAGCGGCTCCACTGTCTTTTATCAAATCATAATAATGACGATATGTGTTTGCGAGATAATTGAACGAAAAATAGCTTTGCCGCAGTTGTATGTACCTGTTGATGACTTTTTGTTTGAAACCTTTTACGTTCAGTCCAAAGAGCCGTGAAGCGATGTTGGTGGGTACAATTGGTTTTGAATCCCATGCAACATAATCAGGATGTAAAGGGTCGTTTGTATAGTTTTGTCCAACAGTACTATCCAGATCCCATAAAGCAAGTGTAATTCGCTTATGATGTTGCTTGTCATATACAGCCCAATAGAGGTTTTTACCCGCAAGGTCAAAAGCATTGAATACGTTTACAAACAGATAATAATCGACGAATACAGGGATATCAATATAATCACCTATTTGTTCAGAAAAGTCTGAGGCTTTGGATGTCCTTACGAATTTGATGGCATTATATAAGGTGCTGTAGTCAGAAGGGCATACTTCGTCAAGTTTCGGATACTTAAGTTCAAAAACATCCCATGTGGGTTGACTGTTGTCGTATGCTTTGGGATTGTTCATGAAAGTAGCATATCCCCATCCAGCAGCTTTCCACAAACCACCATGGATTTGCATGTTTGTTTCGTTGTATTTGCGCAATTTGAGTTGTTTTCTGTCGATGGGTTCGCAGAAATTATAAATACCAAGATACTCATCATTGAGAAACAATTCTACGACTTCGCCTCTTGAGGCTGTATATACATCGGATTCAACGACAGAATAATAGGGCTTTGTGGCAAAGTCGTTCCAAATCTTTCCTGCAATCAGATTCCGAAGCCTGAACATATCCACTTGTCCTGCATCTAAAATCCATTTATTGTCGTTTCTTAAAGAGAAGAATGAGTAGTTTTTCTTTTCGCCTTGTTGGTCAACAAACTTGATTTTATAGTTGTGTTTGTGCTTGCTAGGACCATTCGTAGCCCCTCCTCTCCACTTGATTTCTGCATTCATCACTTGTGTTTTCTGGTGAGGATTTTGCACTTCTACGACTCCCAATGAATAATCAGTATTAAAATCACCTGAGAGGTGAAGGATGGGCAGAAAAGTAAATGAGAGGGTATAATGGTTGGTTTTTCCATCAACATCAACGCTGATGGGATACGATTTCTCTCCCTGTATATGATTGAATACAACAGGATGGATAATTGATTGGTTGTTGACAACCAGATGTTTCCATGTTGTATTGTTTGCTAAGGTGATAGTTGCTTGATAGTCCTTTCCCCAATAGTTCTTGGGTATGGAAATCAGGAAAGAACGGGTTCGTTGGTCATATTTTGGCTCTATCCCGTTAATAAAAAATTGAGCATAAGTACAAATACAAAAGAGCAGTCCTAATCCTATCAGCATCAGTCGTCGTCCTAAATGCAGTACATCTGGATGAATGGTGCGAATACTAACTCCCCTTTCGTTCATGTATATTAGATAATCCTTTTATTCAATCCAACTGTCCCTATCGAGGTTTCTGTATCCGATTGCCTCACCGATATGGTTCGACAGAATCTGTTCAGAACCATCTAAGTCGGCAATGGTACGAGCTACCTTTAAGATACGATTATAAGCACGTGCAGAGAGGTTCAGACGTCGCATAGCATCACGCAGACGGTCTGTGCTCTTTTCGTCGAGTTGTGCATATTTTTGTAACAACGCATTATTCATTTGGGCGTTGCAATGAATACCCTTTTCATTTGCATAGCGTTGTTCCTGAATCTTGCGTGCTTTGATGACACGTTCCCTGATTGTTGCAGACGACTCTCCCTTTGGTGCTTGGGCAATATCGTCGAAAGGTACACTAGCTACCTCTACCTGTATATCAATACGATCCATGAGTGGCCCGCTGATCTTGTTGATGTATTTCTGAATCTGTCCTGGTGTACACACACAAGGGTGTGTAGGGTGATTATGGTATCCGCACGGACAAGGATTCATGGATGCTACCAACATGAACGAACAAGGCATAGTGATGTTATATTTTGCTCTCGAAATGGTAATCACCCTGTCTTCGAGAGGTTGTCGGAGGGTTTCCAATACCGCTTTTGAAAATTCAGTGAATTCATCGAGAAAAAGAACACCATTATGGGCTAAACAGATTTCTCCAGGCAAGAAATTCGTTCCTCCTCCTACAAGTGCTACATCAGAAATGGTGTGATGTGGGGAGCGGAAAGGACGTTGGGTGATGAGCGATGTCTTGCTGCTCAGTTTTCCTGCTACACTATGTATCTGAGTGGTCTCCAAACTTTCTGCAAGCGATAAAGGCGGTAGGATAGACGGCAATCGTTTGGCCATCATCGACTTACCGCATCCAGGACTACCTACAAGGATAATGTTATGTCCACCTGCAGCAGCAACCTCAAAGGCTCTCTTCACGTTTTCCTGACCTTTCACCTCGTCGAAATCAAAGTCGAACGTGGATTGGTTTGCATAGAATTCCTCGCGTGTATTGATGATAGTGGGTTCTAGTTGTGTGGTATCTGAAAGGTAACCAACAACATCAAGGAGATGTTTAACTCCGTACACCTTGATTTTGTTGACGACAGCAGCTTCCCTCACATTACCTTCAGGAACGAACAGCCCTTCAAATCCCATCTCCCTTGCTTTGATGGCAATCGGTAGCACTCCTTTGATTGGTTGAATAGAACCATCGAGGCTCAATTCGCCCACAAACATGTATTTCCCTATATCGTCTCGCTCGATGATTTCCATCGATAGCAATATACCAATCGCAATTGGCAAATCAAATCCCGACCCTTCTTTCTTGACATCTGCAGGAGCCATATTGACGACTATTTGCTTCAAGCCAATCTTATAGCCGTTTGTGGTTAATGCAGAAAGTACACGTTCCTGACTCTCTCTCACGGCTGTATCAGGCAGACCGACAATCATGAAGCGAGGTTGTGAACATGCTTCTGCGCTCACTTCTATTGTGACAGGAAGTGCTTCAAGCCCTTGAAGGGTAGCGGAATTAATTTTTGCTATCATTATTCTTTCCTCCAAAATCCGTGTGTGAATAATATAAGGATAGGGAATATCTCGAGACGTCCTATGAGCATCAAAAGAGAGCAGACAACCTTTGCTGTAGGACTGATGACTGCCCACGAGTGTGCCGGACCATAATAACCCAATGCTGGTCCTACATTGCTCAATGAAGAGAGTGACAAACTGAATGCTTCAGTGAAGTCCTGACGTAAGATGATGTTGAGGCCGTTCATCGAAACATAGTTTTCGTCCACACCACACAGGATAAGGACGAAGGCACCTAAGAATAACGATCCGACAAACAGCACAACGAATGCCAGCAGGGTTTTCTGGACGGAGGTAGGAATCACTTCGTTGTTGAGTTTGACGGGTGCAACAACTCTTGGGTGCAGAATACGTTTGAATTCATTATGTAACCCTTCCCATAGGATGGCCCAGCGGATACATTTGAAACCTCCTGAGGTAGAACCAGAGCAAGCACCTGCAAACATCAGGAACATCAGTACAGGCATTAATACTTGTGGCCATAGGGTATAATCACACGAAGCAAACCCTGTGGTTGTTTGGATGGATACGGTGGTGAAGACAGCTTGACGGAACGAGAGTTCAAGGTCTCCATCGTTGTGTTCAATCATGAGCCCCACCGTACATGCTACCGTTGTAATTCCCACGATGGCGAGGAACATCCTCAGTTCAGGATTCTGGAAGAACTTCTGGAAACGCCCTTTCAAGATGGTATAATACAGTAGGGTGTAGTTCACGCCTGAGAGGAACATAAAGATGGTGGTTACGTATTCTATTGCTGGTGAGTTCCATTGATCGTGGAAAAATGCTGCATGAGGCGAGAATCCGCCTGTTCCTGTAGTGGTCATCGCTATGTTGATGGCATCAAATAGGTTCATGCCGCAAGCAAATAATGACGCGATACATAATACCGTAAGTAAAAGATAGACAGAACCTATCCATTTCACAGCTACGCTGATGCGAGGATGTATCTTCTCATGAAGCGGTCCTGTTGTCTCTGCAGCAAACAGTTTGACTTCACCTACTCCAAATGCCGGCAAGATGGCAAGTGTGAAAAAGATGATGCCGATACCGCCTATCCATTGGGTCACACTTCGCCAAAACAGGATTCCCTTGGGTTGGGAATCGATATCATCCATGATGGTAGCTCCCGTTGACGTGAAACCTGACATCGCTTCAAAGAATGCACTTGCTACATCTGGCACACTCTTGGCTAGGATGAACGGTACCATACCGATGAGTGAGAATATCAGCCACACCAGCGACACAATCAGGTAGCCGTCCCGTCTGCCCATATTTTTTCCTGCGCCCCATCCGATACCTCTTCCCATAATGCCTAGTACGAGTGTAATAGCAAGAGTCCACACGAATGGCATCACATCTTCTTTGTAAATAAAAGCAACGACCAACGTAATGAGCAACAGGCCTGCTTCGATGAAGAGGAGCATGCCGAGTACCTTACATATTTGACGCCAGTTGATCATTTGCTATGAAAAGAATTTTTCTATCTTCTTAAGTGCCAAACTTCCGCAGAACACCACTACACGGTCGCCTGCCTGCAATTGGGTTTTACCAGAAACCAATTCACCTCTACCATCACGAATCATACCTCCGATATTCACGTCGTTTGGAATGCCGAGGTTCATGATGGGTTTCTTGGTTGCTTTCGATCCCTCCTTTACAATGAATTCTGCTACATCAGCATCAGCTACGGTCAGCATCTTCACGTTATTCACGTCAGCTTTTAGCAGCATCTGATAGATGTGGCTGGCTGCCAACATCTTCTTGTTGATGACGGTACCTACATCGAGCGCTTCAACCATATCCAGAAATGCTAGATTCTCCACCTGAGCATAGGTGTTGCAGATGCCGTTTCTGCGAGCTGCCACACATGCCAATATGTTTTTCTCATCATTATTGGTAAGGGCTGCAAATGCCTCGATGTGGTTGTAACCTTCGTCCTGTAGGAGGTCAAGGTCATAGCCATCGCCATTGAGAATCATCGTACGGTTCTTGGTGATACGTCCCAACTCTTCACAACGAGCTGCATCCT
>Ga0265300_10005016_pt1 | contig 10366 bp, 9 predicted proteins | sample AusTroGonzalo_MG_FD_193482 | JGI IMG/M metagenome (GOLD analysis project Ga0265300, IMG submission 193482) | Bovine rumen microbial communities from tropical cattle in Woodstock, Queensland, Australia - Gonzalo_03 | ecosystem: Host-associated > Mammals > Digestive system > Stomach > Rumen ... | reverse complement strand
GCCGCAAGACAATGGTATCAACCGGTGACCGATCGGCCAAGATCCGCACATACAATTTCCCACAGGGTCGAATAACCGATCACCGCATCAATTACACTATATACAATCTGCCGGCGTTCATGGACGGCGACATACAGGACTGCATAGACAAGCTTACCATAGCTGAGAATGCAGAGCGCATGAAAGAATCAGAAATGTAAAGAATTTTCATAATAGATACATATATGACAAGAGACGAACTTTACGCCAACATCAAACGCAAGAAATCATTTCTGTGCGTAGGTCTTGACACCGATCTCAAGAAGATCCCCGAGCATCTGCTCAAGGAGGAGGATCCCATATTCGCATTCAACAAGGCAATCATAGATGCCACCGCAGACTACTGCATCGCATACAAGCCAAATCTGGCATTCTATGAGAGCGCAGGTCTGAAAGGTCTGCAGGCCCTCTATAAGACCATTGACTATATCCGCACCAATTACCCCGACCAGTTCATCATAGCTGATGCCAAGCGCGGCGACATAGGCAACACGTCAATGATGTATGCCGACAGCTTCTTCACAGAGATGAACGTGGACGCCGTGACCGTAGCTCCCTATATGGGTGAGGACAGCGTGACACCGTTCCTGGGACATGACGGACGTTGGGTAATCCTGCTGGCACTTACCAGCAACAAGGGTGCAGCCGATTTCCAGTACACTCAGGACGCACAGGGCACGCCTCTGTTCCAGAAGGTTCTGGCCAAATCCCTTGAGTGGGGCGGCAATCCCGACAACATGATGTACGTGGTTGGTGCCACACGCGCCGAGATGCTCACCGACATCCGCAAGACAGTACCTGACAGTTTCCTTCTGGTTCCCGGTATCGGAGCACAGGGAGGATCGCTGGCCGATGTTTGCAAGTACGGTCTCAACAGCAAGTGCGGCCTGATAGTAAACAGCAGTCGTGCAATCATTTACGCCGATAAGTCTGCAAATTTTGCACAGGTGGCCCGCAGCAAGGCCCAGGAGGTTCAGCAGGAGATGGCCATCTATCTCTGACATCCCGCTGTTGAAAACCCCTTGGGGTCCTGTTAACGGATTCTGAATAAAATCGCTATATTTGCAAGTCTTATATAGAAACTGCATAAAAAGCATGGAATTTACAGCTAAACAGATAGCGGAGTTTCTGGGCGGTACCGTTGACGGCAACGAGAACGCTTCAGTCAATACTTTTGCCAAAATTGAGGAGGGTGTACCTGGTGCACTCTCTTTCCTTTCTAATGTAAAGTATACACACTACCTATATTCAACCCGGTCAAGCGTAGTCCTGGTAAACAAGGATTTCAAGCCCGAGCAGCCTGTAAGCGCCACTCTTATCCGCGTTGACAACGCATATGAGAGCCTGGCCAAGCTGATGTCGCTCTACGCTTCAATGCAGCCATCCAAGACAGGCGTCAGCTCGCTGGCATCGGTCTCAGATAAGGCTACCATAGGCAAGAACGTATACATTGGCCCGTTTGCAGTGATTGAGGACGGTGCCGTAGTTGGAGACAACACACAGATTTACCCGCTCGTTACCGTAGGACAGGGTGCCAAGATAGGTTCTGACTGCATCCTCTATCCGCACGTAACAATCTACTACGGATGCAAGGTTGGTAACCGCTGCATACTGCATGCCGGCAGCGTGGTAGGAGCCGACGGATTCGGATTCGCACCCACACCCAACGGCTACAACAAGATTCCTCAGATAGGTATTGCTGAGCTTGAGGATGATGTTGAGATAGGAGCCAACACATGTATTGACCGTTCAACCATGGGCCGTACGCTTGTACGCAAGGGTGTCAAGCTTGACAACTTTGTACAGGTGGCCCACAACGTTGAGGTTGGCGAGCACACTGTCATATCGGCCCAGACCGGTATTGCAGGTTCAAGCAAGATCGGCGCCTGGTGTATGCTGGGTGGCCAGAGCGGCGTATCAGGCCATCTCAAGATTGGTGACAAAGTGAGTTTCGGTGCCAAGACAGGCGTTCTGAGCAACGTTCCCGACGGAGAGACCATAATGGGATATCCCGCCATAGGATACCGCAATTTCCTGCGCTCGTCAATACTTGTAAAACAACTGCCTGAGATGGATGCCACCATAAGGCAACTTAAGAAAGAGATTGAAGAACTGAAAGCTCAGCTTGCCAGCAAGTGACGCTTTAAGACAAACATCATAACATGTACAAACAGAAGACTTTAAAGAGTAGTTTCTCACTGAGCGGAAAGGGACTTCACACAGGTCTTGACCTGACTGTGACATTCAACCCCGCACCCGCCGACTACGGCTACAAGATACAGCGTACAGACCTGGAGAGCCAGCCTGTAATAGAGGCATTTGCCGAGAATGTCCGTGAGACACAGCGCGGTACCGTACTGTTCAAGGGCAATGTCAAGGTGAGCACAGTTGAGCATGGTCTGGCTGCCCTTTACGCAGCAGGCATAGACAACTGCCACATTGAGGTGAACGGTCCTGAGTTCCCCATCCTGGACGGTAGCGCCATCGAATATGTTGAGAACATACAGCGCGTGGGAATCAAGGAACTGGACGCTCTCAAGGACTTCTACGTAGTCAAGAACAAGATAGAGGTCAAGGATGAGAAGACTGGTTCATCCATCATTCTGCTCCCTGACAACGAATTCAGCGTAAACGTGCTCATATCATATGACTCCAAGATCCTGTACAACCAGTACGCATCTCTGGATGACATGAATGATTTCCCCACCGAGATAGCCAAGAGCCGTTCATTCGTATTTGTACGCGAGATCGAGTCCCTGCTGGATGCCGGTCTCATCAAGGGAGGTGACCTGGACAATGCCATTGTCATTTACGAGCGTGAGATGTCACAGGAGCGCTATGACAAGATCTGCGAGATTATGGGTGTACCTACCATGGATGCCACAAAACGCGGATACATCATGCACAAGCCCCTTCAGTGGGACAACGAGCCTGCACGTCACAAGCTGCTTGACATTATAGGCGACCTGGCACTGGTAGGCAAACCCATCAAGGGCCGTATCATTGCCACCCGCCCCGGACACACCATCAACAACAAGTTTGCCCGCATACTGCGCAAGAACATAATCCTGAACGATGTCCAGGCTCCTGCATATGACCCGTCTGTTCCGCCGGTAATGAACCTGCAGCAGATCCAGGCAGTAATGCCTCACCGTTTCCCCATGCAGCTGCTGGACAAGGTCATTGCTCTGACGGACCTCTACGCTGAGGGTGTAAAGAACGTAACCAACAATGAGTTCTACTTTACAGGCCACTTCCCTGAACACCCCATCATGCCGGGCGTGCTCATCATTGAGGCTATGGCCCAGTTGGGAGGAACTCTTGCCCTGCAGTACACCGAGAGCCCCAAGGAATACGAGGCCATGTTCGTCAAGATTGACAACACACGTTTCCGTCAGGCTGTAGTACCTGGCGACACCCTTCTGATGCGTGTTGTAAGGACTGCGCCCATACGTCATAATATATTATCAATCAAGGGATACGCCTTTGTTGCCGATAAATTGGTTGCAGAGTCGGAATTCATGGTTCAAATAGTAAAAAGAGATAACTGATGATAAGTCCGTTAGCATACGTTGACCCTTCCGCCCAGATAGGCGAAAATGTCGAGATTGGCCCGTTCTGTTTCATTGACAAGAACGTGGTAATAGGCGATAACAACATTATTATGCCCCACGTGAACATCATGTACGGTTCACGCATAGGCAACGGCAACCAGATTCATCCGGGAGCCGTCATCGGAGGTATTCCTCAGGATCTCAAGTTCCGCGGCGAGGATACCACCGCCGAGATAGGTGACAACAACCGCATTCGCGAGAACGTGACCATAAACCGCGGTACCGCCTCCAAGGGCAAGACCGTTGTAGGCAGCAACAACCTGCTTATGGAGAACATGCACGTGGCTCACGACTGCGTCATAGGCAGCAACTGCATCATAGGCAACAGCTCCAAGATTGCCGGTGAGGTGGTGATTGATGACTGCGCCATTCTGAGCGCCTGCGTGCTCGTACATCAGTTCTGCCACATAGGAGGATACGTGATGATCCAGGGCGGTTCAGGCTGCAGCAAGGATATCCCGCCCTATGTGATAGGCGGACGTCATCCGGTCATCTACGCCGGCCTCAATATTGTAGGTCTGCGCCGTCGCGGATTCAGCAACGAGACCATCGAGGCCATCCACAACGCCTACCGTATCATATACCAGAACGGAATGAACGTAAGCCAGGCCATCGCAGCCCTCAAGGAGGACCCCATTTCACAGAAACCCGAGGTTCAGTACATCATCAACTTCGTGGAGACATCTGAAAGAGGTATTATTACGACTAAATAAAGACATAACGATATGATTTACAGATTCATTTTCATTTCCGATGAAGTCGATGACTTCTATCGTGAGATCCAGATCAGTTCATCAGCGTCATTCCTGGATTTCAGCAATGCTATTCTGAAATCTGTAGGATATCCCGATGACCAGATGACCTCATTCTTTATGTGTGAGGACAACTGGGAGAAGCGCGAGGAGATTACACGTGAGGAGATGAACACCAGCTCGGAGGTTGACAACTGGGTAATGGCCGACACCCCTCTTGATGAACTTATAGAGGATGAAAAGCAGCGCCTCATCTATGTATTCGATCCTTTAACAGAACGTTGCTTCTTTATTGAATTAAAGGAGATTATCACCGGTAAGACTCTTAAGGAAGCTGTCTGCACCGCAAGCCAGGGCAATCCCCCCAAGCAGACCGTTGACTTTGACGAGATGGCCAAGGCCAACCCCGTCATCGACGTGGATGAGAACTTCTACGGCGACGAGGGCTTTGAGTCCGACGAACTTGACGATGAAGGATTCGGCATGGAAGGAGGTGAAGGCGGTGACACCGTAAGCCTTGATTCTATTGATGACCTTTACTAAATAGCTATTGAGTAAGAATCTGGTCATAATACTGGGACCGACCGGCGTGGGAAAGACAGAACTTTGTCTGACTCTCGCCGATCTCTTTCATAGCCCCATCATTTCGGCCGATTCAAGACAGATGTATGCCGACATACCCATATGTACGGCAGCCCCTACTCCCTCTGAAAGAGCACGCGTCCAGCACTATCTTGTTGGTAACCTTGGACTTGACGACTATTACAGCGCCGCAAAATACGAAGAGGATGTTATAGTGCTAGTCACCAAACTCTTCGCAGAACACGACATTCTGCTCGTCACAGGAGGTTCAATGATGTATATAGATGCTCTGTGTTATGGTATAGACCAGATTCCTACTATTCCGGATGACATACGCAAGCCGCTACTGGAGCGCTATGAGACTGAAGGACTGGACAATCTGGTAGAGGAGCTCAAGATACTTGATCCGGTCTACTTCAAGGAGGTTGACCGTCGCAATCCCAAGCGGGTTTTACATGCTCTTGAGGTCTGTTACCTGACCGGACATCCCTACTCTGACCTGCGTAAGGGAGAGAAAGCCGAGCGTCCGTTCAATATCATCCGCATTGGTCTCACCCGCCCGCGCGAGGAGCTCTATGAGCGCATCAACCGCCGCGTTGACCAGATGGTGGGGAACGGTCTCATTGACGAGGCACGCCGCATGTATCCGCACAAGGGACTCAACTCACTCAATACGGTTGGAATGAAAGAGCTGTTCAGTTGGATGGATGGTGCTCTCACTCCCGACGGTAAGCCCTGGACACTTGAGTTTGCCATTGAGAAGATAAAGCAGAACTCACGCATCTACTCCCGCAAGCAGATGACATGGTTCAAGCGCGATGCTTCAACAAAGTGGTTTCATCCTGATGATTTACAGGCTATTACAGATTATATAAAAGAAAGGACATTATGTTGATCAGACTATTTGAGAAGAATCCCAACCAACGGGATCTGGACCGCGTGATAGACGTGCTCCAGGGTGGCGGTGTGGTGATATTCCCCACCGATACCGCATATGCCATAGGATGTCACGCCCTTAAGGAGCGTCCTATAGAGCGCATATGCCGCATCAAAGGTCTCAACCCGCAGAAACACCGTTTCTCCATAATCTGCTATGACCTGAGCGACATAAGCCAGTACGTCCAGATAGACAACTCCACATTCAAGACAATGAAACGCAACCTGCCCGGCCCGTTTACCTTCGTGCTGCGCGCCGGCAGCCGTCTGCCCAAGATATTCAGCAACCGCAAGGAGGTTGGAATCCGTGTCCCTGACAATGACATAATCCGCGAGATATGCCGCCAGCTTGGCGCCCCTATCCTATCCACAACCGTCCCGTATGACGAATCGGAAGATATAGGATACCTCACAGACCCGGAACTCATAGATGAGAAACTGGGAGATGACGTGGACATAGTCATCAACGGCGGTGCCGGCGGATTTGAATACTCCACCGTGGTCTACTGCGTGGACGGTGAACAGGAGATCATACGTCAGGGCAAAGGCGTTCTTGATGATTAACCAAACAGCAAAACCATTATATTAAACGTATAAAAGCCATATTATGAAAAAGATATTCCTTCTGGTCACAACCCTGCTTGTAACCCTTACCATTCAGGCACAGCAACCTGAACTGACACTTGAGACTGTCATGGACGGTACGTTCTACTCTGGAAGCATAGGTGAGATTACACCGTTATCGGACGGGGAACATTTCCTGGCAAGTGACGGCAGACGTATCATGAAATACTCGTTCACCAAGTCCGGTGCCCCTGAGACCGTTCTGGACCTGTCCGATGTACGCGGTGAAAGAGTTGACTCCATAGACGGTTTCATACTCTCTCCCACCGAGGATATCATTCTGCTCCAGACCAACACACAGAAGATCTACCGCCGTTCATTCAAGGCCGATTATTACATATTCACCATACGCAACAACAAGATAGATCCGCTCACCGCGGGAGGTCCCGTACAGGTTCCGTCATTCTCTCCCGATGGTCATAACATAGCTTTTGTTAGAGACAATAACATCTTTATAATAAAGCTGTTATTTGGAAATGCTGAAGTACAGGTAACCAAGGACGGTGCCATCGGGAAAGTGCGTAACGGCATCCCCGACTGGGCATATGAGGAGGAGTTCATGATGACCAGCGCCTACCAGTTCAGCGCCGACAGCCGCATGCTGGCATGGATCCGCTTTGACGAGTCAAACGTAAACAGCTATGAACTGCCGTTCTACCTCACCAAAACCGACAACAGTTCATACTCACAGAATCTGGTGTCATACAAGTCACAGCAGTATCCCACTGCTGGCGGCGCCAACTCAAAGGTATCGGTCCATTCATTTGACATAAAGAGTTCCGTGATCCGTGACATGGACCTCAAGCTTGACAGCACATCATACATCCCGCGCATACAGTTCGTAGAGAATGAAGACAACAGCCTCTTCATATTCACCCTGAACCGTCGCCAGAACAGGATGGAGATATTCTCTGCCAATCCCCGCTCTACCCTATGCACACTCATCCTGCGTGAAGATGATGAGCGTTATATTGATGATTTCACATACACAGGCGCCAAGTTCATCGGTAACAGTTTCATCTTGATGAGCGAGCGCGACGGACACTCCCACCTCTATCTCTATGACTTGAAAGGAAGGCTTCAGCGCCAGCTTACAAGCGGAGATTTTGACGTTCTGGAACTCCACGGTTACGATGCCAAGACAGGCACCGTCTACTACGAGAGCAATGAGTCCGGCATGTATGACTGCGCCGTCTGGAAGTCTGATTCAAAAGGACGCAAGACACGTCTTACCAATGAGCACGGTACCAGCCACGCCACATTCAGTGCAAGCTACAAGTACTTCCTCAACACCTGGAGTGACATGTCCCGCCCCGCCACCATTTCAGTGATCAACTCGGCATCGGGCAAGACCATACGCACCATACAGAACAGTGATGAAGTTGAATACCTTGCCTCTGCCTGCGGTCTGCTGCGCAAGGAGAGTTTCTCATTCGCTACAGTTGACGGTACCACCCTTTACGGTTGGATCATCAAACCCACAAATGCCGATGAGTCACACCCCTGCCCTCTCATACTGTTCCAGTACAGCGGCCCCGGATCAAACAGGGTTCTTAACGAATGGAACGTGGGATTCTATCCCGGCGGTGCTCTGGAGGCTCTGTTTGCCAAGCAGGGTTATGCCGTAGCGGTTGTTGACGGACGTGGCACCGGTCGTCGCGGAGCAGATTTCAAGAAACAGACCTACAAGCGTCTGGGCGTAATGGAGAGTCAGGACCAGGTTGCTGCAGCCAAGTACTTGGGCTCACTCCCGGAGATTGATGCTGAGCGCATCGGCATCTGGGGCTGGAGCTACGGCGGTTACAATACCCTGATGTCCATGAGTGAGGGCACACCGGTATTCAAATGCGGCGTTGCAGTAGCCCCCGTAACTGACTGGCGCTACTATGATGCCATCTACACCGAGCGTTTCATGCAGCAGCCCAAGGAGAACGCCGAAGGCTACCACGACGCCTCAGCCATAGACCGCATAAACAAGCTCCACGGCAAACTGCTGCTCATCCACGGCCTTGACGACGACAACGTGTTCTTCAGCAACACCACCGCCTACATCAACGCCCTGATCAACGCCGGAGTCGATTTCGACATGCAGGTCTACCCCGGCAAGAACCACAGCATCACCGGCTACACCACCCGCAAGCACCTCTTCACCCGCATCCTGCGCTTCTTTAACGAGAATCTGTAAAATAACCCAGCCATTAAAATGGCTGGCTACCATAATCCAATGCCTACGGCATTATCCTGTGCCGTTAGGCACATGATAGGGATAGCCAGCCATTTCAATGGCTGGATTAATGACACGCATCCTTCCAATCCAATGCCGTAGGTATTGGATACGCACACATAGGGGACCGTCACTACCGTACGCCCTTAATCACTTGTACATCAAGAAAATACAGGGTATCTTTTCAAGTGCTGGAAGTTTACCGTTCCACTCCTTTACGGTGCGGGTTTTGATGTATTCATCCTTGGTTGTTAGGCCGGCGGCTATGCACAAATGCGTTTGGGGACGGCAGGCTTTCAGGATGTCGGCCATCATCTTGGCGTTGCGGTAAGGGGTCTCAATAAACAGCTGAGTCTGATTCTCAGTGTAGGCGCGCTGCTCCAGTTTCTTAAGGGTTTTGATGCGGTCATCGGGCTCTATTGGAAGGTAGCCGTTGAAGGCGAAGCTTTGGCCGTTGAATCCGGAGCCCATTACTGCCAGGATTATGCTGGAGGGTCCTACCAGGGGCACTACCTGGAGGCCTTTGCGCTGCGCTATGGCTACTACATCGGCCCCGGGATCGGCTACGGCTGGACAGCCGGCTTCTGATATGACTCCCATGGGACTACCCTCCTCCAAGGGTTTAAGCATGCTTGCAACCTCTTCCGGGTTGGTATGCTTGTTGAGGGTGTAGAACGTGAGCTGATCAATGTCTATGCTGCGGTCTACGAGCTTGAGGAAACGGCGTGCAGTGCGGACATCCTCCACGATGAAGTGGCGTATGCCCATGATTATCTCATGATTGTATGCGGGCAGCACCTGCTCCACCGGGGTCTCGCCCAATAGGTTCGGAATCAAATATAAAGCGGGAATCATGACACGAAGGTAGCGCATTTTGCATTATCTTCGCACTACATTCAGCAAAAATGGAACAGAACAGCGGATTTGTACTCAAAATATCGGACGGCGTGGCATGTACACCCAAATACCGTCTTGACTCCCCTATCAACATCTGCCTGGAACCGGGCCAGCAGACAGCAATTGTAGGACCCAACGGGGACGGCAAGACCCTGCTTGTAAACACCCTCCTGCGCCAGTATCCGCTCATGAATAACCGTGAGGTGGAGTACGGCAGCGGCATATCCGGGGCCGATATCCGCAACATCACGTTCCGTGACAGCTACGGCAGTGCCGATGCCACCTATTTCTACCAGCAGCGCTGGAACATGACCGAGATGGGCGAATCAGCCATAGTACGTGACGCATTCCCCGCCATCAAGGACCCGGTGTGGAAAGAGCGCCTGTACACACTGTTCAGGCTGCCCTCAATCTGGGACAAGCAGCTTGTAACACTCTCCAGCGGCGAGATGCGCAAGTACCAGCTGGCCCGCGCCCTGGCCGTACGCCCCAAGATGGTGATAATTGACAGCCCGTTCATAGGTCTGGATGTCCAGACTCGCGATATGCTGTGCCAACTGCTTGAGAACCTTATAAGCGAATGGAAGATACAGATTGTACTTGTAGTTGCCCGCCGTGAGGATATTCCGCCCTTCATAACCCATATAATAGAGGTAAAAGAGCGTTGCTGCACCGGCATAATACCCGTCAAGGAGTAT
>Ga0265300_10005015_pt1 | contig 10367 bp, 5 predicted proteins | sample AusTroGonzalo_MG_FD_193482 | JGI IMG/M metagenome (GOLD analysis project Ga0265300, IMG submission 193482) | Bovine rumen microbial communities from tropical cattle in Woodstock, Queensland, Australia - Gonzalo_03 | ecosystem: Host-associated > Mammals > Digestive system > Stomach > Rumen ... | reverse complement strand
TATGTCGGCATCCTCATTGGGGTCAATCTCCTCGAAGATAGCCTTCACCTCGGTGGTCTCTGCCATGCGGCGCATGAAGAGCAGACAGGCAGCTATCAGACCCACCTCAATGGCAATGGTCAGGTCGAAGATGATGGTCAGCAGGAAGGTCATGATGAGCACGGTGACATCGCTCTTAGGATTGCGCAGCAGGGCCTTGAACGACCGCCATCCGCACATGCCGTAGCTCACGACGACGAGCACACCGGCCAGACAGGCCATGGGAATGTATTGTGCCAGTGGCATGAGGAACAGGAAGATGAGCAGCAGCACGGCAGCATGTACTATACCGGCTATGGGCGTGCGTCCGCCGTTGTTGATGTTGGTCATCGTACGGGCAATGGCTCCTGTGGCAGGAATACCGCCGAAGATGGGTGTTGCCAGGTTGGCAAGTCCCTGTGCGATGAGCTCCGTATTCGAGTTGTGATGGTCGCCCGTCACACCGTCGGCCACGGTGGCAGAGAGCAGCGACTCAATGGCACCAAGCACGGCAATAGTGACGGCAGGCCCTACCAGTCCCTTGATGGTCTCCCAGGTCAGTTGCGGCACCTGTGCGTCAGGCAGCACGTTGCTGATGGAGAAACGGTCACCGATGGTCTCTATCGTCGTCACTCCAGCATACTGTTTCAGCAGCAGAGCCACAATGGTCATGATGATGATGGCGATGAGCGAGCCGGGCAGTGCCTTCAACGTACGGATCTTGCCCATGGGGATGAGTGGCCATAGTGCGATGAGCGCCACGCTGCCAATGCCGATGCCGGCACTCCACCAGTCGATGGTGCCGATGCTCTGGAAGTAGGCAATCCATTTCTCGATGAAGTCTGACGGTACGCTCTCCATGGTGAGTCCCAGCAGGTCCTTCACCTGTGTGGTGAAGATGGTCACGGCAATACCGCTGGTAAATCCCACCACGATGGGGTAGGGAATATACTTGATGATGGTACCCAGGTGCAGCAGTCCGAAGAGCACGAGGAATACGCCGGCCATCAGGGTGGCGACGGTCAGTCCTTCCATGCCGTACTGCTGAATGATGCCGTAGATAATGATGATAAACGCACCCGTGGGGCCTCCTATCTGCACCTTGGAGCCACCGAAGACGCTGATGATGAGTCCAGCTACGATGGCTGTGATAATACCTTTCTCAGGCGACACGCCCGATGCAATGCCGAAGGCAATAGCCAGCGGAAGGGCCACGATTCCTACGATGACGCCGGCCATGAGGTCTTTCATGAATGTCTGCCGGTTGTAATTGCGAAGTGTTGCCGCCAGTTGCGGCTTGAAGTCAAATGTTTTCATTTCTTTTTATGATACAAACAATAACTGATACAGGGCATCGCCAATGCCGCTGAATATGTTGAGAACGGTGCTTGCCAACAGATAGTAGATGCGTAACTGCAGTGCAATGATGATGACGAGCACAATAACCATGACAATCGACTGCACGGCCTTCGCGTTCACCTCGTGTATGGTGGCACGGTCGCCGTTGACGAAGCCGTCGATGAGTATCATGTTCTGACGGTTCGACTTGTGGAAGAAGTCGAGGATGTCGCCTATGAAGAAGGGAATGAGTCCGATGGCTATGTCACGCAACGTGTTGTTGATGATGGCCAGCGTAAGAGGTATGGAGTGCAGGATGACCAGCGAGAAATAGATATAGACCAACGAGAATATCGCCATGGCCAGGTCGCCGATGCCATAGGGGGCAGCCATTCCCACTATTGCATCCACATAGAAACGATCCATCCAGTCAGCAATACGCTGCATGGTAGCATACGACTGACTGGATTGTAGTTTACGGCGAGCCTTTTCTCTATTCATAAATGCTCCTCTTCTTTACTCTTTCTCTCCTTAGAAGTTCACTCCTACATTCAGGTACAGGCAACGGTTGCGTGACGTGTCGAACGAGTCGTTGCAGATGTTGGCCAGACCGAACTCGTAGGCCGCCTCGGCATAGACGATATCGTACTGGACGCCACAGCCGATGCGCAGACCACCGTCAAAGCGTTTGAAGGCGTCGTTGTCGAAGGAACTGAACGCCTGCCGGTTGCCGTAGTCCTTGATCTGACCGCCTACACCACAGGCCAGATAACCACCCACAAAGGGCTGTATGCTGCCCCGTTGCTCAAAGGGAATGGCATACTTCATCAGCAGGGGGACTTCCAGATAGTTCAGGTTGTAGGTGAACTTCTTGTTCTCATGCGTTCCCTTGCCACCTTTCTCTGTGTAGTACAAGCCTGTCTCGAAGTAAAGCGGTGAAGAGTGGACCATCTGGAATCCTGCAGCAACACCGAGGTTCAGACCCGTTTGTGCAGTACCTCCATCCAGTCGTGGGTCGTCGGAGTTAACCGTTGAGAAACCAGCACCCAAACGCAGCCCGTAATAATTGTCATAGTGATAGATGCGGGATGACGGATAAGTGCTCGTCGGCCTGCCGGGATAGGGGCGGCCGTACTGTGCGAAGATGGGCAATGCCATTGCCGTCGCAAAAAGAATAACAAATAGTTTTTTCATTGTCTCCTTATTTTAAATGTTCACCGCAAAAATAACGCTATTATTTTTTCCTCGCAAAGGTTTTTGCCTATAGTATGTGGGGAATTTCCCTATTTAATGGTTTCCAGCCACTTCAGGTACTCCTCCACGTCCTCGTCGTAGGCACGGCTGCCGCTGAGCGGCTTTCCGTTGCTGTCGAGGATGACGTAGAACGGTTGTGCGTTAGCACCGAATTTCGTACTTTGCAGGTAGCTCCACTTGGCTCCCACGGTGCGCAGCTTCTTGGTGTTGCCCTGTGCGTCGGTCACCTCCATGGGCTCTTGCAGGAGCGTCTTGTCGTCCACATAGAGTGAGATGAGCACAAAGTCCTTGGTCAGCTTGTCGGCCACGCGTGGGTCGGTCCATACGGCAGCCTCCATCTTACGGCAGTTCACGCAGCCGAAGCCCGTGAAGTCAATGAGCACGGGTTTGCCCTCTGCCTGCGCAGCGGCCATGCCAGCCTTGTAGTCCGTAAAGCGTGCCTCCACGGTCTTCGTGTTGAGGTTGAAGTCCTGCGTGTTCATGGGAGGTGCAAAGGCGCTGATGGCCTTGCAGGGTGCTCCCCACAGTCCTGGTACCATATACAGCGCAAAGGCCAGCGACACCAGTCCGCCCATGATGCAGACCACAGGTCTGGGCTTTTCCGCTACCCCCTCAACGACGTCGCTCTGGAACTTCAGCCAGCCGCACAGGTAGGCTCCCAACAGGGCGAAGATGACAATCCACAGCGACAGGAACACCTCGCGGTCCAGCAAGTGCCAGCCATAAGCCAGGTCGGCCACCGAGAAGAATTTCAGGGCGAAGGCCAGTTCAATGAATCCCAGTACCACCTTCAGCATGTTCATCCACGAGCCCGACTTCGGAGCCTGCTTCAGCCACGAGGGGAACAGCGCAAACAGCGTGAAGGGCAGTGCCAGCGCCAGCGCAAAGCCGAACATGCCAGTGGCGGGTGCCAGCCAGTTGCCGCTGGTGGCCGTCTCCACGAGCAGCAGACCCACGATGGGTGCCGTACACGAGAAGCTCACCAGTACCAGTGTGAAGGCCATCAGGAAGATGGAGAGGAAAGTTGAGAGTTGAGAGTTGACTGTTGAGAGTTTTTCGCTCTTCTGGTCCACCTTGTTCGTCCAGCTGTCAGGCAGTTTCAGTTCGAACCATCCGAAGAACGACAGGGCGAATACCACCAGCAGCAAGAACAGGAAGATGTTGAACACGGCATTGGTCGATAGCGCATTCAGCATGTCGCTGCCGAAGAAGGCCGTCACGATGAGTCCCAGGGCCAGGTAGATGACGATGATGGAAATGCCGTAGGTCAGCGCATCCCTGATGCCCTTGCGCTTGTCGGCCTTGGCCCGCTTCAGGAAGAAACTGACCGTCATCGGTATGATGGGCCAGATGCAGGGCATGCAGACAGCCAGCAGTCCGCCCACGAAACCCATCAGCAGGATGTATAGCAGCGAGTGGTCCGTCACGTTGTCCTGTGAACCCTTCGCCCGCAATTCATTGATTACAGGAGTCCAAAGGTTTGATGCGGTTGAGTCAGAGGTATTTATGACGGCTGCAGAGTCCGCAGTGGCAATCGCGTCAGTAGCAGTCGTCGTGTCAGTGGGGACGGCTGTTTTCGCTTCCTTGGTGGGAACTTCTTCTGCTACTTTCTCTTCTTTCGGGGCGGGAACGGGAGCTGTCCCTTTTGCTTTTAGCGGAACCTCAGTAGGAGGCATGCACATCTTGTCGTTGCAGGCGCCGTACTCCACGTAGCAGTCGATGTCGTATGCTCCGCCTGTCAGTTGCACCTTCTGTACGAAGGTCACGCTGTTCTCGAAATACTGCACCTCCTGTTGGAACATGTTGTCGTACTTCGAAATCTCCTTGCCACGGAAACTCAGCGCTCCCTTGGTCTTGGCACCCGTCATCTTCTCCGCATTAAACGTGGCGGCAATAGGTCCGCCCGTCACCTTGGGAGAATACACGTGCCATCCGTCGGCTATGGTCATGTGAAACAGCAGTTCCGCCTCCGTGTCGTTCAGCATTTTCATTTCCGCCGACGTCTTCACGGGGTTCACCATCTGGGCTGCTGCCGTCAGTGCCAGCATCAGCAACCATACCACTACTGTTCCTGTTTTTATGCTTTGTTTCATCTTGCTTTCTCTATTCATCCTGATTTCGAAAGCAAAATTACTCATTTTTTTACTAACAGCCAAACGTTTCTTTAAAAAACGCACGACATGGAAACAATGCTGTGTCTTTTAGAGTAATATCCTTTGTAAAAATTTGGTGTTTAGTAGATTTGTTTGTAACTTTGCTGCATCTTAATCGAACTGACTTTAGGTGAGTTCATATGTATATTAACTGGAACCGATTATAATATGTTATTAAATTTAACTAAGATTATGAAGTACAAACTTTTACGTTATTCATTACTCAGCATGTTCGTCATGTTGTGTGGAGGTGGTGTCTTTGCCATTGGACAGGCACTCTCTAACGCGCAAGCCGACAAGACCGGTACGATTGTATTTGGTAATAATGGTACCAAAATTAATGCGGCTACTGTAACAGGAAGTGACAATTTGGGGAACACGTGGACAATTACCACAGAGGGTACCACGTCATTTAATCAGAACGCTGCTTATAGCCAAGTAGGTTCTAAAAATAGTCCTGCTACCAGCATCACATTTACGACAACGCTGCCTACCAGTGTCAGTATCAAGTCAATGAGTGCCAAGTTTGGTGGGAACAGTGGCACGAAAGGAAACATTGTACTGGAAGTCGGCAATACAACTATAGGAAGGGGAGTACTCAATGAAACCGAAGATGTTGAGATTCGTGGTGATCTTCCTGCCGCTGTGGAAGGCAATGTCCTAACGGTTACCGTTGATAATATTGACAAGGGCGTAAAGTGTTATAGCATCAGTTACACCTATGAAGACAATGACACCCGTACCGAGACGTTCGTGGATATCAGCAATCCTGTAACAACTGCTACGGTAGGTGAAGAGTACTTCCTCCCTACTGCTACGGTTCATACCGCAGATGGCGCTCCCGTGGAGAATTCATGCGTTACTTGGAGCAGCAGCAACGAAGATGTGGCTGAGGTGGCTGCATCGTTCGCAGGATTAATCCTGAAGAAGGCTGGCACGGCCAAGATTACTGCTTCCTTCGATGGAACGGGTACACCGTACAAATCTTCAAGTGCGGAGTTTACGCTGACCGTCACGGAGAAAGTTTTTGAGGTCGGAAGTATCGGAAGGTTCGTTGCTTTAGATGACAAGGCTGCATTTAAGTTCACAGGCGAGGTACTCATTGTTGCCAAGCCAACAGACAAGTACTTATATGTTAAAGACAACACCGGCTCATGTTTACTTTATGATGCAGGGGGAGAGAAGTTTGAGAATGCTTCAGTGGGTAAGAAAATTGCCGCCAATTGGACGGGTACGGTCTCTATTTATAAGAAGCTGTTTGAGGTAATTCCTGATGAGACAGTCACTGTTACAAATGCAGATGCAGTGGCAGTGGAATACCCCGAGGTGACTATCAGTTATGTTGTTGCAGACAATGTCAATGAGATCGTGAAACTGACGGGCGTTACCTATACTTCTGTCCAAAATAGGAATTTCACCATTAATCAGGCAGGTGCTACTGCAGGTATCAAGGGCTACAACCAGTTCAATATCACGATAGCAGAACCTGTGGATGGTGCTACTTACACCATGATTGGCGCCATTAGCCGTTATAATGATGATATTCAGTTCCAGCCGATATCAATTGAGAAGGAAGGAGCCCCCGAAAAGCTCTATATATGTGGCGACATGACAGAATGGGCTAATAGCCAAGGCCTGCCTAATCTGGAGGAAATGCCATATAATGCGGAAACGAAGTCGTTTGAGTACACAGGTGTTACCGTCACGCCCGATTATAAAATATCTTTCATATTCAGTGATGTGGCAAGTTCTGACAGCTGGGATGATTTCAATGCAAACCATCGTTATGCCGTTAATGACGAAGAAGCGGTGGCAGCAGAAGGTCAGCCGATGAAGTTGAAAAAGATCAGTAGCTCTGCGTCAATGATTACCATTTCCACGCCAGGCACCTATACTATTCATGTTGACGACAACTTGATGTTCAGTATCGAGAAGACGGCAGACTGGGTAGATACCTACTTCGTGGCAGGTGCTATTGGTGACAAGCCCCATATCGATGAGACGACGTGGCAGGCCGAACCTGACGAACTCTTTACCATCGCATGGCAGAAGAACCATTTAAACAACCAGATGGAGATAGACGAGGAGGTCGCAAGCAACGTTCAGTACAAGAAGGTCTATGAGGGTATCAAACTTGCCCAGGGAGATGTCATTAATTATAAGTTTGTGAAGAATGGCACGCAATGGATACCTGGCAATAATGCTGCTGACCTTTCCTACACCATCACAGAGAGCGGTCTCTATACGATAACATTTATCTTTGATCCTTATGCTACGGCTTATACACCAGCTAACACCATCATCGTAGAGAAGCAAAATACAGTCTCTGAAATTGTGCTCTGGGAGTGTGGGGACGCACCGGCACCTATCGTATGGTGGATGAACCAGGCTGTAATTGACAACTTGACGATTGAAAATAATGTAGAGGTCGGCGACTTAATTAACATATACATGACCGATATTCCTGCGGATGCAGAAGCAGGTAACTGGTCATATATGGCTGCACTGGCAGGTTCGGACAACACACAAATCACCAGATTCATAGCGATACCGGAAACCCCGACGCACGTTCAGCAATACTACGTGAGCGGTGACATGCTGCAGATGATGCGCACACACGGACTCATGCCTTGGGGTACTGGATATTCCGTCACGAAGATTTCGCTCACGAAGATGAATTCTCCCTACTACGCAAAGATGAATACTGTATGGGTAGGCGATGCTGATAATCAGGACGACCGCACGAATGCATTCATTGACGTGGTACACTTCGGCAACGTCAACAACCAGCGTGGCGTGAACAGTGGTGACATACTTAAGGTCAAGGTGGACGGGGTAAAGCCCAGTGTATCAGTTGGTCCTGATGACTTGATTTTTTACCAGACTCAGGAAGAAGACGGTGTCTGGCTGGCAACGCTGACCAAAGAACAGGCGTATGCCTTGAAGACTGGCTACCTCATCCTCGCTAGTGATTACGCCATCGACTATGTCGCCATTCAGGCTGGAAATAATATTGACAAGCCCACGCCATATTCCTTCGAGTGGAAGAATAACGGCAGCTTGGAAGCGACCACCGGTACGGATGGAATCAGCTATACAGACCTCTTTAGCATCATGGATCCTACTGGTGAAACTTATATCGATATGACAGAAGAGGTCGTCAATACCCTTAATCCTATTTGGTTCTACTCATCAAATACGAGCGTGGCTCAGTGGGACAGCGAGAACAACAAGCTGCTCATCATGGGAGTTGGTGAGGCGACCATCACGGCATGCTGTAGTAACAACTTCCTCTATAGTTTTGCGGGAGAGTCAAATTATGCTGAATACAATCTGACTGTCATTGTGACCGATCCTTCGACCACAACTCAGGAGGATAGAGACGCGATAAATCTCGGCGACTTCAGAAAATGGAAGGGAACGATTAATACCGGCAAATGGGAGCACAGAATCGTCAAGGAGCATGTTCTCTGGGATGCCAAGAGAGAGGGCTATGTCAAGGTTCGTGAGCGTAGTTACCTGAGCAACAAGCGTGCGCTCAACCGTGAGCCGCTTGAGTACAGCAGTCAGACGGGCCACAGCCCGGTACACCGTGCTGCAGGAGACGATGAACTCAGCATGGACAAGCTGTTGTTTACCGCCGAGCCCGAAGGCATAGAAATTGACCTGACCGAAGGTGGCATCATATTGAATGGTAGTGTTGACATTCCTTGTGTACATGCAGGTGATGTGGTTCGCATTTTGACCAAGAGTGAGAACGATGAGCCGTACAGCATTGCAGAGAAGGAGTTGCAGGATACTGATATTACGACGGATGCTGACGGCAATCCCTTCATTGTGTTCGATACTGAGGATAAGTCGCTTAACATTGCTTATATCGAGATTGTTCACAAGACTGCCGATGGCATCGAGGTCATCCGGATTGTTCCTTCGTTCGATGAGACAACACCGACCTACAACTTGGAGGGTCAGCGTGTCACGAAAGATTATCGAGGCGTGATTATCCAGAACGGTAGGAAAATCAATAACAAGTAAAAAAGAAAATGAGAGTCCGAAAGGGCTCTCATTTTTTCTTATCTCCCTAAGAAACGTTTGTCAAGGTACTGCTGGAAGGCATCGCGGTACATATCGCCGATGGGCAGGTAGGTATCTGCATCGAGGATGACACGGTTCTTGTTCACCTCCTGAATCTGCTGCAGGTTGACGATGTAGGAGCGGTGTATGCGCATAAAAGTGTCGGGCAGCCATTCCTCCATCTTCTTCATCGACAGCAGGGTGATGACGGGCTTCGGCTCACCCTCGACATAGATGCGCAGGTACTCCGACATGGCCTCCACGTAGCGTATCTTGCTGACCTGGATGCGTACCACGCGGTAGTCGGTCTTCACGTAGAGCGAGTCGTCGTCGGCATGGACGGCAGACGCTGTCTGCTGCTGTGCCTCGCTGGTCAGGCGTTCCTGCAGTCTGTTGGCAGCACGGCGGAACTCGTCGAGTCCGAAGGGCTTGAGCAGGTAATCGACGGCATTGACGCGGAACCCCTCGACGGCATACTCCGCATAGGCCGTGGTGAAGACCACCAGGGGCGGGGCTGCCAAAGACTTGATGAAGTCCATGCCGTTGAGGTCGGGCATGTTGATGTCGCAGAACAGGGCATCGATGGCTTCCTTCTGCAGGATGGCATGTGCCTCAACGGCATTGCTGGCCTTTCCTGCGAGTTCGAGGAACGGCACTTTCTCAATGTAGGTGACAAGTTGCTGGAGTGCCAGCGGCTCGTCGTCAACGGCAAGACAACGGATCATTTACTATTTTATAATTTACAATTTACGATTTACTGTCCAGTGGTATCACGAGTTCAACGGCATAGGTGCCGGACGCGTCGCTGATGTTCAGCGTGTAACGGTCGCCGTAGATGAGGTTCAGGCGTTCGCGGATGTTCTTCAGGCCCACGCCGCCTTCGGCCGTTCCGTCAGTCTTTCTTTCCAACACTTTTTCCACTTTGTTGTTGCGGCAGTGGAAGGTCAGCGTGCCGCTATGTAGTGTGGCGCTAACCTCGACGAAGGACTGCTGCTGATAGCTGATGCCGTGCTTGAAGGCGTTCTCCACGAACGTGACGAACAGCAGGGGCGGCACCTCGCTGCCGGCTGGTGGCGTGGGCAGTTCGACGGTGATGCGTACGTTGTCCGTATAGCGCAGGCTCATGAGCGTGATGTAGTTCTGCAGGAAGCCCAGCTCGCTGGCCAGCGGCACCGTCTTCTTGTTGCCCTCGTAGAGCACGAAGCGCATCATCTTCGACAGTTCCAGGATGGTGTGCTTGGCCTCCTCAGGGGCAATATCGACGAGGGCGTGGATGTTGTTGAGCGTGTTCATGAAGAAGTGGGGATTGATCTGGTAGCGCAGGTATTCCAGCTGCCGCTCCAGATTCTGCCGCTCCAGTTCCGCCATCTGCTGCTGGTCGCGCCGTTGCTTGAAGTAGAGCTTGACGCCGAGGTTCATGCCCAGCATCAGGATGAGCACAATGACGCTTACGATGTCGCGTTCGCCCATGATGATGGGGGGACGCTTGTCGTTGTGGGGCCGTGGGCCGTGCTGCTCATGCTCCAAGTC
>Ga0265300_10005005_pt1 | contig 10380 bp, 5 predicted proteins | sample AusTroGonzalo_MG_FD_193482 | JGI IMG/M metagenome (GOLD analysis project Ga0265300, IMG submission 193482) | Bovine rumen microbial communities from tropical cattle in Woodstock, Queensland, Australia - Gonzalo_03 | ecosystem: Host-associated > Mammals > Digestive system > Stomach > Rumen ... | reverse complement strand
AATCCATAGAATGACGACCATAGTGCAACACAACGAGAGCAAAATCGATCAACGGGCAAATCATGTATGCATCCGTCACCAAATTTGTCGGCGGAGTATCAATAATAATTGCATCGTACTGCGGACGAATTTCGTCAATCAACTTCTTAAGCATGTCACCACGCAATAATTCAAACGCAGACATAGTAAACTTGCCAGATTCCAACAAATCAAGATTCGGAAGGTTCGTACTTGTAATTTTAGCATTTTCAAAAGCAACCTTACCCATAAGAACATCGGCAAGGCCAACATTTGTAAAGCGGCACGTAGCCTTTCTCATATCCGCATCAATAAACAAAGTCTTCTTCCCGACCATGGCAAAAGTAGCAGCGAGGTTCGTCGAGATAAAGCTCTTACCGACACCAGGCGTAATACCAGAAACCATAATCACCTGATGTTCCTTATTCATATTGAAAGAGAAATCAATCGCCGTAAGAATGGATCGAATCGATTCGCTAAGAGGATCGTCAGGATCTGTTTGGACATGAGTTTTTCTTGTCTTTCTAAATTTCAAGTTCAAGCCTGTATCAGGATTTTGAGGAACCTTTGCAAGTACGCTTGTATTCGTTTCACGTTCAATTTCCGTAACACTGCGAACACCATTATGCATCATGCGCAAGAGGAATACCAAGAGAACGCCAAGCATAAACGAAGCAGCCACAGAGCAAATAATGATATTCATCTTCTTCGGCTTGCTCGGAGCTCCGTTAATCTGCGCGAAGTCAACTATACGGACATTGCCTACTTCACCAGCACGCACAACACGCAACTGCTGAATGTTATTCAACATAGTCGTATAAATTTCATTATTGACCGCCACATCTTCCTTCAAACGAGCGACTTCCTGTTGCGTCAAAGGCATCTTTTCAGCAGTTTTTTTCAACTTGGCAAGTTCAGCCCTCAAACGGTTCTGCTGGCGAATGAGCGTCTGAACGCTCGGATGTTCTTCCTTGAACAAACGCATGGCAGCTTGTTTCTGCTGTTCCAAATCCAAAATCTGCTTTTGGATGTCACTTTCCTTGTTCAAGTGAGCGTGCGTTTCGCCAGTCATGTCCACAGAACCAATGCTGTAACGGTAATCGGCTAAAATCTTTTCGACACTGTCTAGTTTTGCCTTCACACCAGGGAGCTGCTTTTCCAAGAATTCGAGAGTCTTAGCGGCTTCGGCACTACGCATTTCAACATTTTGGCGCAAGTAAGTCTTTGCCACCGTATTCAAAATAGAAGCAGCCCTATCAGGATAGCGATGATTGAAGCTTGCTTCGATGATACCGCTCTTCTTACCCTTTTCGGCAACTTTAAGTCCAGCCTTCAATGCAGCGATGGACCCCAGCAAACCCGATTGAGAAAGAACAAATTCCTGCCCCGGCTGAGCAAGCATCTTTGAAACATGAATATCGAGAGTATCGCCAGCGTAGGGAGCCTTGTACAATTCACCGACTTTACCTTCCAAGATGACCTGTTCTTCAGGCGAAATGACTTCGTATGTATTTTCATCGACGGCTCTAGCCATCCACTTTTCTGCACGAGCGAGCGTAGGAATATAGAGGGAATCCAAGTCCATGCGCCCCTCTTTATGCGTAAAGCGGTCAACGGCACCAACAGGCGTTGCATTGAAGCAAAGGCGTTCGGCTTCAACGACATAGCTCAACACCATGCGGCTCTTGATAAGCTCGATTTCAGCATCGGCCGGGCTTGCCACATCAAGGATGGAACCCATCTCACCCATAGCCTTCGTCGCGTTACCACCCTTCGCGTCGATTTGCAACAAGATGTCGCTAGTGTACTGCGGACGTAGCCAGTTTGCAATCGAAAATCCGACAAGGCCGCCCACCAGAATGAACAGCAATAACGTGAATTTCTTTTCCCAAAGGATTTGCATTGCTTCAAGCAACGTAATTGTATTGTTGTCTGGAGGCAACTGAATTGTAGCTTGACTAACAACTTTTTTTTCTTCTTTTTCAGCCATACGTTATCCTAATTAAGTAAAGCAATTACGAATTGTTTGAATAATAATGTCCTGCTGTTCGGGTGTCATCTTGTTGTCACTCGGCAAGCAAAGGCCACGTTCAAAAATATCAGCACCAACGTCTTCGCATCCACCTGCAATATAAGCATTCGTACGAGCACGGCCGTTGCCTTGAACCGTGATAAACGGATTCATGCGGTAAATCGGCTGCATATGCATCGGCTTCCAGATTGGGCGTCCTTCGGCATTAATCTCAGCAATCTTTTCGAGGATTTCAGTCGGGCAGCTCTTGCCCTTTTCATGAATATAAAGACAATCCGTTTCACCGCGGACCTGTTTGCACATGGCGTCCTTGTCAATAATCAGGCAACTCAGCCAATAGTTCGGTTCGCTATTCTTTTCGTCAAACGGATTCATCTGCACAGGAAGCCCACGAAGCCCCTCACGGTAACGTTCGTAAATAGCCTTTTTCTGGGCAATATGCTCTTCAAGATAAGGCATCTGTCCACGCACAACACCTGCAATCACATTACTCATGCGGTAATTGTAGCCAACTTCTTCATGCTGGTACCAAGAGGCTGCTTCACGGGATTGCGTACTCCACTTGCGAACTTTGTCTGCATCATCCTTGCTATCCGTAAGGAACATGCCACCACTTGAACCAGTAATAATCTTATTTCCATTAAAGCTGATAGCGCTATAATCGCCAAACATGCCGGTTTGTACGCCTTTATATGTAGCGCCAAAACTTTCTGCGGCATCCTCGATCATCAGTGCGCCATGCTTTTTGCAAACAGAACGGAGTTCATCTACCTTGCCCGGTGTGCCGTACAAATGAGCCACGACCACAAGGCGAACATCGGGATAAATTTCAAAAGCCTTTTCCAGAGCCACAGGATCCATATTCCAGGTCTCTCGCTCCGTATCAATAAAAACGGCTTCACCATTTTCGTATGCAACAGGATTGACAGTCGCATCAAAGGTCATGTCACTACAAAAGACCTTGTGTCCGCGTAAAGACCCCTCGCCCGTCTTGGACATTCCATAAAGGGCTTCGCCAGCAAGTTTGGTGCAAAGGTGGAGCGCGGCAGTACCTGCGCTAAGAGCAACAGCATACTTACAGCCAACCTTTTCGGCAACAAGACGTTCAACTTCATTGATATTTTTACCAACAGTACTCATCCAGTTGGTTTCGTACGCTTCGGTCACGTACTTGATTTCATCGCCATGCATCGTCGGGCTGCTAAGCCAAACCTTATTTTCAAATCGAGTCATTAAAGCCATCCAAAAAGCATTTGAATTATGAGAAATATTAGTTTATTTTTCGCTGACATTCAACTTAGTTTTTTCATAAACAAGCTGATTTATAAAAAAGGCTATCCAACCATTTAGGTTGGATAGCTTTTACTTTGTCTAACCTACCAAATTACTCATTACTTTGCAAAAGGAACGAGTTCCACGCGACGGTTTTGGGCACGGCCAGCGGCATCACCGTTATCGGCAATCGGCTTGGAAGGGCCATAACCCACAGCTCGCAGACGATCGCTATTCACACCGCGCTTTTGGAGATAAGCGACAACAGCCTGAGCACGAGATTCAGAAAGTTTCTGGTTCTTGGCATCAGAGCCCTTGTTATCGGTATGGCCCTGAACTTCGAGATTTGCTTCCGGAATCTTGTTCATAAGATCGGCAATGTCGTTAAGAGTGCTATAGCTGTTCTTGGTGAGCTTTGCAGAACCCGTCTTAAACTGAATACCCTTCTTAAGCTGATCAAGGTCTTCCTTCTTATTGATCGGGCAGCCTTCGCCATCAACACGGACACCCGGAAGTGTATTCGGGCACTTGTCCATGATATCAGGAACACCGTCCTTATCGAAATCAGGCAAGCAGCCAGTCGAGTCTACAGCATGGCCAGCCGGAGTACCCGGGCACTTATCCTTAAAGTCTGCGATGCCATCCTTATCGCTATCAAGCATGCAGCCGTTCGGACCAACTTCAGCACCGCGCTGGGTGTTCGGGCACTTGTCGAGGTAATCGGCAACGCCATCCTTGTCAAAGTCCATCGGGCAACCCGTAGAATCCACAGGAATGCCGGCCGGAGTGTTCGGGCACTTGTCAAGGTTGTCAGCAACGCCATCCTTATCAAAGTCAAGCATGCAACCCGTAGAATCCACAGAAATACCGGCAGCCGTATTCGGGCACTTGTCGCTTATGTTAGGAATACCGTCGTTGTCTGTATCAACACGGGCGAGAGAGTCAGCAATAGCCCTTTCACGAGCAAGTTTTGCATCATCAATCGGGCAACCTTCAGCATCGACCTTTACGCCAGCTTCGGTACGAGCGCACTTGTCTTCACTATCCGGGATGCCATCGCCATCGGAATCTTCAGACGTTCCCTTGGCATCGATATTGAAGGTCAAGAGAGCAGAAGCGGCGATATACGGAGCACTGGCATAACCGTAAGAGACCTTTTCTCCACGTTCACCCTGGAAGTAAATCGTGTGGTCCTTGCCATCCTTAACTTCGGCATGGTGATCGAAACCATTCTTGATAGCGCGAACAGCGACATCAACGCCAAAAGCAAAATCAATTTCGTGCGGCAAGTGGAAGCGGAAACCCGGAGTAATGAGCATCGGGTCAACCAACGGATCAATCTCGTAACGACCAAAGTCCTGCACACGCATTTCGGCGGAGAATTCCACGAACGGAGTCATCCACGAAGTTGCATTCCAGTTCAAGCCTGTGCTGTAGACAAGCGTCTGGGACAAGCTGTAGCTCGCTGGAGAGATGAAGCTTGCAGCCAAGTTCCAAGTAAGTGGAGCACCAATCTTGTTGAAATCAAACGATAAGGCAAGGCCAGCACCAAAGACCCACTTATCGGCTGTAAACGGATGTGTGACCCCATTACCATTCAGGTACCAGGCATGGCGGGGGCGCACACCGGCACATTCTTCACCCGTCGGGATAAACATATCGAGCAAAAGGGCGGTCTTGACAAAACCTGATTCCGTCGATAAGAATGGAATACCGACCTTCGCAAAGAAGTCCAGGTCGCCACGGCTCGTTGTCCACATATTTGCGGAACCACCCGGGCCTTTTGAATTAGCATGTTCGTAGTATCCCGGAAGCGCTATACCGACGTCGATAAAATCGAGAATACCTACGCTGACAAAGAAATTGCCAGAAAGAGAGCCATCGGCATCATTGAATGAATATTTTTTTCCATCCGCATAATAGATGCCGCCACGAGACAAACCCCAAGAGCCAAACGATAAATTACCGTTGACTCCGAAGTTGACTTGCCATTGACCAAGAGTCTTTGCATTGTTTTGATGCAAGCCCTCAGAAGCACCCGGCACTCCAACCTGAGAAAAGGCAAGAGAGCTAGATAACAAACCTAGAGCAATGATTTTTTTCATATTTCTTCCTTCTTTTGAGTTTGTCGTTGTTGTTAAGACTTTTGTTCCACGGGTTCAGACTTCTTTAAAATCGCACTGTTGAACTTTTCAGGAGTCGTGAACGTCGGGACAATTTCGTGCAAAGCGCGGATAGCGATTTCAACATCGTTTTCTGAAGCCGCGCTCTTAAGCTTCCACAGTTCATTGATGAACTTAGAAGTATCAATATCGATTTGCTTGCCAATGAAGATAAGCTTGTTCTTAGTCTTCTTCAAGCCTTCTTCATTCATCAGGAGCTCTTCCTTAATCTTTTCCCCAGGACGGAGCCCCGTGAACTTGATCGGAACATCCTTGTACGGAACCTTTCCATACATACGGATCAAGTTTTCTGCAAGCGTCACAATCTTTACCGGCATGCCCATATCGAGCACAAAGATTTCACCACCATGAGCGATACTAGCCGCTTCGAGCACAAGGCTCACAGCTTCAGGAATCGTCATGAAGTAGCGGATGATTTCCGGGTGTGTAACCGTCACAGGCTTGCCCTGTTCAATCTGGCGTTTGAAAAGAGGAATCACGCTACCATTTGAACCAAGCACATTGCCAAAGCGAGTCACAACAAATTCCGTATTACTATCCTTCTGCATGGACATAAAGCGGACAATCATTTCGCAGCAGCGCTTGGAAGCACCCATGACATTTGTCGGGTTCACCGCCTTGTCGGTACTGATCATCACAAACTTTTTCACATTGTTGAACATGGCAAGCGTCGCAACGTTAAACGTACCAATAACGTTGTTCTTAATCGCTTCCATCGGATTGTTTTCCATCAGTGGCACATGCTTATGAGCGGCAGCATGGAAAATCACTTCAGGATTGTAGGTCTTGAAAATCTGGTTCATGCGGAAATAGTCACGGACACTTGCGATAAGAGTCACAAGGTTCAAAGACTTTCCGTATTCCATCACCAGTTCTTGCTGGATATCGTAAGCGTTATTTTCGTAAATATCGACAATGATAATTTGTTTAGGATTATACTTTGCAATCTGACGAACAAGTTCACTACCGATACTACCACCACCGCCAGTCACCATACAAACCTTGTTTTCGATATAGGCACGGATGTCCTTGTTATCGAATTTGATAGGATCACGACCAAGTAAATCTTCGACCTTGATATCACGGATTTGCGTTGCAAAATTGGTGGAGCCATCGCCAACATTGGAAGAATCCAAAAGAGTACCAACAAACGGAAGAACCTTCACCGGAAGTCCGGTCTTACCACACAAGTCCATGATGACTTGACGGTCTTTGGGAGGGCAACTCGGAATCGAAAAAAGAATCTGCTCAATATTTTCTTGCTTTGCAATTTTAGGAATGTCACTTGTCGAGCCAGCAACAAGAACCCCTTCGAACGGTTTCCCGATTTTAAAGCGGTCATCATCAATGAGGCAAACAGGATTGATTTTTGCAGCTTCCGAAGTAGAAAGCCCCTTTTCCGCATCCTTGGTGCTGTTTTTGATTTCATCGAGCAAAAGCTTAGTCGCATTACCGGCACCGATAATCATGGTGCGCTTTTTCATCGCTTCACGGTGACCCGTGTTAATAATCGAAATAAAAGCATTACGGAACATGTAGCGGAAAAGACACACGCCAAAACTCGCCATCAAAGCTTGGACAAGGCCAAATTCCCAATAAAGCTTTCCACGAACCAAATAGAAGAAAAAATAAGTTACGACAAGGCCTACAAAAACGCCATTACAGCAGCTTAAAAAGTCATAGCGGTTAAGATAGCGCCACAGCTTATTGTAAGCTCCAAAAAAGAGAAGCCCACTAAAGCACATAATGACACACAAAAAGAAAATGGCAAAAAGGTCAGCACGTCCAATCGGTTCTGCATATAATGGGAGTAGGTAATTTGCAAATAAACCAGCAACGACAACAATAAAAGCATCCGCCAACGCCAATACACGTTTGCGAATCCTAAAACTAGTGAACAATCCCATCAATTTGGACATAGCCAAGCCCTACTTTTTTAGTTCAGAAAAGCCTTAAAAAACGGTTTCTTATGTTATAAGATAATTACAAAAGACTACCAAAACAAGGTAGTACGTACAAAAATGGCCTTTATTTCGCCTAAAATGAGCTCTAATTCATAAGAAGCATGACGTCCACTATAATTTACGGACGGTGCAATTGTATATTGGAGCGGAGCTTTATCGGTAAATTTTTTGCGAACGGTCTTATACGGGTCATTGATATCGCTACCTCGATCAATACCTTTCCAAAGCCACTTGTTGTGGAGCCCAAAGAAGAATTTCGTCGATGCATTCCAGAAGAGGCGGCTGTAAAGAGTCCAGTCAATGGCAAGCGAGTTCGGACCATTCGGATTCCCTAGCGGGAGTCCAAGGTGCGCCATCTGAGCCTGAGCCGTGTCGTAATGGCAATAGGTATAAGGTTCAACACGCGCAATTTCTGCGATAGTTCCGAGCTGTAAAAGTTTACCATTTACTTCCATGTCATGAGCCACCTGAAAGCCAAGCATTGCGGCCCAGCGGTTATTGCTGTAACGATTTTGATAAACGGCATAAGGTGATTCCATGTCATCCAAGAAGAATTCACCATAGACACGAGCCAGCTTGAAGAGCTGCACATTAAAATCCACCGCCAAGGCACCGTTGTTTACGCGTTCGGAATAATTCCCCTTTTCAATGAAAAGCGGAGCTACCGGAACAAAAAGCCAAGGCTTATTTTCGTTGTAAAGAATCTGAAGTTCAGAAATACCAAAGGTCACATTTTTGAGAGCTAGCTCATAACGGTGAGCATAAAGATTGCGATCGTTCAGGTTATCTTTGCTATAGCTCCAGGAATTCACACGAAGATCCGCATACACACTATAAATACGTAACGGTCCAAACGTAAGGTCGAGCGAAAGCATGTTGTACGGGAGCGCAAACTGGTTCAGCGAGAGGTTGTTGTAGTACCCCGGCCCCCAGTGCAAAACATCACGAGCAAGCTGCAAACGAGCCCATGCATAGTTGAGAGCCAAGTGAGCGCGGTAACGAGCAAAGCTCACATAGTCGACACCTCCATCACCACGGTCCTTGGACTGCACATCGAAAACTTCGTGGTCATAGCTTTTCGGCTTCTTGGCGGCATGTCCTTCAGAGTAAATACGCGCATCAAGATCAAAGTCAAGAGAATCAGCAAAGCCGCGGATAAAAAGTCCACCATCAATAGCCGGCCATATAGTATCACCAAGTGCCGAAGACGACTTGTAGTCAATACCGAGAATCGGGCTTACCGCAATAGCGAACTTGTGCGAAGACGCGCTATCGCTTTCAAAAAACGCCATCGCATTTCCATGATTCTTGTAAAAATCCTTCTGGAACGTTGTATCGCGACGTGGATAGATAAAGAAGTGGCGGCCATCGTCTACAGTCTGTCTATGATACTCAAAAAGCATCGGCGCATAATCGAGCCCGCGCAAATTGCGAGTACGTTCAGAACTGATAACTGGCGAACGACCTGTTTCTGCAAAAACAATCGTTGCTAAAATAAGACTAGCGAAAACAGCTTTCATTCTCCCCTCCATCAAAATTATTCTTCGGCGTCCTTGTCGATGACTTCTGCCGCGGAATCTCCACGAAGAGCCACCAAACGAATACCGTCAAGCGTCAGATACGGATCGTAAGTGTCTATGATTTTGGTATGGCTTGCAATTGTGCGGCCCCAGCCACCTGTTGCAAAAACAGGAACATCCTTCTTACCCATTTCCTGTTTGATTTTAGCAACAAGCGTTTCCAGTTCAGCCATAAAGCCAAACAGAAGACCCGCGCGGATAGCATCATCGGTATTGTTCGCAATTAAATGCTTGGGCCATTCGATACTTACCGGCAAAAGACGAGCCGCTTTTTGCGTAAGCACATCGAGACTGGCACTAATGCCAGGAATGATGATACCACCAGCAAAGCCGCCATCCTTCATGACATCAAAAGTCGTAGCGGTCCCCATGTCAATAACAATGGCATCGTTGTAGCCGCGTTCCTTAAGCGCAATCACATTGCAAAGACGGTCTGCACCAAGCGAACTCGGGTTTGGGTAAGCAATCGGGCAATTGAGGCAGTTTGATGAACTCACCACCTGCACTGGGCGTTTTAAAAGCGTCTGCAAAGCCTTGACCCACGGGCGTTCCAAAGACGGCACAACCGTCGAAAGGCCAACATGCGTTACAGCTTCAAGTTTGATTTTTGAAAGATGGATAAGGCCACCCACACGATTCATCACTTCGTCCGAAGTTGTTTCCTTGCGGGTTGTAAGCCTCCAATGATCTACAACTTTGTCGCCCTTGTAAATTCCAAGAACTGTGTGCGAGTTACCCACATCGACCACAAACGACAAAGTATTCTTTAAATTCTTTTTCATCGGAATGAAAGATAGTTATTTATTCAAATTCAAAAACGCTTGCTTCAATTCTCGTGTTGCTTTTTCCGGGTCTGCGGATTTCATGATAGCAGAAACGGCACAAATTCCTGAAATGCCAGAACCCTTAAGCACATCGATATTGTCCTTATTGAGCCCGCCAATGGCATTCACCTTAATCGGCACAGCCTTCACGATAGCTTTGAGCGTATCGACACTCGTGAGGATAGTGACAACTTTAGTCGTTGTCGGGTAGATAGCCCCAACACCAAGATAATCGGCCCCCTGTTCGTATGCCTCCAAAGCCTGAGGAACAGTCTTCGTCGTCGCGCCAATTATTTTATCTGCACCCATTAACTGACGTGCGATTTTCACAGGCATGTCTGTTTGCCCCACGTGTACACCATCTGCATCAATAGCAAGAGCCACATCAACGCGGTCATCGATAATCAGCGGGACATTATAACGCTTGGTAATTTCGTGAGTTGCAGTTGCAAGTTCCATATATTCACGAGTCGAGCGATTTTTTTCACGAAGTTGAATGAGCGTCGC
>Ga0265300_10005001_pt1 | contig 10388 bp, 12 predicted proteins | sample AusTroGonzalo_MG_FD_193482 | JGI IMG/M metagenome (GOLD analysis project Ga0265300, IMG submission 193482) | Bovine rumen microbial communities from tropical cattle in Woodstock, Queensland, Australia - Gonzalo_03 | ecosystem: Host-associated > Mammals > Digestive system > Stomach > Rumen ... | reverse complement strand
CAGGAGGTCATGGGTTCGAGTCCCATTCGTCCCGCCATTTAATTAATTAAGTCTACGGTTTAAAGTCCGAAAAGACATGGTCTCATCGTCTAACGGTTAGGACAGCGGACTTTCAATCCGCCAATCGGGGTTCGATTCCCCGTGGGACTAAATTTGGGTGATTAGCTCAGTTGGCTAGAGCATCTGCCTTACAAGCAGGGGGTCATAGGTTCGAGTCCTATATCACCCACCATTTGAATTGTTTCACAGTGATGTGAATTTTTTTTTAATTTGGAAATTTTCATTTGAAAAATACTGATAAAACCATAAAAATTAATTGTTTATTAAAAAATCGGAAATTATGGCCACAAAGTACTCTATCAGATTTTACAAAGATCAAGAAGTCAGAGCTATTTGGGATGAAGAAAACTCCAAATGGTGGTTTTCTGTAGTTGATATTGTTTGAATAATATCTTGAAGTGATAGGCCAAGAAAATATTGGTCGGATTTAAAATCAAAGTTAAAATCTGAATGATCTGAGTTGTCCGGAAAAATCGGACAACTGAAAATGATTGCTTCAGATGGGAAAAGTTATATGACAGATGTACTAGATGGAGACTGAATTATCTTGTTGGCAAAAAATTTTCCAAACAATAATGCGACAGATTTTTTGGATTGGTTTTTGTACAGTGAAAATAGTATAGACTGACAAAGTAGAAAAAAGGCTTATGCATTGTTTGAAAACAATCTAATACATGATAAAGATGTATGAACTACAAAATCATTGAAACAGATTCACGCTTATCTATTTGGATGATTATATGATTTTGCATGAAAAATTAGACAAAAAAACATATCAAAATGAGGATTCAGATTTGCAACAGCTGAATTTTTGGACAATACATTGCACCAAATTGAGCTAATGCCTGAAAATACTTTCGATGAAATTGTAGATAAATATGTAGAAATGAATATCGCTCATCCATTTATGGAATGAAACTGAAGGACAACCAGGATTTGGCTCGATTTAATATTCAAAAAAAGATTAAAAAAATGTGTGGATTGGAGTAAAATCAATAAATATGATTATCTAGATGCCATGATTGAAAGTGTATGAAATCCCACAAAAATTAAGGAATTAATCAAAGGTGCATTGACTGATAAAATAGATGATAGAGATATTTTCATGAAATGAATTGACTATAGTTATTACTATGAAGAAGCTTAAAAAGATAATTAATATTTAGAAAATCAAATTCACTATGGACAAGACAAACGTAATGAGAATATTACAGCAGAAAAAGATTGAATTTAAAGAATACTTTTACTGAGATACAAATGCTACAAATTGAGTAGAGATTGCTAGAATATTGAACGAAGATGAAAATGTAGTTTTCAAGACACTTGTGACTGTATGAAAATCATGACAGCACTATGTTTTCATGGTTCCAGTGGCTAAAGAATTAGATTTAAAAAAATGTGCAAATGTGGTGAATGAAAAATATATTGAGATGATTCCACAAAAAGAATTACTGCCTTTGACTTGATATATTCATGGAGGTTGTTCTCCAATTGGTATGAAAAAAGTATTTCCAACAACTATCCACTCCTCTGCCCAAAATTTGGATTCGATAATTTTTAGTGGTTGAAAAGTATGATACCAAGTTGAATTACACATCAATGATTTATCAAAAATAATTAGTTTTCAATTTTCTGATATTATAAAGTAACTGTGTGCCTTGAAATTTTTTTATATAAAGCTATCATCCAAGTGTTGATTGATTTTTTAGTTAATATCGTATGAACTATGAAAACAAAATTATCATCATTTTTTTCAAACTGGAGCAATGCTATAAAAAAGTTTCCTGTTGCTCATTTGATAGCATTTTTTGTCACCATCGTTTTTTGTCGATGAGTTTACCACTGAGATACTTTTTCAATAGAAACTGAAAGATTATTTTTCCCTAGCATAGTTGCTTTTGCTTTGAGTCTTTTCTGACCATTATGATTTGAAAAAAGCACAGATTCAAAAAAAGAAAAAAAATTCAATTTGCCATCTCAAATATTCGCATTGATAATTTGAATACTTTATTTTTTGTGTATTCGCAATGTAGATTTAAATAATTTGAGTGTAGCGTCTTCTCTGATATATTTTGGACCTGTAATACTTGCATATATACTACTTTGTTTGCTTATCGCTATCAGATACAGAAAAGACGAGAAACTTGCTATGAAATCATATACAAATATCTTTTGGTGAATCGTAGTATGATGATTGGTTGGATTGATTGTCCGAGGTGGAATTTCTGGAGCAATACGAGCATTCAATGAATTGATACTTTCAAGCTTTGATTTTGATCGTTTGTATTGATATGTCTGATGTTTCTCTCTGATATTACTTGCTACATCATTTGGATTAAATTATTATTTGGTTAGAAGTGCAGATGAAGATGTAAAACCAACTTGGATAAATAGAGTCTTTTGAACATATATTTTTGTACCATTAGCTTTATTGTATTTGGCAATCTTTATCTTGTACTGATTAAAAATATTGATTACATGAGTTTGGCCAAAATGAGTAATTGTACGATTATGATTTGGATATTTCGCATTGGGAATAATCGCGATTTTCTTAACTTATTTGCAAGATGAAAAAAAATTTAAGTTATTGCACAAGATAATATTTGCTAGTTTCATATTGGTATCAATCCTCATGATTTGTGCAATATATATGAGGGTAAATCAATACTGATTTACTATAAATAGGTACCTAGTTTGTGCTGGTATTTTTGCAATAATTGCTATATCAGTTCTAGCTTTGTGTTTTGAAAACAAAAGATTTTTGAGCTTTTTTGCAATATTAGCAGGAATTACATTGATATCGGTATATTGATGACCAATTTGAGCTAAACAAGTGTCTTTGAAATCTCAATTGAGGTGACTACGTGAACTTTTGCAAACAGAAAATATACAATTACCATTAAAAAAAGATTCTTTACGCGGATTGCAATGAACATGAATAAATGTTATTGCTGATTATTTGTCAGACATTTCTAATGAATATGATAGTGAAGATTGGAAAAACTGAATAATCGATGAAGATTGAGCGACATTTAATGGTTATTGATTAACTTATGATTATCTATGATACGAATATAGTTATGAATATGACAATGATAATAGATTTATACGAGGAATATATGAAAAAGGTCGATACCGCCCATCTCTGGATATTTCTGAATACAAAAAAATGTATCCAATGGGATGATGATATTACAATACTGTTTATTCTTCTCATGATAATATATTTGATATTACGATAGAAAGTGAAGTTATTCATCTGGATTTATCACCATATACTCAGATGATTTATGATTATGTAGTAAATAATGAGGATACAGACCATCCACTAGTATTTGAAATTTGAGACAAAACTTATGTATTCACTTATGCAGAAGGATTTAAGCACGATGATGGAAAGATAGTTTTGATAGAAGTCGGTGGTTTTGTTTTCATGAAATAATACCGTTTTACACTTAAATAAACATCATGGCAAATCAAATTACGGCACAAGATCGTGAATTAATACTCAATATTGCAAAACTTTATGTTGAGACTCCATATCAGTTTGGATGAAACTGAGAATTACCGGGAGAATCTATGGATTGTAGCAAATTTATCCAAGTAATATTTGCTAATGTTTGAATATCATTAGAAAGAACTTCAGCTTTGCAGTGAGCACAATTTGTAGCTAATAATTCTTTTTCAGAAGATTTAGCTGATGCTGAAATTTGAGATTTGATTTTCTTTAAAAATACTTATGAGTCTGAAAACGAGATTACTCATGTATGAATTTATGCGTGAAATAATCAAACGATTGATGCTAAAAATCCAAAGGTAATGGTTTATAATATCGATAGGTACTGGAAATCTCACTTTAAGTGAGTGTGATTGCTGAATTGATTTGCAAAAAATTATAATAAATCACTTGCCACAAAAAATTACAATAGAATCAAAAAAATCGAAGATGATAAAAAATATGCTGAGACTTTGAAGGCTGTAAATGCTGTAATTGCTGTTTTGACTTCCACTTGGTGAGATATGCCAGAAAAGTATCAAGCAATGAGTGCAGATTATGCAAAGCAACTCAGAACCCAGTATCCAGAAGCCAGAAAACTTGAGCCAGAACAAGCAAAAAAAGTTTATCAAAGTGTGGTAGATATGCTTAGTTATGCTCGAAAATTTGCATGAGCAGAAGAGCAACAAAAGTACTCAGAATTAAATCAGTATTTGAGACAAAAATTTTCTTTGAAATAATATATTAAAACACTTGGAAAATCCAAGTGTTCTAATGTGTTTGTTGTTAACGTTTTTTGGGCTTTTTACCCCATGCTGGATACTGTCTGGGATAGCGTTGGATAAACACTCCAATTGTCATTGAGGGGAATAGTTGTCCTGCCATGAAAGGGTCAAACTCTAATGGACATGTGCATTGCACACGGCCAAAAACCCCTAATGGCCCAATTATGAGCCACCTAGCATGTACCGCCAATCCGGGGCTCCAATGCCCATTATCACGAGCAAATACAAATTCTGTATTGACTCGTGCGTATTGAGCAACTTTGAAGCTTGGGCCTATGTGGAAATCTACACCCCAAATTTGGTACTTGGATGTGGGTATATACCCATTAATGCCCCACGATACATAGGCATATTGCCGATCAAAGGAGGCATGAACCCTGCTCGCACGAGCACCTTCGGAGAATCGAAATTGGCAGCCTATTGAGGCAGAAGGGTATGACTGAGACCTTCCTGAAATCGCCGTCACTGCCATAACGGCGATAATAATTAATAGTTTTTTCATTGTTGTGAGATTTTATTTGTTTGATTCTAATTTTTTGTAATTTCCAAAGTCTGTTATAAATTATTAGTATAAAAAGTCAAGTCATAATATTGACATTTTTTCATATCTATTTTATTGTGTCGTTATTTATAACTATTTTCTTATAAAATTACTTGAAAATAGAGATAAAATATGTAATTATAGTTCGTGTAAATTTTTGTTTTGTAAAAAAATCGCACCTAGTTTATTAAAATATTTTAGTTTGTTATTAAGTTTTACAATGAAAAAAGACATTCATGCAAAATATTACAAGGGTGTAAAAGTTCAATGTGTATGTGGAGCTGAATTCACAGTAAATGCTACAGTTCCTGGACCAATCAAAGTTGAAACTTGTTATCAATGCCACCCTGTATTCAATAAAGACAGAGTTGTAAAAAAAGTCGTAAAGTGAAGAATGGAAAAATTCTTAGAAAAACAAAGCAAAATTGACGCTATGAAAAAATAGATATTATTTTTTCTGTAGTACTTTTATCCCAACAAGTAAGGTATGATCAGAAAAGCTATTATCAAAAGAAATATAAGCACTTCCGAAATCCATCATGTAATTGGTCACAATGGAAGTGTTTTTTTTGAAATATTGTTTAAATATTTTTGTTATTTAGCTGTTGTACTGATTGTATTTCTACTCTTAAATAGATATTTGACTTGGCCATACTTAAGGCGAGTGTTTGCAGGTATAGGATTTGTACTTTTGTTAAAATTTTGTATAGATTTTTGTGATATATATTTGGATTGTTTAGTCATGACAGATGCTGGGATCACATTATATTTACGAGAATGATTACTTGAATATAAAACTGAACATTTTGATTGGGATAGTGTTGAAACCATATCCTTTAATCAAAAATGAATATGGGATACTCTTTTCAAAAAATGAGATATAATGTTAACTTTAGAGCATTGAATTCAATATCCATTTGAAGATGTAACTAGGCCGAAAAAGCAAGTTGATATAATTATACAGCTGAAAGATCGTTTTTCTTCCAACAAAGAACCAGAAAATCCTGAATTGGAATCCCAAAAATTTGATGTTTTGGTTGAAGCTCTTTGAGAAGTAGTAAAAGATTATATAGATAAATGATGAAATAATTCATCAACTGATGATTCATATTTCCTTTAGTTAAGTATCAAAAGTTATGGAAAGAATATTAAAAATGTGAGATGTAACTCGATTTCATTGTTCGAATCCATCAGAAAAAGATATAAAAGAATTAGTGAAAAAATATGAGTTACATGAAATTATAGAAGAAGATATTTCCGAAGTTAATACACAGGATAAAGTTGATGTTTACGATGACTCTATATTTTTGGTATTGCATTTTCCAAAGTTTAATCAATGAACTAAAGCATATTATAGCAACGAATTTAATATCATTTTATGAAAAGATTTTATAATATCTTTGACTACTTACGAGACAAACCATATTGAAGAAATTAGAAAAGATTATATGGAAGCTTTAGAAAATGGAAAAGAAGATTTCAAGATGTCTCCATATTATGTATTATACATGATGATAGATGTGATGTATGATAAAGTTTTGTGAGCTATTACTAAATTCAAAAAAGATTTATCTATACTTGAAGGACATGTATTTTCTTCATCCAAAGTTGATCAAGATTTAATTAGATCTTTAATGATAAAAAAACGTAATGCTATAAACTTGAAACATATAATGCTACCACAACAAGAATTGCTTGTAGAGTTATGAAAACTTTCAGAAAAAATGTATCATGGAGATTTAGATGTATATTTTGAGGACTTGGAGTTTAAACACGATAAGATTATGAGTAATATTGCTATTGTCACTGAAAGTACTGATACTCTTTTTGATTCTTATGACACTGTGATGACAGTAAAAACAAACGCTATGATTTCAATTCTGACAATTGTTACTTTAATTATATGAATTATGACGTTCCTCACATGACTTTATGGTATGAATGTGTGATTACCAGGACAAGATTCTCCTTATACATTCATTGTCATGATATGAATAATGATTTCAATATGATGATGATTACTATTCCGATTTAGGAAAAAATGACGATTATAGATATAAGAAAATATAAAAAAGGCTCAACATAATTATTTGTTGAGTCTTTTTAAATTATTTATTTTTAGTACAAAGATTTTATGTCTTTAGTTCAGTATAACTTTGCCCTATAATAAGTTGCTAAATACATACCAAATAATGCTGTAAATGGATAAACTATCATTCTATCTACAAAACTATGTAAGACTAATCATTCAATACTCAATCCTATCATTCCTAGTGAAAATGCGAATATGATTAATGAAAGATGTTTCATCTCTTTTGATGCTCTTTCATCTTGATAATCTTTTCTGAATGCTTTTAGTCAAATGAAATTCATGTACAAGTACAAAGCCATCCAGCCAATGAAAGCTATCAATCAATATTCTATTCGAATTTGGAGGTACTGATTTTCTGGATTATATTCTTGTCATTCTCAAAGATGGTGAGATGCTGGTCAAGCGCTAGCTGCTCACTGTCACAAGAATGGTTTTTCTTTTATTTTTCCGACAGCTACGACAAGTTCTTTGATGTGTCACGTATTAGAATATTCTCTATATATTATTTGATCTCTTCAATAGTAGGTGACAACTCACAATAAACATATTATAGGGATAAGAAACCACAGAAACAATTTTTTATTCTGCTTCCAGTATAGAGCAAAGAATAGTATTACTGTCTGTGCAAACCAAGCTCACCAAGCTGCACGAGAAAACGTTGATAGCAACACTATTCCATATAGTCATCATCGAAGTAGCCGTTTTTTAGTTCATTTTTTGTACAAGACCAACATAAAGAACAATGGTCGAAAAGCTACTAAGAAAAATCAAAGGCTAATTGGTCTCTCAAACAAAAATTGATTACGGACATATCCATCTTTGTACTGTGTGTAATACGCTACAGGAGGTTGTTCTCATACCTTTCATTCATAGTTCCACTGATTGTATCAAAACAATTCTATAAATGCTGGACAAAGTCGGATTATTCACCATCGAATCAATGCTCCACACAAAACCCATTTCAATATTTTTGAATATCGTTCTGCTATTTTTTCAGATTTCAAGTTAAAGAACAGGTAAGATATTACATAGAACAAAATAAAAATAAAATATCAAAACATACTATATCTGACCGATAATACGAAGTTAGAAATCGATGAATTAAATAATGATATCACAAATGCTACAAGGAGTGTCAAACAAAATACTATTACGAATCGTTTGAGTGGAAATTCTTCCCACATTTTCTTTATTTTTTCCTTTTCTATTTTTCTAGCTAAGATATATACCACAAATATCGTTAAAGCTACAATCAAAAATTCTTTCCACATCCAAACTAATTTCCAAAATGTTCAATCTCGTCCAAGTCTAAATGTCACAAATGTTTGCAAAAAGAATTGAAGCAATAATACTCCGAGGAATACTTTGGTTATCACAACGAGATTTTTTTTGATTCGATCTAGCATTTCATGTTTTTTATAGATAAATCATTTTGAGTTTTATATATAAAAAAATCGAATAATCAAGCTTAATGAATCAATTATCTTTGTATTGACATTATTATTTTAATAACTATAATAATTTACACTTACAAACTCATTAATGTTAAACTTAAATTATGAAGTACACACTATCAGAAAATGATGTTATTAACTATGAAGGGGTAACACTTTATAGGGTGATAGCATTATGCGACATTACCAATCTATCTGGTGAGGTTATTGCCCGCAAGGGTGACCAGGGAGGTTACATTGAAAAAGAATGTAATCTCTCCCAGGAAGGCAAGGCTTGGGTTCATAAAAATGCCAAGGTTTATGGCAAAGCCCAAGTCCTTGGTGATTCTCAAGTATGCGACTACGCCATAGTCTATGGCGATGTGAAAATCAAAGATTGTTGCATGGTTGGTGACCATGCTCAAATCTTTGAACATGCTGAGGTTAAAGGGTGTTGTTTGGTATCTGGCCATGCTAAAATTCATGGCCATGCGACAATCCGTTTTGGAGCCATAATTACTGACTATGGTGAAGTAAGTGGACATGCTGTTGTTGAGGGACAAGTCATGGAACATGGAAAAGTCTCTGGCAATGCATATGTTCCTTTCGGAGATGTAATTGCAGGTAACTGTGAAGTCTGTGGCGATGGTGACGAAGTAAGCTAACTCCCCTGTAAATTCTAAAAAGCATGAAACAGTTGGTTTTCCAGCTGTTTCTATTTTTTAATGAATAAATTATGATATAATATATTATTATAAAAAAACACAGTTAATGAGTATGTATCATAAAAAATAACATTTAATTATAATTAAATGTTCGTAATTCAAATACATATTTAATTTATTTTTTTATTTTAATACTATGCCAAACTTCGATAAATTATTTTTCAATTGTTCATAATTTTCAAATAGACATGAATTCATTCAAATTTCCCTTGGTGGCAGTACATCATCTCACATTTTATCTCAAATCATAATCGCTTCTTCTGGTTTACATCATGCAATTTCAAGCATTTTTTCAAAAATTTTTAGATTAGGTTTTATTGTTCAAATATCAAAAGAATATAAAGGATAATCGATATAATCTAAAATTCTTGTTTTATTCTTTACACATTCAATCTCAAAAACACTACAATTTGATATTACTCAAATTTTATATCATGATTCTTTTAATTGTTTAAGCATTGGTACAGAATGTGGAAATTCATTTGTACTATTTTCTCCATTGTCCCTAATTGACATCAAAAGATTAACATTTTCAGTAGTGACTGGTAAACCCATATTTTTGCATAAATTGGCGTATGCATCAAATTTTGAATCCCATTTTTTTAGTTGTAGAGAATTCTCAAAAATTTTTATAAATTCTTTGAGTGGTATTTGAGAATTTGTCATTTTTAGCATCGTTTCACTACAACTTTCTGGAATATCTCTATATACTAGTGTATTAGAAATATCAAATATAATTAACGAAATCATAAAATTTCAATGAATATAAAAATATATATTCATTATAATCTAATCAATCATAAAAGTCAAAAAAAATCAAAGAATTTTTATATTATATTAGAATTAAAAATTTTAATAAAAATAAGTTTGATAAAAACAAAACGCTCCCGTTATTTTGTGGAGCGTTGTTCATTTTTAGAGGCATATACCTCAATAAATAAAAAGAAGACTAACATAATAACAAATGATATGGATACTATGTCAAGTGCCAGTCGTGGTTTTTCTTTGGCCAATGCTAGAAACAAAGAAATTGCAAACACTGAAAGGATAAAAAATATACCGATTTTGTTCGCATTTTTTACAATTTGTTCATCATTCATTTCTTTACTGTTTTAGAGGTTAGTACTGTTTTCAATTATACAAAAGTAAAAGCAAATATCAAGTCTAATGCTGATAATTTGCTATTTTACTAAAATGGGACTCACAAAAATTAACATGAATTAAATCAATTCACCTCAGATTTGATAGAACATCAT
>Ga0265300_10004999_pt1 | contig 10389 bp, 9 predicted proteins | sample AusTroGonzalo_MG_FD_193482 | JGI IMG/M metagenome (GOLD analysis project Ga0265300, IMG submission 193482) | Bovine rumen microbial communities from tropical cattle in Woodstock, Queensland, Australia - Gonzalo_03 | ecosystem: Host-associated > Mammals > Digestive system > Stomach > Rumen ... | reverse complement strand
ACGCTTTACGCCTGCCTTGGGCAGATCAACACCCCGGACAAGAAGCTCATCACGGTCGAGGACCCTGTCGAATACCAGATGTCTGGCATTAACCAGGTGCAGGTCAACAAGGACGTAGGTCTCGACTTCTCGGCGGCTCTCCGCTCGATTCTCCGCCAGGCGCCGAACATCGTCATGATCGGTGAGATTCGTGACGCCGAGACGGCCGACATCGCGATGGAGGCGGCGCTCACCGGCCACCTCGTGTTCTCTACGCTGCACACCAACGACGCGCCTTCTGCCGTCACCCGTCTTCTCGATATCGGAGTCAAGCCGTTCCTCGTCGCGTCCGCGCTCCGCGCCGCGATGGCCCAGCGACTCGTCCGTGCGATCTGCGAGAAGTGCAAGGAGTCGTATACGCCGACCGAGCGCGAGATGAAGATGCTCGGCAGCATGTCGAAGACCGTTCCCGATCGCATGTACCACGGCGTCGGCTGCGACAAGTGCGGGCGTTCGGGCTACAAGGGCCGGAAGGGCATCTTCGAGATCTTCAAGGTCGACGACACGATCCAGCGCCTCATCTTCGACCACGCGCCAGCGACGCTTCTTCGCCAGCGCGCCCGCGAGATGGGCATGAGGACTCTCCGCGAGGACGGCATGCTCAAGGTCGCGAGTGGCATGACGAGCTTGCAGGAAGTCCTGCGCGTCACGATGGGAGACGCGGATTGATGAGAGTTGAAAAGTTGAAAAGTTTAGAAGTTGAAAAGTTGAGGAGTTGAAAGGAGTTTTATGGACGTACACATGAACGAGCTTCTTCAGGCCACCATCGACGAAGGCGGCTCCGACCTCCATATCCGTGCGCGCATGCCGCCGGAGCTCCGCGTCCATGGCGAGCTCTGCCCGCTTTCCGACGAGGCCTTGACCGAGGAGGACGCCTACAACCTCGTGAGGGAGATCTCGACCGACGAGCAGATGGAGGAAGTCGAGAAGAACGGCGGCGCCGACTTCGCCCTTGCGCACCCCGACGGAACGCGTTTCCGTGTCTCGGTATTCAAGGAAAGAAAGCGCTACGGTGCGGTTCTCCGTCAGATTCCGTCTACGCTCCTTACACTCGAGCAGATCGGCATCCCGCCTACCGTCAAGGAGCTTCTTTTCAAGCCGCGCGGCCTCATCCTCGTCACCGGCCCGACGGGCTCCGGTAAGTCGACGACGCTCGCCTCGATGCTCAATGTCATCAACCACGAGCGCGGCGTCCACATCATCACGATCGAAGACCCTATCGAATTCTACCACACCTCCGCGAAGTCCCTCATCACCCAGCGTGAAGTGGGCGACGACGTGCCGAGCTTCGCTGAGGCGATCCGCCGCGCGCTCCGTCAGGACCCCGACGTGATTCTCGTCGGCGAAATGCGCGACCTCGAGACGATTGCCGCGGCCATCACCGCCGCCGAAACGGGCCACTTGGTCTTCGGGACCCTGCACACGACCGGCGCCGCCGAGACGATCGACCGTATCGTCGACGCGTTCCCGACGAACCAGCAGGAGCAGGTGAGAACCCAGCTCGCCGCCGGCCTCCAGGCCGTCATCTCCCAGATACTCCTCCCGAAGCTTGACGCTAACGGCGAGGTGCACGGGCGCGTCGCGGCGTTCGAGATCATGACGTCGACCGACGCCATACGCTCCCGCATCCGCGACAACAAGACTAACATGATCAAGTCCGACCTCCAGACGGGCGCGAAGTTCGGCATGATGACGCTTGACGCGTCGCTCACAAACCTCTACAAGGAAGGGCTCATCTCCTACGAGGAGCTTATCACGAAGTCGCAGGATCCCGATTCCGTCGTCGCCAAGCTCAAGGAGGAGATGGCGTAGAGATGAACGACCCGATTCTCCAGATTCTCGTCCAGAACGGCTATCTCGACGAGGCGTCCGCCCAGGAACTCGCAGACACCGCGAAGTCCGAGGGCAAGTCGATTCGGCAGGCGGTCCTCGACCAGGAGGTGCTCTCCGAGGACGACCTTCTCGGCGTTCTCGCCGCCTACCAGGACACCGAGGCGATCGACCTTGGCGGGATGACGATAGATACCGAGGTCACCGAGGCCATCCCGGCCTCGACGGCCCGCATGTACAACGTCTTTCCCGTGGCGGCCGACGAGTCGTCGGTGACGCTCGCGACCTTTGACCTCGTCGATCCGCGCATTGCCGACGAGATGCTCTTCACGCTCTCGAAGGAGGTGAAGTTCGTCTTCGCCCGCGAGAAGGACGTGATGGACCGCATCGCCCAGTACTACGGCGACGCGAATGACTCCGTCGCGGACATGATCAAGCAGCTCGGCGAGGGAATGTCCGACGACGAGGGCCTTGCCTCCGCGAACGTCAACGACATCGCGTCGATGGAGAACGCGGCGAATTCGTCGGCGATCATCCGCTTCGTCAACCTGATTCTCTACCAGGGCGTCGTGGACCACGCGTCAGACATCCACATCGAGCCCTTCGAGAACGACTTCAAGATCCGCTACCGCGTCGACGGCGCGCTTTACGAGATGAAGGCGCCGGACGTCAAGATGGCGCCCGCGATCATCTCGCGCGTGAAGATCCTCTCGAACCTCAACATCGCCGAGCGCCGCATCCCGCAGGACGGCCGCATTGCGCTCACCGTCGCGGGCCGTCCGGTGGACCTACGCGTATCGTGCCTCCCGACCGCGCACGGCGAGTCCGTCGTAATGCGAATTCTCGACCAGACGACGACGTCGCTCGACCTCGAGAACGTCGGTTTTGCCGAGGACATCTACGAGCAGATCACGATGGACATCGAAAAGCCCAACGGCATCTTCATCGTGACGGGGCCTACGGGCTCGGGCAAGACGACTACGCTTTATTCTGTCCTTCGCCGCATCAACACGATCGACACGAAGCTCCTTACGGCCGAGGAACCGGTCGAATACAACGTCGACGGCATCGTGCAGGTCCCGATCGACGCGCGCGTAGGCAACACGTTCGGCAAGGTGCTCCGCGCGTTCCTCCGTCAGGACCCCGACGTGATGATGATCGGCGAAATTCGTGACCTCGAGACTGCGGAAATCGCCGTCCAGGCCGCGCTTACGGGCCACTTCGTCTTCTCTACGCTGCACACCAACGACGCCGCGGGCGCGGTCATGCGCCTCATCGACATGAACGTCGCGCCCTACCTCCTTGCGTCTACGCTCGAGGCCGTCCTCGGCCAGCGTCTCGTGAGGACTTGCTGCCGCGAGTGCCGCGAGGCCTACGAGCCCGACGACGAAACCCTTGAGCGCATCGAGATGACGCGCGACCAGATAGGCGGGCGCCCGTTCTACTTCGGCCGCGGCTGCAAGGTTTGCAACGGCACGGGCTACAAGGGGCGAAAGGGCGTCTTCGAGTATCTGAGAATGTCGCCGCCTCTTCGTGAGCTTGTAAACAACAAGGCGCCGACGCTCATCATCCGCGAGAAGGCCCGCGAGCTTGGCATGCGCACGATGCGCGAGGACGGCATAAGGTCGATCCTCGACGGCTACACGACCGTTGACGAGGTCCTGAGGTACACGTGATAGAGTTTAAAGTTGAAAAGTTGAAGAGTTGAAAAGTTGAAAGTCGTAACTTTTCACTTTGCACTTTGAACGCCTTGTTGATCATGGATGAATTGATCATAGTGGTCCTGATCATTGCGCTGCTTGGCGCGGCGGCGGCGCTTGCGACTCCGCCTGGTCGTCTTCCGCTCGCGCTTCGCGGCGTCTACCGTGTTCTCAAAAAGGACCGCGGCGAATGTGCCGCGCCACCGGCCGCCGGCCCAGCGCCACTTTGGCGGCGCATCCTCGCGTTTTTCCTTGTCCTTATAGCCGCGTTGCTGGCCTTTGCTTGAAATGGAGACTGTCAAAATCCTTGGTTTCCGTGCGAAGGTCGCGCGAACGTTCCGCGAGCGGGCGCGCGGGCTCATTGGCACGAAGTCCCTCGCCCCCGGGGAAGGGCTCCTCATCGAGAAGTGCAACGCGATACACACGTTTTTTATGTCGTTTCCCATTGACGCGTACTTCCTCGACGGTGAAAATCGCGTCATAAAGGCGGTTAAAATGGTCCGTCCGTGGAGTTTTCTCGTCTGGGGCGGCTGGCGCGCGAAGAAGGTCCTCGAGGTTGCCGCCCGCTCAGACGCCAAGATTTCACCCGCTCCATGTTGACTATCCACGCAATTTTCGGTAAAATTACACCTAATAAACCTCAATAGGAGTATTTCAAATGAGCGAGCAACAGCAAAAGGGCACCAACTGGGTCGCCGTCATAACCATGATGTTCATCTACGGCATGATTTCGTTTGTTACGAACCTTGCCGCGCCAATGGGCAAAGTCTGGCTCTTGCAAAAGGGCATCGATGGCTCGACCACACTTGGCATGATGGGTAACATGATGAACTTTGCCGCCTATCTCTTCATGGGGATTCCCGCCGGCAAGATGCTCGCAAAGAAGGGCTATAAGTTCACGGCAATGGCCGGCATCGCGACGGGCTTCGTGGGTGTGCTCATCCAGTATCTTTCCGGCTTCGTCCCGTTTGCGGCCGATGGCAACGCCCTTATCCCGTTCTGCGTGTATCTGTGTGGCGCGTTCGTGTGCGGCTTCGCGGTCTGCATGCTGAACATGGTCGTCAACCCGATGCTCAACCTGCTCGGCGGCGGCGGCAACAAGGGCAATCAGCTGAACATGATCGGCACCACGCTCAATTCGCTCGCCGGCACGGCGACGCCGATCCTCGTCGGTGCGCTTATCGGCCAGATCACGAAGGAAACCGTCGTCGCGGACGTCAACCTTGTCCTCTACATTGCGCTTGCCGTTTTCGCCGCGGCTTTTGTGATTCTTTCCTTCATTCCGATCACCAATCCCGACCAGGGCAACACGACCGAGGATGTCCCCGTTTTCGCGCCTCTCAAGTTCCGCCACTGCCTCCTGGGCGTTATCGCGATCTTCATGTATGTTGGTATCGAAATCGGCATTCCCGCCACCATGGATCTCTGGCTCTCGTCCAAGGGTGGCCCGCTCATGACCTCGTCCAATCCCGACCTTGTTGCGGGCGCGGCCACGATTGGCGGCCTCATGGCGGGTTCTTACTGGTTCCTCATGCTCGTTGGGCGCACTATTGGCGCGTTCATCGGCGGCAAGATTTCGTCGCGAATCCTCATGACCTTCACGACGGCAGTCGCCATCTGCCTTATCGTCGTCGGCACCATGACTACCGGTGTTGCATCCAAGATGTTCGTGCTTGACTTCTTCCACAAGCTGAGCGCAGACGGTTCGATTATTCAGGTCGTCGATGTTCCCCTCACGGCTGTTCTCTTCGCGATCTGCGGTCTTATGACCTCGATCATGTGGCCCTCCACCTTCAACCTTGCGACCGAAAAGCTCGGCAAGTACACGGCCGCGGCTTCGGGCCTCTTCATGGTGATGGTTGTTGGCGGCGGCGTTTTGCCTCTTGTGCAGAGCACGCTCGCCGGAGCGGCAGGCGGCAAGATTGCCGCTGACGTTGTCGTTACCGCCGAGATTGCGGCAAAGTCTACGTCCGCGTTCATGTGGTCGTATATTGTGCCCGTCCTCGCGCTTGCCTACATGTTCGTCTACTCGGCCTTCCTTTCGAAGCCGCCGAAGAATATCGACGAGCTGGTGAAGTAAGCCGTCAGGGGTCAGTAGTCAGGTGTCAGTAAAAGGAGAAATTAAAATGCAGAACAAGGAAGTTTACGACGAGCTGGTGGCGAAGTTCGAGAAGATGTATGGCGAGAAGCCGCAGGTCGTCGCGTACGCCCCCGGGCGTATCGAGGTTCTCGGCAACCACACCGACTACAACGAGGGCTACGTCTTCTCCGCGGCCATCGACAAGGGGACGTTCTTCGCCGTTTCGCCGACTGCCGACGAGAGCTGCGAGCTCACCGCCGGCGACTTCATGGAGACGGCGAAGTTCACCATCGGCACCGTCGCTCCTGCGAAGGAAATGACGTGGCAGAACTACGTCACCGGCACCTTCAACTGGCTCTTCGACGGCAATCCCGCCGCCGCTAAGCACGGCTGGAAGGCGATGTTCCTCGGCAACATCCCGCTCGGCGCGGGGCTTTCCTCGTCCGCCGCGCTTGAGATGTGCACCGTGCTCGCGCTCTCCAAGATCTACGGCATCGAGAAGGACAGGACGACTCTCGCCAAGATCGGCCAGAAGGCCGAGCACACGTTCGCGGGCTGCCCCTGCGGGCTTCTCGACCAGGCGTCCTCGATGTACGGCAAGGCCGGCGCGCTCGTCAAGAGCGACTTCCGCACTAACGAGTTCGAGTCCGTCCCGATGGGCGACGGCGTCGCGTTCATGATGGTCAAGTCCAACGCCAAGCATGCTCTTGTCGACGGTGCGTATGCATCGCGCCGCCAGGCGTGCGAGGACGCGGCCAAGTACTTCGCTGGCGTTCTCAGGAAGCCCGTCACGCACCTCCGCGACGTCACGATGGCCGAGTGGGTCCTCTACCGCGGCGGTCTCGCCGAGACGACGGCGAAGAGGGCGGTCCACCCGATCGGCGAGGACGAGCGCGTCATCCAGGGAGCGGAGCTTCTTTCGAAGGGCGACCTCAAGGGCTTTGGCGCCCTCATGTACGATTCGCACGAGTCGAGCCGCAACTGGTTCGAGAACTCCTGCGAGGAGCTTGACGCCATCGTTGACGCGGCGAAGGCGATTCCCGAGGTCTACGGCGCTCGCCTCTCGGGCGGCGGTTTTGGCGGCAGCTGCTGCCTTCTCGTCGATCCGTCGGCGGCCGACAAGATCGCGGCCCAGATTTCCAAGGAGTATAAGGCAAAGTTCGGCGACGAGCCGACCTGCAGCGTGATCAAGCCCTCCGAGGGCGCACATCTCGTCTGAAAGGAACAACCATGAAAAACATCGCCCGGTTCATTTCGGTGGCCGCCACGGTCTGTGGACTGTCGCTTTGGGCCCAGGATGATGACGTCGAAGATGACGCCACCACCACGACCGAGACAACCGCCGACGGCGGGGAAGAAGCCGACGTCGGCATCGACATCGGTGGGCAGATACACCACTCGAAGTCCGAGCCGAAGTTCTTCCACACGCTTCCGACGGTGGCGAAGCTCGAGGGCTCGGCCAGCGTCCTGAAGCCCGGCGCGCGCGACTGGGAGAGCGCACTGGAAGGCAGGTTCTACCCGCTTGGTTCGGTCTTCCGCACCTCTGGCTCTGCAACGCGCCTCACCGTCGCGCTTGGCAGGGACTGCAGCGTCATCATCGCGGGCGAGGCGTCGTTCGGAACGCGCGGGCAGGGTCTCGACGTCAAGTCCAGGGCGATTCTCCTCAAGAGCGGCACGATAACGGTCGACCTCCCGCGCAACCTTCCGGAAGGGCTCCTTTTCGTCGAGGCGCCCGGCTTTTCCGTCTTGAACCCCGCCGGCAAGTCGACGTATCGCTACGCCAAGACGGGAGACGGCGACAAGGCGACTATCCGCTGCGTCACCGGCTCGCTTGCGATCGAGGGCCTTCACTTCAAGATACTCTCGATGCGCGCCGCCAACGAAGTCTGCATCCAGACATCGCAGGACGCGCTCTTCACCGGGATCTACGGCACCCGCGGCGACTACATCTGCAAGCTCGACCAGGGTCTAATCAAGATTCGCGACGTAGAGACCGGCGAGTCGCACACCGAGCAGAAGTTCCTCGAGTGGAAGATCTCCCCCCAGACGGCGGTCCGCATCCAGCGCGCCGTTCCGGAGATCGGCGAGAACATGGCGGTCACCGTCATGACGTTCGACGCGACGGGCACCCTCAAGAACCGCTGCGCCTTTGCGGAGAATCGTTTCGAGGTTAACTCGGGCGAGCTTGCGCCGCATGACAAGAGCAGCCAGGCCGAGCTCGAGAAGAAGGCCGCGGAAGCGACTTCCGACACGGGCACTGTCGAAACCGAGGCCGTCGAGGCCGAAGCCGAGGACAACGGCGGCGGTTCTTCTGGCGGCGGCTCTTCGGACGACGATCTCGATTTCTAATGCGTCTTTCACGTAAAAACAACAAACAGGGAAACAGAAAGTTCAGAGTGTAAAATGGTCATTCTTCAGTTCAACAAGCTTATACGCAACAAGTGGCTTTGGGGTGTTTTCGCGGTAATCGTCGGCGGTGCGTTCGCCTTCGACTTTCTTGTAGACGATCTTCTGAGGGACGGCAAGCGCGAGACAAATGATTCTGGTGTAGGCACTCTCGGCGGCAATCCGGTCAGCTCGGCCGAGTTCCGTGCCATTGCCGAGGATGTCCGCGGGTTCGGCCAGAACCGCGACTGGCGCCGCAGCAACGCCGAGGTGAACCGCGAGGCGTGGGAGACTACGGCTCTTCTCGAAGTCGCCCGCCGCAACGGCGTCGAGGCGACCGATTCCGAGGTCGCGCAGGCCATCCGCGGCGACAGGTCCTTCCAGCAGAACGGCCAGTTCAGCTTCGCCATGTACCAGGTCCTCCTTCGCGAGAACGGTCTTTCCCCAGAGCGCTTCGAGGAGTTCCTCAAGCGCCGCCTTACGGCGATGAAGGTCGCGGGTTCCGTGCTTTCCGGCTCCGCTTCGTGGGCCTCCCCGATGGAGATCGAGCAGGCGGTCGCCGACATGACCGACTCCTACACCGTGCGCGTCGCCAGGTTCAAGCAGGACAAGGCCGAGGCCGATGCGGTGAAGCTCGACGACGCCGGGCTCAAGAAATGGTATGACGAGAATTCCAAGTCTCTCGAACTCCCCGAGCGCACGAAGCTGCGCATGGTCAAGTTCGACGCCGCGGCGAGCAACGCGCTCGCGGCCGTGACCGTCACCGAGGACGCTCTCCGCGACCACTACGACGTTACCGTCGACAAGTACACCACGACCGACACGAACGGCGTCGAGACGGTAAAGAAGTTCGAGGACGTCAGGGCCGAGGTCGAAAAGGAAGTCCGTCTCATCGAGTCCGTCCAGTGTCTCGTCACCAACCTCACCTCGCGCGTCTACGGCGTGAAGCCCACTGAGGGCAAGTCCCGGCTTGACGAGATCGCCGCCGAGGCGGGTCTCAAGGTCGAGACGAGCGACTGGTTCTCGCTTGAAGGTCCCTACAAGGACGGCTTCATGAAGCGCGCGACGGCCATCTGCCCCGGCGCCCAGAGCTTCGAGGAAGTCGTCGCCGAGCTCGATTCGTCGAGCGAAGACCTCCGCTACGGCATTGTCTCCTCCGACAAGGCGGTGTGGATTGTCGAGAAGGCCGAGACGAGCGCGGCGCATGTGCCGACGTTCGACGAGGCGAAGGAGATCGTCCGTCCTCGCGCGCTCGTAGCCGCAAAGGCCGATGCGTTCAAGGCCAAGGTCGAGGCGGTGGTCGCCAAGGGAGTGAAGGCGGTTGTCGAGTCGGGCGACGTCTCGACCAACATCACCTTCGCCGTGTGCGACATGAAGCAGGGCGACTTCCCCGACCAGAACTCCATTGTGTCCGCTGCTATGAAGCTCCGCAAGGGCGAGATGTCCAAGTTTACGCCGACCGGCACCGGCAGGGCGCTTGTCGTCGTCTGCGAGGACCGCGTTCCCGGCGATGCGGCCAAGGCGCAGATATGGAAGCTCCAGGTGCGCAGCGAGGTCGAAGCCCTCCAGCGCCGCCAGATCCCCGAGTCTTGGAAGAAGTGGAATCTCGATCGCCTTGGCTTCGAGCCGGGCGAAGGTGCGTCGGTTGTCGACGCGGAGATTGACGAATGACGCTTCGCTTTAAGCGCATTCATCCCGACGCTGTGCTCCCGGCGTACGCCCATCCAAGCGACGCCGGCATGGATGTCCGGAGCGTTGCCGACCTCGTGATTCCGCAGGGTGGAAGGGCCCTTGTCCCGACGGGACTTGTCGCCATCATTCCGCCGATGTACGAAATCCAGGTCCGCCCGAGGTCGGGTCTTGCGCTCAAGCACGGCGTAACGGTGCTAAACACTCCTGGAACTATAGACTCGGGCTACCGCGGCGAAATCGGCGTCATACTCGCGAACTTCGGCGACAAGGATTTTTCCGTCGCGAAGGGCGACAAGGTCGCGCAGCTCGTCTTCGCGCCAGTCGTCCAGCCCGAGATCGAGGAAACAGACACGATTGACGACACCGACCGTGGTGCCGGCGGCTTCGGCTCAACGGGAAAATAGCCATGTAGAACAGGTAGAACATGCAGAAACTCTACACGATCTACATGTTCTACACGGCTTAAACAGAGGTCACAACTCTTGAAACTCAAGATCTACAAGTACGGCGAACCTGTCCTCCGCGAAAAGTCGGAGCCGGTTGCCGTCGTCACCGAGCCGCTTAGGGAGCTCGTCGCAGACATGCTTACGACGATGCATGCGGCGAAGGGCGTCGGGCTCGCGGCACAGCAGGTCGGCCGCACGGAGAGAGTGTGCGTGATGG
>Ga0265300_10004998_pt1 | contig 10389 bp, 8 predicted proteins | sample AusTroGonzalo_MG_FD_193482 | JGI IMG/M metagenome (GOLD analysis project Ga0265300, IMG submission 193482) | Bovine rumen microbial communities from tropical cattle in Woodstock, Queensland, Australia - Gonzalo_03 | ecosystem: Host-associated > Mammals > Digestive system > Stomach > Rumen ... | reverse complement strand
CTGGAAGTCGATGGAATGGGAAAAATTCTACGCAGAAGCAATAGTCAAGAGACATCCACAGCCCTTAAGACCCGTGTGTTCAGCACAAGGCGCGATCAGTCAAAAGGCATCCAACTGGCTCTGAACGATCCCTATCCCACACTCGCCAGGCAACTGAGTCCGCTCTTCCTTGCCAGTGGGATTATCCTGATACTCTTTGGGGCTATCCTGCTGAGACTTCTGCGCTATCTCGACGAACAGAAAATGATGGCTGACTTACGCAATGATTTCTCATACGCGATGGTTCACGACATGAAATCCCCTCTTTCGAGCATCATCATGGGAGCCCGTTTCCTGCATAGTGGAAAGGTGGATGACAAGCCAGAGATTAAAGAGAAGTATTTCACCATCATCGAAAGTGAGGCCAACCATCTGCTGACACTCGTCAATAAGCTCCTCACCATCTCCAAGCTGGAAAACAAGAAACTGATTCTGAATAAGCAGACCTTCAATCTGGAGCCTGTCATTGACGACATGATCGAGAAAGCCAAGGCCAAGACGGAGAAAAACATCGATTTCACCGTTGATCTGCTCACAAAACACGTTTTGGCCGATGAGCAATACCTCACTGAAGCCATCTCCAATTTGATTGACAACGCCATCAAATATTCTAAAGAAGATATCAAAATCAGTATCACCAGCCAGAGTACAGACAAATACGTCTTGCTGAAAGTGCGCGACAACGGTATTGGCATCTCAAAGGAGGAACAACATATCATCTTCGACAAATTCGGACGAGCTGCCATCCATGAACAGAACCGCAAGGGCGGTGTTTCAGGTTTCGGACTCGGACTGAACTATGTGGATCAGGTGATGCAGGCTCATGGCGGCAAGGTCACCGTCAATAGTGAAAAAGACCAATATTCAGAATTCACCTTGTATATTCCTAAAGACTTATGATTAAACTATTACTGGTAGAAGATGACGTCTCACTCGCCTATATCGAGAAGACAGGACTGGAGGATATCATTGGCGGTTATGAAGTAGTAACGGCCACAAACGGCAAGGAGGGACTTCAGGCATGGCAGGATAGTAAGCCGGATGTCATTATCTCAGACATCGACATGCCTGTAATGAACGGTTTTGAAATGGTGGAGCGCATCCGTGAGACGGATCAGGATGTCATCATCATCTTCACTTCAGCCCTTACCTCGCCAAACGATGTAAAGGCAGGTTACCGACTGGGCATCAACAACTACGTGAAGAAACCATTCGTACCAGAAGAACTCGATGCACACATTCAGGCGCTGATGAAGATGCGAAGTGGTAGCAAAACACAAAAGGAGACCAGTCACTATAAACTCGGCAAATACACCCTCGATGCCGAACATGCCACACTACGTAACGATGAAACCGGTGTTTCTCAGACCATCACCCAGCGTGAAGCACAGATACTACAGCTTTTGGCAGAGAATAAGAACAACGTAGTGCGTCGCGAGGCTATCCTTAGCCGATTCTGGAATACGGAAGACGACTATTTTGCATCACGTTCACTCGATGTCTTCGTCAACAAGCTGCGTAAGCTCCTTGCAGATGAGCCCAAGATCACTCTGAAGACAGTGCGGGGCATCGGTCTTCAGCTTCTCGTCGAATAAACGGGCTGTTTTAGTCTTTCTTCTCTTTATAGATCACCTTATTAGCACCACTGGTGATCTTCAACGCCTCAGGATGTTCCTTGATGAAGGAGTCAATATGGCGCACCCGCTTCTGCTCGAAGATTTCCTCGATAGCGATAAGTATGCCCGTCTCCTCCACATCGCCGAAGCCATAATTAATAGCTGTGCCAAAGAGTTTCATCGTTGGCGAAAGACTCATATAAGCATTCACCAGCGGTGGAATATTATAGCCTAACTTGCGGATTTCGGTGTTCAGGATGAGATAGTCTTTCTTGAACTCCTTCTCGCAGAACAATTGCTCCAATTCTTTGGGATCAGCCTCGATTTCCAGCGGTTTCATCGGTACAATCAGGTTCTCCTTATCAGCAAAATGCTTATGCAGGAAGTAGAGAATCATGTCTCTTCCACGACGGATATAAGAGGGGTACATCGTAAATTTACCGAAGAAATAGCGCACGTTGGGTTTGATAACCGTCAGAGCACCCAGACCATCCCAGAGATTATCAAGTGCAAAAAGGCTTTTTGCCCCCATACGGGAACTCTGATAGGGCAGCGACACGAATGAACGACCCAGTTCGATGGTGTAAGGCATATACTCCTTGAGGAACTTCTCCGAGAAGTGGAACATGTGACTCGTGGCCAGTTTGGGCTGTCCTTTCTCGTCCAACTCCCAGTCAGTACCCTCCAAGTAACGATATCCACCAATAATCTCCTCTTCCTCTGGATTCCAGACGATAAGCTGTTTATAGCAATTTTCACAGGTATCGAACTCATCAATATCCATCGCCTTACCTGTACCGCCTCCTGCCTCACGGAAGGCGATCTCGCGAAGGCGCCCGATCTCTTTCATCACGTTGGGTGCATTGTGAGCAGTTATGACATAAATCTCGTTATGACTTTTGTTGGTCATACGAAGCTGAAGCTCAGGTGTCAGTTCACGTTTGAGGACTTCCTTTTCGATTGGCTGGATAATCTCTTGTTCCATTTGCTTGGTTTATTGAATTGGGATAGATATTTAGTTCTATAATTATTCAAGGGTATAGACCTTGTCTTTTACAAATTGTGCCCATTCCATCGGAGTTTTTTGCTTATCAAACGTCTGCCAAGGGATTGGTTTCCCGATGGTGACACGAAAGGTCTTGTGCACATTCTTATACATTTCATCGACAAGAAAGAGCATCGCCAAGTTAAATGGCAGGCACTTATCGCTGAAGTTTGCAAGTCGATAAAAGAAGTTGGAGTTCTGCCCGCTGAAATGGATAGGCACGATATCGCGCTGATATTCAACACTCTTGGTAATAAAGGTCTTTGACCAAGGAATATCCCTTATGACACCGTTATGACGACGAGAACAAAGACCTGCAGGAAACATCAGCATGTGATTGTCGCTTTCAAAGCCGGCCTTCACCATCGCAGGGAAATTCCTTCCCTGATGACCCGTCTTATTGATAGGGATACAGAGTGGCGCCAGACCTGGAAGATTCATCAGTAAGTCATTAACCAAGTAACGGAACCGACCATCATAGCATCTTCCGATAATGGCGCCTAAGGCTACACCGTCTTCACCTCCCAGAGGATGGTTGCTGACAAACGTATAGAGTTTCTTATCATCAGGAGCAGGCAGGTTCTCTTTCCCTTCCACTTCTAATGTCATATCCAGATATTTCACACAAGCCTCCAGCCACTCAACACCGACCTTATCACGATTGTCCCAAAGAAAGGCATTCACCTCGTCCTGATGGGCGATGCGAATTAACCAGTTAACCAGGAAGCGGGGCACAAACTTCGCCTTTGCGCCCATCTTTCCTTTCAGGATGCTATCAATGTCAATCGTTTTCTCTGTGACTGTTGCCATTTTTAATTTTCAAAACACTAACCAAGGTGCAAAAATAGCACATTTCTTTCAAATCTGAGCAAAAAATTGGGAAAAATCTTTCTTTTTAAATGTATTTTATACACAAAACACCTCCAAATCAACAAATTAAAGTTAAATTATGAAAAAAGTGGGGAAATGTGGTGGAAAGTGGGGAAAAATATCTATCTTTGTAACCGAATTCTTTATAAAGATGTACGTATGCGTTTTTTAGGTAATATAGAAGCGAAGACTGACGCGAAGGGAAGAGCCTTTCTACCAGCCATTTTCCGCAAGGTGCTACAGGCATCTGGCGAGGAGAATCTGGTGTTGCGCAAGGACGTTTTCCAGAAATGTCTGGTACTATATCCTGAGAGCGTCTGGAATGGACGTCTTGACATGTTGAAGAACCAACTTCGTCCTTGGGAGCCTACCCATCAGCAAATGTTCCGTCAGTTCGTGTCGGAAGCCGAAGTCGTGAATCTCGACGGTAACGGACGATTTCTTATTTCTAAAAGACTGCAGAAGGCCGCAGACATCGAACAGGACATCCAGTTTATCGGAATGGATGATACTATTGAGATCTGGACGCCGCAGAATCTAAAACTGACGCTGAAGTCAGAGGAAGATTTCGGCAACGAGTTTGAGCAAATCATGAATAGCGATACAACCTTATGATAACAACTGCCGAAACATATCACGTGCCGGTGCTCCTTCAAGAGAGCGTTGACGGGCTTGACATCAAGCCCGACGGTATCTACGTGGATGTCACCTTCGGTGGTGGTGGTCATAGTCGGGAGATTCTCAGTCGTATCGGGAAAAACGGGCATCTGTACAGTTTCGATCAGGACGAAGACGCTGAAAAGAATATTCTTAATGACAACAGGTTCACGTTTGTAAGAAGTAATTTCAGATATCTACGCAACTGGATGCGCTATTATGGTGTGGAACATATTGACGGTCTACTGGCAGATTTAGGGGTGTCCAGCCATCATTTTGACGATGAAACCAGAGGTTTTTCATTCCGTTTCGATGCGCCTCTTGACATGCGCATGAACAAACGCTCTGGCATGACAGCAGCAGAAATCCTCAACAATTATGATGAAGAACAACTGGCGGATATCTTCTATATTTATGGTGAACTTAAAAATGGCCGCAAGGTTGCGTCAGCCATCATTAAGGCAAGGAGTAGCAAAGCCATTGAGACCACAGGAGACCTGATGCAGATAACGGAGAGTCTGTTTCCTCGTGAACGTGAGAAGAAAGAGACCACCAAACTGTTTCAGGCGCTGCGTATAGAAGTAAACCACGAGATGGAAGCGCTGAAGGAAATGCTCTACGGCGCACAGGAGGTTCTCCGAGAAGGTGGCAGGCTCTCAGTTATCACCTATCATTCGCTGGAAGACCGTATCGTGAAGAACATCATGAAAGCAGGTAATGCAGAAGGGAAAGTCAACCAGGACTTCTTCGGACGCACAGTAGCCCCCTTCCGACAGATCAGTAATAAGGTCATCGTTCCCAGCGAGGAGGAACAACTGCGCAATCCTCGTAGTCGCAGTGCTAAACTACGCATAGCAGAAAGATGCGAAATGTGATTGATATGAAGAAGAAAGACGATATAGAACTAGAGATGCAGGAGACGGTAGTAGAAGAGCCTGCTGTTCAAGAGGAGGTCAGCATGAAGGATGAGGCCGCCGAAATGAAAGAGCAGGCGAAGAAGACTATCCAACTGATCAAGGAAAAGGCTAAGGAGGAAGATCCCAGGCCCAATTCCTCTATGACTTTGAGAACGATTCTTGGCGGTGACTTCCTGACAGCCGACATGGTTCGCCGTCAGATCTGGCTTTTCGTGCTCATGGTGGTGTTCTGTATCGTATATGTTGCTATCAGATACCAATGTCAACAGGACATGTTGACCATTGACAAGTTGGAGAAGGAGTTGCTTGACGCAAAATACAAGGCGCTCTCCAGTTCCAGCACCCTCACAGAGAAATGTCGTGAGAGCCATGTGCTCGACGCACTAAAACAGAACAAGGACAGTCTGCTCCATGTAGCAGACCAACCACCTTATATAATTAATGTAGCCGAATAAAGATTGTTATGAGTAAGTTCAATAGCGAGAAGGTCATGCCCCGCTACTTCGCGATTGCAGTAGCGTTGACACTCATTGGTTTTGCCATTGTGGGTAAAGCCATGTACATCATGACGGCTAAGAAAGATTATTGGACCCAGGTGGCCTCACGTCTGAAACGTGATAGTGTAAGCGTCAAGCCCAATCGGGGCAACATCTTGAGTTGTGATGGTCAATTGATGGCCAGCAGCCTTCCTGAATACAAGATCTACATGGATTTCCAAGCAGGAACCGACGATTCCATCGGTGTTCGCAAACGGGATTCCCTCTGGGCAGAGAAGATTGACAGCATTGCATACGAACTGAACCAGATCTTCCCTACCAGGACCGTCAACGATTTCAAGGACTATCTGTTGGCAGGCAAGCGTAAGGTTATGAAAAACGGCAAAGTTGGTGCCCGTCATTGGCCTATCTGGCCACGTCGTATCGACTATAACACATTCTGCGAGGTACGCAAACTGCCTATCTTCAGAGAGCCTATTTATAAAGGCGGCTTCCACTGGGAAGAGTTTAACTCCCGCAATCACCCGTTTGGAACACTTGCACAACGTACCATCGGTTCTATGTTCGGTGCTATGGATAGCGCGAAGAACGGCCTGGAGTTATCTTTCGATTCGATCCTACGTGGCACCAATGGTATGATGCACCGTCGTAAAGTGCTCAACAAATACATGGACATTCCTGTACAGTCACCCATCAATGGCTATGACATCGTCACAACGATTGACGTCAGTATGCAAGATCTGGCAGAGCGCGCCCTTATTGATGAGTTGAAAGACCCCCAGGTTAACGGTGAAATGGGTGTTGCCATCCTGATGGAGGTAAAGACAGGCGATGTAAAAGCTATTGTCAATATGACACGCGGTGCTGATGGAGAATACCACGAGATGGTGAATAATGCGGTAAGCTATCGTTGTGAACCTGGCTCAGTATTTAAAGTCGCCTCCTTCCTCGTAGCTCTTGATGATGGAACCATCGACACCACCATGACCATTCCAACGGGTTGTGGTGTGATGGAGATGCATGGCCGGCCTATGAAGGATCACAACTGGCGACGTGGCGGCTACGGCACGATTAATGTGGCTCGTGCCTTGGAGGTCAGTTCAAACATTGGCGTTAGTTATCTTATTGACAAATATTATGGGAGTAAGCCTGAAGAATATGTTAAAGGACTTTATCGTATTGGTATCCATGAGGATCTGAAGATTCCCATCGTTGGCTATCACCCCCCGATGATCCGAATGCCGGATACGAAGACCACTGACCGTACGAAATATTGGAGTAAGACGACGTTGCCATGGATGAGTATTGGCTATGAGACCCAGATTGCACCCATTAACACTGTGACCTTCTATAATGCTATTGCCAACAATGGCAAAATGATGCAACCACGTTTCGTAAAGCAACTTATGAAGGACGGTGAGGTGGTCAAGGAGTTTGAGCCTGTTGTCCTAAAGGAACGCATCGCCAAGCCACAGACCATCAAGACCATGCAGACGATATTAGAGCATGTTGTCAGCCAAGGATTGGGACGAAAGGCTGGCTCCAAGTCATTCAAGGTGGCAGGGAAAACCGGTACAGCCCAAGTTGCTGACCAATATGGCGGTTACCACTCAGGTGTTACCCGTTATTGGCTGTCATTCGCAGGATTCTTCCCTGCCGACGACCCACGCTATACCTGTATCGTCTGTATTAAGAAATCAGGTCTGCCTGCATCAGGTGGTGGTATGAGTGGTGTCGTCTTCCATCGTATTGCTGAAGGTGTGATGGCTCAGAATCTGAAACGTAGTGCCAAAGATGCCAGAGATTCAACCTCCATGTTGATACCTGACGTAAAAAGTGGTAATGTAGCTGCAGCGAACTATGTCCTGAAAGGTCTTGGTGTAAAGACCAATACCAACTGGGGAGGTTCCTATTCTGAAGGTAATCCCATCTGGGGAAAAGCCGTACCAGCCGCCAAAGATGTTGTCCTTTCACAAGTTAAGACCAATAACAACATCATTCCTGATGTCATCGGTATGGGTGCACGCGATGCCGTCTATCTGCTTGAATCGCGAGGTGTGAAAGCCAGAGTTCACGGCAGAGGTAAGATCAAATCACAGAGCATCTATGCAGGGACCGCCATCAAAGAGGGTATGATTTGTGAACTATATTTGGAATAATCTAAAATAATAAAGATATGAAACTGAACGAACTGCTCGAGAATGTAGAAGTCCTCAATATCCTAGGTGATACAGAGGTAGAGATTACAGGTGTGAATATCGATTCCCGAAAAATCGAGAAAGGACATCTCTTTATTGCCCTCCCTGGTACTCAGACCGATGGTCACAAATTCATTCCAAAGGCCATTGAACAGGGTGCAGTTGCTGTTCTCTGCGAATACTTCCCCAACAAACGGGAACCGGGTGTTACATACATCGCCGTAGAATCGACAGAAGACAATGTCGGAATGGTTGCAACCCAGTTCTATGGAAACCCTTCCAGCCAACTGAAACTCGTGGGTGTAACGGGTACAAACGGTAAGACCACCATTGCCACCTTATTATATAATATGTTCAGGAAGTTAGGCCACAAATGCGGACTGCTCTCTACCGTCTGTAACTACATCGAGGGTGAGCCTATCCCCGCAGACCACACAACACCTGATCCGATTGAACTGAATCATCTGCTTGCTCAGATGGTGGAAGCAGGTTGCGAGTATGCCTTTATGGAATGTAGCAGCCATGCCATCGCTCAGAAACGTATCGGTGGACTGAGATTCACTGGCGGCATCTTTACCAACCTTACTCGTGACCATCTGGACTACCACGGGACCTTTGAGAACTATCGCGATGCAAAGAAGGCCTTCTTTGACGGTTTGGACAAGGATGCATTCGCCATCACAAATGCCGATGACAAGAACGGTGCTGTTATGGTGCAGAACTGTAAGGCACAAATCAAGACCTACTCTACACGGACGATGGCAGACTTCAAGGCTAAGATCATCGAGTGTCATTTTGAAGGCATGTACCTCGATATCAACGGCAAAGAGGTCGGTGTGCAGTTCATTGGTAAGTTTAATGTAAGCAACCTTCTGGCTGTCTATGGGGCAGCAGTCATGTTGGGTAAGAAACCAGAGGACATCCTGATTGTCCTGAGCACACTGAAGAGCGTAAGCGGACGCTTGGAGCCTATTCACTCACCAGAAGGCTATACCGCCATCGTGGACTATGCCCATACACCTGACGCCTTAGAGAATGTGCTCAATGCCATCCATGAAGTGCTTGATGGAAAAGGCAAGGTTATCACGGTCTGTGGTGCTGGCGGTAATCGTGACAAGGGAAAACGTCCACTCATGGCCCAAGAAGCCGTTAAGCAAAGTGACAAGGTTATCATTACCAGTGACAATCCCCGTTTTGAAGAACCTCAGGATATCATCAACGACATGTTAGCAGGTCTCGATAATAAACAGATGAAGAAAGTGATCAGTATCGTGGACCGTCGCGAGGCTATTCGTACTGCCTGTATGATGGCAGAGAAAGGTGATGTCATTCTGATTGCCGGTAAAGGACATGAAGATTACCAGGAGATTCAGGGTGTGAAACACCATTTCGATGACAAGGAAGTTGTTCGTGAGATCTTTAATGCTTAAAACTTAAGAAATTATGCTATACTATCTGTTTAGATTCCTCGACCAGTACGATATTCCAGGCTCACACATGTGGTCCTACATTTCGTTCCGAGCCCTGTTGACACTCATCCTCTCGCTGTTAATATCAGCCTGGTTTGGCGAACGCTTTATTAAATGGATGAAGCGTAAGAAGATTTTTGAAACGGAGCGTGACCCAAGCATAGATCCATTTGGTGTAGAGAAGAAAGGTGTACCAACGATGGGCGGTGTCGTTATCATCGTCAGCATTCTTGTACCCGTTATTCTGTTAGGCCGTGTCCGAAACATATACCTGATCCTGATGGTCGTCACAACCCTATGGCTGGGATTCCTCGGATTCCTCGACGACTATATTAAGATATTCAAGCGTAACAAAGAAGGTCTGAAAGGCAAATATAAGATTGTAGGTCAGGTGAGCATCGGATTTATCGTGGGGCTCACGTTGTGGCTTAGTCCTGATGCCGTCGTACGTGAGAATATGGATGTGAAAATGCAAAACCAGGAAATAGTGATCAAGCATAAGAGTGAGGCTGTGAAGTCACTCCAGACGACCATACCATTTATCAAGAACCATAATCTGAACTATTCCAGTATCATGAGCTTCTGTGGTAAATATAAGGTTGCCGCAGGATGGATGCTTTTCGTCATCATGACCATCCTGGTGGTAACAGCGGTCTCAAATGGTGCCAACCTCAACGATGGAATGGACGGAATGTGTGCAGGAAACTCGGCCGTCATCGGTGTGGCATTAGGTATATTAGCCTATGTGTCGTCACATATTGGCTATGCCTCTTACTTTGATATCATGTATATCCCCCACTCAGAGGAACTGGTTGTCTTCCTATGCGCATTTATCGGGGCTATGATCGGTTTCCTTTGGTACAATGCCTTCCCCGCACAGATCTTTATGGGTGACACAGGCTCATTGACCATTGGTGGTATCATTGGTGTTTGTGCCGTTATCATTCACAAAGAGTTGTTGCTGCCTATCCTCTGCGGTATTTTCTTTGTTGAGAGCCTGAGTGTAATCATTCAGACACAGTGGTTCAAGATTCAGAAAAGAAAAGGAAAGCGCGTCCGTGTGTTCCGTGCTACGCCGATA
>Ga0265300_10004997_pt1 | contig 10390 bp, 9 predicted proteins | sample AusTroGonzalo_MG_FD_193482 | JGI IMG/M metagenome (GOLD analysis project Ga0265300, IMG submission 193482) | Bovine rumen microbial communities from tropical cattle in Woodstock, Queensland, Australia - Gonzalo_03 | ecosystem: Host-associated > Mammals > Digestive system > Stomach > Rumen ... | reverse complement strand
GGCAGACGACTGATTACCCAGACGTACCGCCGAAATAAGTGCATCCCAGGTCTCCTCTTCCGAAAGCTTATTCTCCTCGCTCTTTCTGTCATTCTCAAGTGTAGGCTTTATCTTTTCAAACTCCTTAAGGAAACAGTTAAGACCTTCCATTACTCTTTCCCATTCCATTATAAACAAAGGAAGCCCGTATGCAATATATTTTTCGTCCTTATCCTTGGCTCTCTTCTCCATACGCCTTGCGGAATGGAACAGATCCTCGCCACCCACATTACCGGCATTTCCCTTTAACGCATGTATAAGGATCGCGGTATTATCATAATCCTTTGCAGCTGCATACTCCTTTATCCTTTCGATAGTATCGGGAGTATTGTTCAGGAAAAACTTACTGATCCTCGCAAACTGCAGCACGTCTCCGCCCAGATTCTTAAGCGCCACATCAAGATACACATCATATTTCTTAAGTAAAGCTGCAAACTCAGCCTTCATATCCTCAGGCAGCTCTTCAGCATTGTCGCTGTTGATCATGGTTACAAGCCTTTGAGGAAGATGCTTCAAAAGCACGCTTTCCATAAGTCCGGCTTCAACCGGTTTTAACAGATAATCGTCAAAGCCCTCTTCAAAGAATTTTTCTCTCATGTCCGGGCTTGCATCGGCAGTAAGCACGATAATGGGTGTTCTCTTATCACGAGCCTTATCCATTTCTCTTATATGCTTCATGGCCTGTATACCGTCTATCTCCGGCATCATATAGTCCATAAGTACCAGATCATAATCGTTCTTTTCATACTTATCGTAGCACTCCAGTGCAGACCCTGCCACATCCAGGCTTACCATGGTACGCTTAAGCAGTGCCTTTGCCACCTGCAGGTTCATGCTGGTATCATCAACCGCCAGTATCCTGGCCTCAGGTGCGATAAAGAAACCGTTCTGATCATTAAACCTGGCACCTTCATTATCGCCCAGCTTTAACTTAACGTCAAGCCAGAATGCACTTCCGTCACCATATTTACTCTCAACCTGTATCCTAGTCCCCATAAGCTCCGCAAGCTTATTGGAAATGGTAAGACCTAAACCGGTGCCCTCTATGCCCCTGTTTTTTATGGTGTCCGCTTTCTCAAAGTTTTCAAAGATCAGTTCCTGCGCTTCCTTTGGAATACCGATACCCGTATCGGACACCTCAAAACGCAGAGTATATATATCATCTTCCTTTTGTACGATATGAGCCGAGAAAACTATATTACCCTTAGCGGTAAACTTAACCGCATTGGAAAGCAGATTGGCAAGTATCTGTGACAGCTTTCTGATATCTCCGTATAGATAAGAAGGCATTTTCCTTTCTATATCCATTACGAATTCAAGCTTCTTTTCAGCCGCTTCCTTACCATAAAATGCACCCAGGCTTTCGATCATCTTATAGACATTGAAGTTTTCCTCAAACAGGACCTCATTACCCATATTAATACGTGACAGGTCCAAGAACTGGTTAACTAAGAAAAGCAGATGCTGTCCGGCACTGTCAACATTCTGGGCATACTCATTGATCTGAGGGTTTCCGGACTCTCGTATGATCATCTCGTTCATACCGAGCAGCATATTGATGGGAGTCCTTATCTCATGACTGATATTCGCCAAAAGCTCACTCTTAGCATTACTTGAATCCTCAGCCAGCTTTTGCTGCTTACGGTACTTACTTATATACATAAGGAAAATACAGCCCATACCGATGGATGTTAAAATGATAACCATCATCTGAACAAACACCCTGCTGTCCGACGAAACATATGGTGCCACATATTCCGGATACTTATATGATATCCAGCAAACCGCTATATAAAACAAGGTCTGTACCGATACCATGATAACCAATAATATACCCTTGTACATCAAAAAGCCGAATACTATACCGAATACAAACAGAAAAGGTATGGGGCCGTTCATCCCACCCGTCTTGAAAAACATCCACGCAAAAAGACCCATAAAAATACATACCGAGATGATAATGTACCCTATAGTATTCCCTTTAGTATAAAAATCTATAAACCATTTTTTTAATCTGCCAATCATTGTAAACCTGCCTAATAAAGTAACATAAAAAAAGCTGTATAATACCCTAAGATATTATACAGCATTTTGATTGATTTGAAAACCAACAAAAATGTTAGGTTTTGTATATTTTATTTATCCTGATCAAAAGTTACCGTATCCTGAGCTACAAACTCTGCATTGTTCATAGCAATATTCTTATAATTTTCTACGAACTTTGCAAAACCGATATGGGTTGTATTATTTTCAGATGTTCCCTCGCCTGCCATTACATCAACAGCGTTTTCAATCTCTGTCTCGTAGCTGACAGTTACCTTATCTGCATTTTCATGAGCATCAACTATAGCACCCATAGCAGGGATAAGTACTATAGCCATAATAACACTTATAATACACATCATTATTCCGGCGATACGTCCGTCATAACTTGCTTTATCTTCATTATCATATACGCTGCTTCTCTTAGCTTCATTTGCAGTCATCTTTCAGTTCCTCCAAATCGGTGTACACGGTTTATTTTGTAACCCGAGCTCATTATACTACCTCTTTTTCGATTTTGGAAGTAACTAAAAGTTAGGTCTTTTGATTATTTACCTAACCAAAAGTTAGGTCTTTTTCTTTTTGGGCACAAAAATCCCCGCCTGTTTCCAAGCGGGGATCTGTATGAACCAAATTACTGGTTGATAACTCTTGCAACATATGAGGTATGAAGTAACTCATGTGCCTTATGACTGCCGGGCTCGCCAAAGAACTCAGCATAAACCTTCTTGATTGACTCGTTCTCATGTGAGAAACGGATCTTGTTAGCTTCATCACTAGAGTAAAGAGCCTTAGCACGAAGTGCACGGATATCTTCAAAGTTACGGATCGAAGCAGGAACTAAAGGCTGACCGCCGCCGTTTACACAGCCGCCGGGACAAGCCATGATCTCGATGAAGTGATACTGCTTCTCGCCTGACTTAACCATGTCAAGGAGCTTTCTTGCATTAGCAAGACCTGAAGCAACAGCGATCTTAACATCGAGGTCGCCTACCTTGTAAGTAGCTTCCTTGATACCTTCAACACCACGAACCTCTGTAAAGTTAACAGGTGAATCATTCTTCTCACCGGTAAGCTTCCAAACTACTGTACGGAGAGCTGCCTCCATAACACCGCCGGTAGCACCGAAGATAACAGCTGCACCTGAACCCTCTCCTAACGGATCATCAAATCCCTCATCAGGAAGGTTCTTGAAATCAAGACCGAATCTGTCGATAAGTCTTCCGAGCTCTCTGGTTGTGATAGAGATATCTACATCAGGTACGCCTGCACCGTTCTGGTCAGGACGGCCGATCTCAAACTTCTTAGCTGTACAAGGCATTACGCTGACAGAAACGATAGACTTGGGGTCAAGACCCATCTTCTCTGCGTAGTATGTCTTAAGAGTAGCACCGAACATCTGCTGAGGAGACTTACAGGTACTAAGGTTAGGGATCATATCAGGATAGTAGTGCTCACAGAACTTGATCCATCCGGGTGAACATGAGGTGATCATAGGAAGAACGCCGCCGTTCTGTACTCTCTGGATAAACTCTGTACCCTCTTCCATAATGGTAAGGTCTGCTGAGAAGTTGGTATCAAATACCTTCTCAAAGCCGATACGGCGGAGAGCTGCTGCCATCTTGCCTTCTACATTGGTTCCGATAGGATATCCGAACATCTCGCCAAGACCTGCACGAACAGCAGGAGCGGTCTGTACGAATACATGCTTCTCGGGATCGTTAAGTGCTGCAATAAGGTCATCTGTGAAGTCCTTCTCATGAAGAGCGCCTGTAGGACAAACAGCGATACACTGACCACAGCATACACATGATGTCTCTGCAAGACCAACCTCAAATGCAGAACCGATATTTGTCTTAAATCCTCTCTCGTTAGCGCCGATAACAGCGATGCCCTGAGTCTTCTCGCAGGCAGCTACACAGCGACGGCAAAGGATACACTTACTATTGTCACGGAACATATGAGCTGCAGATCCGTCGATCTCTGACTCATTCATAACGCCGGCATAAAGATTCTCATCTTCTACACCGTACTGCTTGCAGAGCTTCTGAAGCTCGCAGCTTCCGCTTCTTACACATGACAGACAGCTCTTGTTATGGTCTGAAAGGATGAGCTGTAATGTCTTCTTTCTGGACTTAAGAACCTTAGGGCTGTTTGTCCATACTTCCATACCCTCATTGATAGGGTATACACATGAAGCAACGAGTGATCTGGCACCCTTTACTTCTACAACACAGATACGGCAAGCACCGATCTCATTGATGTCCTTTAAGTAGCAAAGTGTAGGGATCTCAATTCCGTTATACTTTGCAGCCTGGAGGATAGTTGAACCGGCCGGTGCAGTGCAATCCATGCCATTTATCTTTAAATTAATATCTGCCATTATTCTGTCCTCCTGATCACTTCTTTGAAATAGCCTTGAACTTACATGTAGCCATACAAGCACCACACTTTACGCACTTAGCGGGATCGATAGCCATTGCAGGAAGCTTCTTTCCGGGTGCAATGTAATCGGTCTTGGAAATTGCGGAAGCGGGACACTGCTTAGCACACATGCCGCAGCCGATACACTTCTCCTTGTCGATGGTGAAGCTGAGCAGATCCTTACATACGCCTGCAGGACACTTCTTATCAACAACGTGAGCAATGTACTCGTCCTTAAAGTAACGAAGTGTTGAAAGAACAGGGTTGGGTGCTGTCTGTCCTAAACCACAGAGAGCATTATCCTTGATGTAGTAGCAAAGCTCTTCCATCTTGTCAAGGTCTTCAAGTGTTCCCTTACCCTTTGTGATCTTGTCAAGCATCTCATACAGACGCTTTGTACCGATACGACAAGGTGTACACTTACCACATGACTCATCAACTGTGAACTCAAGGAAGAACTTAGCGATATCAACCATACAGTTATCTTCGTCCATAACGATAAGTCCGCCTGAACCCATCATGGAACCGATAGCGATAAGGTTATCATAGTCGATCGGAACATCGAGATGTTCTGCAGGGATACATCCGCCTGAAGGTCCACCTGTCTGAGCAGCCTTGAACTTCTTGCCGTTAGGGATGCCGCCGCCGATCTCTTCTACGATCTCACGAAGAGTTGTTCCCATAGGAACCTCAACAAGACCGGTGTTCTTGATCTTTCCGCCGAGAGCGAATACCTTGGTACCCTTTGACTTCTCAGTACCCATGGATGCAAACCACTCAGCACCGTTAAGGATGATCTGTGCTACGTTAGCATAGGTCTCAACGTTGTTAAGGATGGTAGGTCTCTCAAACAGACCCTTTACTGCAGGGAAAGGAGGACGGGGACGAGGCTCACCACGATTACCCTCGATAGAGGTCATAAGTGCTGTCTCCTCACCACATACGAATGCACCTGCACCAAGTCTTAACTCTATATCAAAATCAAAGCCTGTTCCGAAAATGTCTTTTCCGAGTAAGCCGTACTCTCTTGCCTGTCCGATAGCGATGTTCAGACGCTGTACAGCGATAGGGTACTCTGCACGTACGTAGATATAACCCTGTGAAGCACCGATAGCGTAACCTGCGATAGCCATAGCCTCAAGTACTGCATGAGGATCGCCTTCAAGAACTGAACGATCCATAAATGCACCGGGGTCACCCTCGTCAGCGTTACAGCAAACATACTTCTGTCCGCCGTCCTGAACAAGGTTCTTAGCTAACTGCCACTTTCTTCCTGTAGGGAAGCCTGCGCCACCACGTCCGCGAAGACCGGAATCAAGGATAACCTGGATAACTTCATCGGGAGTCATGCTGGTAAGTACCTTACCAAGTGCCTCATATCCACGGGTACCGATGTACTCATCGATATTCTCGGGATTGATAACACCACAGTTACGAAGAGCGATACGATGCTGCTTCTTGTAGAAATCTGTCTGTGCAAGGGACTTGATACCTTCATCGGTAACTGTCTCCTCGTATACGAGACGCTTAACAACTCTACCCTTTACTAAGTGCTCTGAAACGATCTCAGGGATATCTTCATCCTTAACCATCGAATAGAAAACAGCCTCAGGGTAAACGATCATGATAGGACCTAATGCGCAAAGTCCGTGGCAGCCGGTCTGAACTACTGATACTTCTTTGTCAAGACCTGCTTTTGCGATCTCAGTGCGCAGTGTTTCCATAATCTTCTGACTTCCAGAGGAAGTACAGCCGGTTCCACCGCATACTAATACATGTGAACGATACATTTTATACCTCCTCTGTGATTATAAAGTAGTAGAATTTAAAGTATATTCTTTAATAGGTGCTCCACCGTTTAAGTGACGGTTAACAACCTCTAATGCCTTATCAGGTGTCATCTTAACGTATGTAACCTTTTCCTTACCAGGCTCATAGACCTCAACTATGGGCTCATACTGGCAAAGACCGATGCAGCCTGTCTGTGTAACTGATACCTTATCAAGCTTCTTCTCTGCTACTGCCTCAGCTAAAGTGTTCAGTACAGGACGAGCGCCGCTGGCGATACCGCAGGTAGCCATACCGACAACAACTCTTGTCTGGTCGCTGTCCTCGTTACGAAGTGCAACGGAACCCTGCATTTTTTCTCTTATTGCCTTTAATTCTTCAAGAGACTTCATTTTGTTCCTCCTTATTGTACTTTTATGGTACTGTAATAATTTGATCAGTCATGGTAAATACAGCCGGTCAGAACTCCTGTCCGTTATTTACCTCATTGGTGTTTTCCTTTAAAAAATCCCTGATATACGCGGACACCTCAGGTTCGTTAAACGAAACATCGGCTCCGAGTACCTCTTTAAACTCTCTGGTATCAAGTGTAAACTCAGCATCGTCAACCTTGTATCTGTATACCAGATCCATATCCCCGCTCTGGGTGACCAGCATATGTACCGTGGAGACCATGTCTCCGAGCGGCATACGGTCTATACTTGAAAGTATAAACACACAGGTAACCGTAGTCCCCTTATTTTTTTCGGAAACTATATCGAAGCTGCCCCCGGTACTTTCGGCTGCCATCTTGAAAAACGGCACTCCGAGTCCCACCTTTCTGGTGGTCCTTGTTGTATAGAACGGGTCTGTAACAGCCTCTACCTGCTCTTTTGTCATTCCGCAGCCGTCATCTTCTATGATGACAGTCAAAGTGTCGGCTTTCGTATCGATAAGACATGAAAGCTTTGTGAGCTTTGCGCCCGCTTTTACGGAATTCTGTGCTACATCGAGGATATTGAGTGAGATTTCAGGCATCATAAGGAATCACCTAATATGAATTTTATTCATACTTAGCAAGTATCTCGTCAATCTTGTCAACGGTCATCTTGCCGTATACATCATCGTTAACGGTCATAACAGGTGCAAGTCCGCAGGCACCTACGCAACGGCATGCCTCAAGTGAGAACTTTCCGTCAGCTGTGCACTCTCCACCCTGGATACCAAGCTTCTCGATAAGTTTGGCATAGATGTCACCTGAACCTTTAACATAACAAGCAGTACCTAAGCATACTGAGATCTTGTACTTTCCCTTAGGATAAAGGGAGAACTGAGCATAGAATGTAACGATGCCGTAGATCTTTTCGATCGGAACGTTCATTACATCAGAAATGATCTTCTGTACCTCATAAGGAAGGTACCCGTAAATATCTTGAGCCTTCTGTAAGATGGGCATAAGGCAGCCCTTCTCATCCTTCAGCTCTTCGATAACCGCACGGAGTTTAGCCTCTTGCTCCGGCGTGCCATTGAAAGGGATGTTCTTTTTAGAACCCATTTTCAAACCTCCTTGAAAATATAATGGGCGAAGGTCTCCGCCCACAAAGGTGCACAAGGTGTGCACAAAGAAGGCGATACTCCGCAGTTAAACTCATTTTAACACATTTTTGCAACAAAATCAATAAACTTTTCCGAAAAATCTGCGTAGCTAATTGAAAGTAAAAATAAACTCTGTTTTTAATAATTGTTTGATATTTTTCAAATTATATGATATATTGTTACTATAATTCACGAGCAGGTAGCGCAGCGATTTATGAATACAATACAGCGCTTCACCAAAAGAAAGGGACACTATATGACAATTAACGACGTACAGACAATATTACACGGCAGATTTATATGCGGAGAAGAACATGCGGACCGCGAGATCCACTCCGCCTGCGGCTCAGATATGATGAGTGACGTGCTTGCATTTGTAAAGGATCAAGCAGTACTCCTTACCGGTCTTTGCAATCCCCAGGTTATCCGTACAGCCGAGATGATCGATATTTACTGCATAGTATTCATACGTGGCAAGAAGCCCACCGAGGAAATGATCGAGATGGCTAAGGAAAGGGATATAGCCATCATATGTACCGACCACAGGATGTTCAATGCCTGCGGTATGCTTTACGATAACGGCCTTCGAGGAGGTAAACCGTATTGAGCGATTCTTTAAAACTTCAATATATTATCTCCGACGAAGATTTCACCAGGGCAGGGGAAGCCTCTGGTGATGTTAAGTCAAAATTAAAGATGATGGGCGTAAACCCCGATGTTATCCGTAAGGTTTCCATCGCTATGTATGAAGGCGAGATAAACATGGTCATCCATGCAAACGGCGGCGTGATAGACGTTATCATCACCCCCAAGGATATCACCATGATCCTTAAGGATAAAGGCCCCGGCATAAAGGACGTGGACCTTGCCATGCAGGCAGGCTACTCCACCGCTTCCGAGAATGTAAGAGCTCTGGGCTTTGGAGCCGGCATGGGTCTTCCCAATATGAAAAAGTATTCCGACGAAATGAACATCGAGACCGAGCTCGGAGTCGGGACCACTGTAACTATGAAGGTAAATTTCTAATGGTTTAATACCAAGGTAACACGATAAGGCCTCGGTCTATGGTACCATGAGGTCTTAGCAAAAGGATAAGGTAAAAAAAAATGAGCGAATTCTACACATCGGTCCACTTAGACAAGGACTTATGTAAGGGGTGTATAAATTGTATAAAGCGATGTCCGACCGAGGCCATCCGTGTACGAAACGGCAAGGCGGTCATCACCAAAGAATACTGCATTGACTGCGGTGAATGCATAAGGATCTGCAAAAACCACGCGAAGCTGGCTACCACCGACTCCATGGATAACATCCACAATTACAAATATGTTGTGGCTCTTCCCGCACCGTCTCTTTATGCACAGGCAAATAACCTGGATGACGTTAACATCGTACTTTCTGCGTTAAAGGAAATGGGCTTTGACGATGTATTCGAGGTAAGTGCCGCTGCAGAGGTGGTTAGTCTTCTTTCAAGAAAATATATAGATGAACATAAGGACAAGTGGCCGATCATCAGTACAGCATGTCCTTCGATAGTACGTCTTATACGTGTACGTTTCCCTAACTTGCTGGAGCATCTGATGCCCATTAAGCCTCCCATGGAGATAGCTGCCGAGATGGCAAGAAAGCGTGCCATGGAGAAAACAGGGCTTCCTTCTGAGGACATCGGTATTTTCTTCCTTTCTCCGTGTCCTGCGAAGGTTACATCGGTCAAGTCCCCTATCGGCTATGAAAAGAGCAATGTTGACCAGGTTGTTGCTATAAAAGATATTTATCCGAAGCTTATCTCAGCCATGACTCACGTGGTAGAGGAAAACAAGGTTGAGGAGCTTTCAGAGTCGGGCCGCATCGGTATTGGCTGGGGCAGAATAGGCGGCGAGGCTGCCGGCCTGCTTACCGACTCATACCTTGCTGCCGACGGTATAGAGAATGTTATAAAGGTCTTAGAGGATCTTGAGGACAGCAAATTCTCAAGCGAACTCTCATTTATAGAGCTTAATGCCTGCACGGGCGGTTGCGTAGGCGGTGTTCTTCAGGTGGAGAATCCTTTCTTGGCTATCGTTAAACTTAAGGGCTTACGTAAGTATCTGCCTGTAGCAAAGGTACATGATGCTCCCAAGGATATCAGTTCCGAATGGACCAAGAATGTTGAGTACCTGCCCGTATTTAAGCTGGCTGACAGCTTACTCGAGTCCCTCAACAAGATGGCTCAGGTTGATGAGCTGTGCAAGAAGTTCCCCGGACTTGACTGCGGCTCCTGCGGTGCTCCTACCTGCAGGGCATTAGCAAGGGATATCGTCCGCGGCGTTGCAAACGAGAAGGACTGTATCCACATCCTAAGAGAGTACATCCATAAGATTTCTGATGAGTTTTCTCATCTTTAATTACTAGGTCGTCAGAGTCCCGGCACAGATAAAACCCATCACCGCTTAGTCGGGATATGCACACTAAGCCTTCCCCTTGAGGGGAAGGTGGCCGAAGGCCGGATGAGGTGTCAATAAAAAGTATACACCTCATCAGT
>Ga0265300_10004995_pt1 | contig 10393 bp, 10 predicted proteins | sample AusTroGonzalo_MG_FD_193482 | JGI IMG/M metagenome (GOLD analysis project Ga0265300, IMG submission 193482) | Bovine rumen microbial communities from tropical cattle in Woodstock, Queensland, Australia - Gonzalo_03 | ecosystem: Host-associated > Mammals > Digestive system > Stomach > Rumen ... | reverse complement strand
TCAGTGATAGACAACCCCTTTATGAGGTGGCGCTGGTTGACAATAACAGTAGGAACCCCATCAATGGTTCTCTTGATTCTAAGGCGAGCCTCCACGACTCCATCCTTCTTTAGTGTAAAAACGGCCGGCATATCAAGGTCACAATTATTAGTAATTACTGCAAAAACAAAGTCACAATATCTTCTGGACAAAGGTAATCATTAATAATTTTGCGTGCCCCATTCGTGCCCCATTTTTTAACCACCCATATTCTTAAATAAATTCAAACAATCGCTATCTATCTGCACACCAACAACTTGCCCTTTTTACAAGACCATCCAAAACCGCCACAACTAATCCCGAGCGGATCACCAGAAAAGTCCCCTACAACACCCTGTAGGGGACTTTTATTTTGCAAGATTTTAAAAATGTACCATCATTGTACCATCATTTTCAATCAATAGACTATTTTTCCATCATCAACAGCTCGTTTCCATACCTTAGGGAACTGTAGCGCAAGTACAGCCTTTTTCATCCCTAAGGTGCACCGTAAATACGCTTTTCCGCGAGTGGACCCCTCACCTTAGGGAGCCACAATGCACATAGAGCCATTTTCATCCTAAGGTGAACAGAAAATACACTTTCTCGCGCCTCCTAACCCTAATTCCATTCACTTACAATAATACACATAACATGTGTAGTTCTGCAAGTGTGTAGATTTCCAATAAGATGTTGTTATTCGGCTCAATTATAAACAATATACGGCTCATTATTCAAATAATTGAGCCGTAAATTAGTCTTTTTCGACCCATTTTGAGCCGTAACACGAATAGAACCGTCCCATTTGTGTTACTGCAAATAACAAAGCAGAATGTCAGCTTGCATGTCGGGAATGTATTCAAGGAAGGTGAACTGAAGCAATCGGCAACAGTCAAGGAATACTTGACAGTTCAACAGGAAGGAAAAAGAAGGGTTTCTCGCAATGTCAAATATTACAATCTGGACGTTGTAATATCGGTCGGATACCGGGTAAATAGCAAGCGTGGCACGGATTTCCGTATATGGGCGAGACAGATTCTGAAAGAATATCTTGTTAAAGGTTATGCTGTAAATCAACGAATACATAGTGAACAGATAGGTGAACTCCGTCAGCTGGTAGGAATGCTTGGCCGTGTGCATCGGAATGAAGTGTATCCTTTAAAAATGGCACAAAAGGGACAGTCCCCATTGTGCCATTTGCATATTCCGGGGATAATCTCTTAATTTGCAGAAACTAATCCTTTTCTAGCCGTTATGAAACCAAGAACCTTACAGTTTATTTTGAATTTTTCCATTGTTGCCGCAGCAATATGTACCAGTGTATGGCTGTATAACTCTTTTGGTCCCAATTTGGCAAAAGTAGATCATGCCTGTCTTGTAATAGAAGCTGTCTTCTCAGTAATCATCATTATCCTGGCTCTCACCAGGAAGAAGTGGAATAAGCAATAACGCAAAGGGGACGGTTCTGTTCGCGAACAGAACCGTCCCCTTTGCGTCGCCCTTGCGTTAATGTGCATAAACAGGCCTGATGGGACGTCCTACATATCGGCCTGAATAACCTATATAGATTTCATTATAGATGTCCTCATCAGTTTTAAGCTCTTCATCATAATGAAAGGTTATGTCAAGTGAGTTATGAGGTTGTCTGGCCCAAAGAGAACTTGTCCAGTAATTTACAGTAGGATCGCTGTTGAATAGTTTCGCCCCGGTTTTATATCCGGCAGCAGGAATGAATATGGATTTATCCGTATGGCCTTCAATATTACTGGTTACTTTAAATCCTTTCACGCCATTTAATTTTGTCCATTTCCACGTGCAGCTGTCAAGTAGCTCCTGGAATTCCTCTGCTGTAGGGATACGCCAGTTTCCACCCCATTTGACATGGGCGATATCATCAGATGATTCAATTACAATAAGAGTATCCGTATAGTCATTATATCCGAATTTGCTCTTGGGGCAGTATTTGGTGAGGCTGTTAAGATTCTCCTCATCATATTCACCTACGTTGTATTTATATGTTGTCCAGTAATAATAATCTTTGGTATCCGTTTCAGCCCAGGCATAATAATCACCGTATTCTTGAGGTTGTGATGCTCCGATATTGAATGTGGCCCAGTTGACGCTCAGGCCAAGATCCACATATTGAGGACCAGTTTTCAGCTCATTATCCTTGTCACATGAACTGACAATGAACAGCAAGGCTGACAGTGAAAGAATGATAAGCTGATTTTTCATAATGAGTTATTTTTTTATCTCCTCAAAATCAACGTATTCACCATCAGAGTCTGAATAAACTTTCTTTCTGGCTCTGGCTCTCCTGCGTACGGTTTGCTCTCCTTCTGTGTTTTTCTGTTTGCGGTCACCCTTGCGGAAAAAGCCTACAATGGCTGCCAGTACGGTGACAAGCACATCTCTTGCGAATGTGAGCACTGCAAGTAATACGAACAGCAGGATAAACAGTATTATTAGTGTGGCGATAATCATTTGTGTCCGTTTTTAACAGGATAGGGCAAATTTTATGCCAAACAGGATCAGTGACGGCCTTTTGTCAGAATTGACAGGATTATGTACCATCCTATGACAGCGGCAAGTCCTTTCTCGTGCAGTGATGCAAGAATCGCAACCGATATGATAAGGAACATGAACCTGACCTTGTTGTCAGCCCACTTGAGATTCTTGAACTTGAGTGAGAACATGGGAATCTCACTTACCATAAGCCATGCAAACAGCAGTACAAGAACTCCGATAATCCAGGGCGCAAAGGTTACATCAGTCCAGTCTTTTTGGAACAGTCCACACCAGAAAAGGGCATTGGCGGGGACAGCCAGACCCAGGAACGATGATGTTTGACGTTCATCAGTGTTGAACTTGGCCAAACGCAGGGCTGCGAATACTGCCAATAATAATCCTATGTAAGGATAGATGGATGCCAAAGTAGAGCATGTGTAGTCAAGACCGCGCAGGGTCATGAGACAGAGCATGGCCGGGGCTAACCCGAATGTGACAAGGTCTGCCAGTGAATCAAGCTCCCTTCCTATGGGAGAGTAGGCTTTGAGAGCACGGGCGGAGAGACCGTCACAGAAATCAAACAAAGCACCTGCCACTACCCAAAGCAGGGTATGCCAGGCATCAGCGTTGAAAGCGGCCATTACAGCCATGCAACCGGAAAGGAGGTTGCAGCATGTAATGGTATTGGGGATATGTCTTGTTATGCGGTTTGCCATTGCTTATGATAATTTAGCCAGAATTGTGATGTCAGCCGTGACCTTCTGATTGACTTTGACGCATACCAGAGAGTCAACGGGAAGATATACATCCACTCTGGAGCCGAATTTGATGAATCCCATGTGGCTGTTGATGCGGGCTTCATCGCCGGGTTTACAATATGTGACAACTCTGCGGGCCAAGGCTCCTGCAATCTGACGGAGCATGATTTCCTTACCCTCCGGGGTCTTGATCACTACGAGTGAACGTTCATTCTCAGTGCTGGCCTTAGGCTTGAATGCGGCGTAGAAACTGCCATCCTGATGCTCTACCTTGGTTACAGTTCCGTTTACCGGGAACCAGTTGGCATGCACACTGTAAACGCTCATGAATATAGATACCACGATGCGGCGGTCCTTGAAGTAGTCAGTTTCATCAACCTCTTCAATGGCTACGATGGTGCCGTCTGCAGGTGAAACTACTACCTTTTCCACGTCATCGCTGGGGAAGCGCCTTACCGGGTTCCTGAAGAAATGCAAAAAAAACCATACGAAAAGGAGCGTTATGCCTAATGCCAGATATGACCACCAACCGTAAATGGGTGTAATCAGAAAAAGGGGTAGGTTGATTACAAAGAAAAGAACTGCCACAATGGTGAGTGTAGTTTTTCCTTCCGGATTTATTTTGGTATGCTTTCCGTTATTTTCAGCCATTGCTATTACATTTATTTTACAAAGATAAAGCTTTTGATGATATAACGGCATACTTATTGCAGTGTATTTTTTGTGTTGCACGTTTTGTTGAAAACTTTGGGATGCGCATGGTTGTCTCTCTTACAGAATGGAAGTAACTTTAAAAACTTTTTCAGCTCAAGGAAAATATGCAGGAATTTGTCCATTTACATGTGCATACGCAGTACTCTCTGCTTGATGGCCAGACCAATATCAAGAAGATGGTTGATAAGGCCATAGCCGATGGTATGCCTGGTGTTGCCGTAACGGATCACGGCAACATGATGGGCATAAAGGAGTTCAAGAATTACTGCGACAAGGTTAATGGTAAGCTGCAGGAGCAGGGAAAGCACTTCAAGCCTATCATAGGTTGTGAGGTATATGTTGCGCCACGCCGTAAGGAGCAGCGTGACAGTAAGGAACTGGACGGTGCCAACTATCACCTTATCCTGTTGGCCAAGAATGAGAAAGGCTATCATAATCTCATCAAGATAGTGTCACGTGCCTGGACTGATGGTTTCTACTCTCATCCGCGTACGGATAAGTATGACCTTGAAAAGTATCATGAGGGTATAATATGTTGTTCGGCCTGTCTGGGCGGAGAGGTTCCCAAACTGATAACTGCGGGTAAGATAGATGAGGCTGAGCAGGTGGTTCAGTGGTTCCACAATCTGTTCGGTGATGACTACTATCTGGAGCTACAGCGTCATAAGGCCACCGTTGAGAAAGCCAATCATGAGGTATATCCGCTACAGGTAAATGTGAACACGCATCTTAAACGTATGTCGGCCAAGTTCGGCATCAAGATGATATGTACCAACGATGTCCATTTCCTTGATGAGGATAATGCTGATGCCCATGAACTGCTCATATGCCTGTCAACAGGCCGTACTCCCGATGACCCCAGCCTGATGCGCTATTCCAAGCAGGAATGGTTCAAGACGACAGAGGAGATGAACCGTCTGTTTGAGGATGAACAGGAGGCGCTTGCCAACACAATTGAGATTCTGAACAAGGTTGAGGAGTATTCCATTGACCATCCGCCCATCATGCCGAACTTTGCCATACCAGAGGAGTTCGGTACAGAAGAGGAGTATCGCAAGCGTTTGACAGAGGATGACCTTTTCAAGGAGTTTACCTGCAATGAGCATGGTGAGACGGTGATGTCAAAGGAGGATGCTGACAAGAAGATAAAGAAACTGGGCGGATATGACAAGCTATACCGTATCAAACTGGAGGCTGACTATCTGGCTGAGCTGACATTCCAGGGTGCCAAGGTACGCTACGGTGATCCCATTCCTGACAGTGTAATGGAGCAGCTCAAGTTTGAACTGCATATCATGAAGACCATGGGCTTTCCGGGATACTTCCTCATTGTGCAGGATTTCATCAATGCCGCCCGAAAGGAGCTGGGGGTATCGGTAGGGCCGGGACGTGGTTCTGCCGCAGGTTCGGCTGTGGCATACTGCCTGGGCATTACGCAGATTGACCCCATCAAGTATGACCTGCTGTTTGAGCGTTTCCTTAACCCTGACCGTATTTCACTGCCTGATATAGATGTGGATTTTGATGATGACGGCCGTGGACGCGTGTTGCAGTGGGTTACAGAGAAGTACGGCAAGGAGAAAGTGGCGCATATCATCACCTATGGTTCCATGCAGACCAAGATGGCCATAAAGGATGTGGCGCGTGTGCTTGAAGTTCCGCTGGATATTTCAAACGGACTGTGCAAGGCAATACCGGATCGTTTGCCTGATAAGCCCGATGGCTCCCCCCGGAAACCTACTTTTGCCAATATCCAGGAGTGCGTACCGGAGATTCAGCAGGCAGCGGCATCTGATGACGAGCGTTTGCGCAACACCATAAAGTTTGCCCGTATGCTTGAGGGCAATGTACGCGGAACAGGCGTGCATGCTTGCGGCACCATAATATGCCGTGATGATATAACTGATTGGGTGCCTGTATCATGGGCCACTGACAAGGAAACAGGTGAACGCCTGCTTGTAACCCAATATGAGGGTAGCGTGATTGAGGATACCGGCCTTATCAAGATGGACTTCCTGGGTCTTAAGACCCTGTCCATAATAAAGGAGGCGGTAGAGAATATAAAGAACAGCCTGGGTATTGATGTGGATATCGATAAGATTCCCATTGATGACAAAAAGACGTTTCAGTTATACTGTGAGGGCAGAACCATAGGAACGTTCCAGTTTGAATCACCCGGTATGCAGAAATATCTGCGTGAACTGCAGCCGGGCGTATTTGAGGACCTCATAGCCATGAACGCCCTCTACCGTCCGGGCCCTATGGATTACATTCCTGATTTCATTGACCGTAAGTTGGGTCGTAAGCCTATTGAGTATGATATCCCCATCATGGAGAAGTACCTTAAGGATACGTACGGCATCACGGTATATCAGGAGCAGGTGATGTTGCTGTCACGTCTGCTTGCCAACTTTACCCGTGGTGAGAGTGATACTCTGCGTAAGGCCATGGGTAAGAAACTCAAGGACAAGCTGGATCACCTTAAGCCCAAGTTCATTGAGGGTGGTAAGGCTAACGGTCATGACCCAGGTGCTGGAAAAGATTTGGGCAGACTGGGAGAAGTTTGCATCATACGCGTTCAACAAGTCGCACGCCACATGCTACTCATGGGTAGCATACCAGACAGCCTGGCTCAAGGCCAACTATCCGTCACAGTATATGGCTGCCGTGCTTAGCCGTGCAGCCGATATAACTGAGGTTACCAAATTGATGGATGAGTGTAAAGCCATGGGTATAAACGTTCTTGGGCCCGATGTAAATGAGAGCGTGCCGCGCTTTGGTGTGAATGCCAAGGGTGATATCCGATTCGGCATGGCATCAGTCAAGGGTGTGGGCGAGAACGCGGTTACAGCTATTGTGAGTGAACGTAAGGCTAACGGTCCCTATAAGAGCATCTTTGATTTTGTGCAGAGAGTGAACCTGAGCGCCTGCAACCGCAAGAACATTGAGAACCTGGCTATGGCCGGTGCATTTGACTGTTTTACCGAGATAAGACGTGAGCAGTTTGTCCAGCCCTGCGGCAAGAATGAGGTGTTTGCCGATGTTCTGGTACGTTACGGTACCAAATACCAGACAGACCGTATGGAGTCACAGTTCTCTTTGTTTGGCGATATGGGAAATAATGACCTTATTGCCACACCAACCATTCCTGATGCTCCCGAATGGCCTTTGCTGGAACGTCTTAACAGGGAAAAGGATCTGGTTGGAATATATCTTTCTGCGCATCCGCTTGATGATTATCGTGTAATTCTGGAAAATGTGTGCAATGTAGGGATGGCTCAGCTTGATGACAGGCAGTCACTCCTTAACAAAGACCTTATACTGGGTGGTGTGGTGACAAATGTACGTGAGTCACGTATGAAGAACGGCAAGCCGTGCGGTTTTACCAGAATTGAGGATTTTACAGGTTCATCAGAGATTGCCCTGTTTGGTGAGCCGTGGCTCAAGTGGTGCAACATGATGAAGGTGGGTAATTTCCTCTTTATCAAAGCCAAGTGCTTGCAGAACAGGTATATGCCTGAGAGAATAGACTTTGTGATTAACTCCATCGAGTTGCTGCAGGATGTCAGGGATACGGCCATCAGCAGCCTCTCTGTATCCATGCCGCTCATGTCCATTGACAAGGAGTTTGTGAGTGATCTGGATACTCTCACGCAGAAAGAGGGTAATGTGACGCTTAAGTTTGAGATGTCAGACGGCAGTAACAAGGTGAGTCTGGCATCGGCCGGCAGGAGAATCAGTGTGACTCAGGAACTGGTGAGTTACCTCAAGAATAGAGAATCAGTAGAATTATTATTCAATAAATAACACCAAAGAGTATGGAATTTGAGATTACAAATCAGAATTTTAATGAAATCATCTCACAGGGCAAGCCTGTGTTGGTGGATTTCTGGGCTACATGGTGCGGACCTTGCAAGCGTCTGGGCCCCATCATTGAGGAGATTGCCGCTGAGTATGACGGCAAGGCTATTGTAGGCAAGTGCGACATTGAGGAGAATGATGACCTTACGGATAAGTTCGGAATCATGAACGTTCCCACCGTTGTATTCCTCAAGGACGGCAAGGAGGTGGACCGTGTGGTTGGTCTGGCTATGAAGAATGTCTATCAGGAGAAACTTAACGCTCTTATCTGATTATGGCACAGGATGAATTTCTGGAGGATGATATAGACGATCAGAAAACGGTTGAATATATCAGGAACACCCTGCCGCAGGAACTCAAGGAGAAGTATTCTGATGATACCTTGTATTATATACTTGATGTCATAAATGACTACTTCACCACAAGCGGGGTGCTGGAGCAGGAGCCCGATGCTGACGGTTGCATCAATATTGACAATGATGCTTTGGTGGCCTATATAATAAAGGAAGCCAAGAAAGACAAGGTTGGTTCTTTCCCTGCCGATGAAATCATTCTCATCGTAGAGGCTGAGGCTGACTACGTTGACTCGCTAGGCGAGTGAAAATGGGGACATTCCCAATTTTCACATTTGCAATGTGCGTGAACCATCACTATTTTCAGTGATGGTCACTTTTTTTGCGTCAAGCGGGAGCAGTTCTTCAACTAGCTCCGGCCACTCTATGAAGCAGAGGGCGCCGCTGTAGAAATAGTCCTCATAACCCAGGTCATAGACCTCTTCCAGCTTCTTGATGCGGTAGAAATCAAAGTGGTAGATAAGCTCAGCAGTGGTTGCTGAGCGGTATTCGTTGATGATGGCAAAGGTGGGGGAGTTTACCTCATCCTCCACGCCAAGCAATTTACACAGAGCTTTGATGAATGTGGTCTTGCCGGCTCCCATCTTGCCGTAGAATGCAAATACTGTATCATCGCCCATCTGGCCGATAAACTGGCGTGCGGCCTCTTCTATATGGTCCAGGTCTTTTATTGTGATTGTCATTTCTTTTTAGGGTTAAGGGTTATGAAAGGTATTATCATCTCCTCAAGTGACACGCCTCCGTGCTGGAAGGTCTCCTTGTAGAATGATGCGTAGCTGTTGAAATTGTTCTGATATACAAAGTAATCGGCCTCAGTGCAGAATATGTATGATGTGCTCACGTTGGGTGAGGGCAGGTGGGCCTTGAGCGGCTCCGTTATCTCATACACATCCTTGGGGTTGAACCCCAGGTTCTTGCCCAGTTTGTAACGGAGGTTGGTGTTGGTGGTACGGTCACCGGCTATCTTGATGGCGTGGTTCACCAGTATGCTGCCGTGGTCTGTGGTTATCATCACCTTGCGTCCTGTGGCTGCCATGGAGCGGAACAGTTCACGTACCGATGAATGACGGAACCATGACAATATCAGGCTGCGGTAGGCTGCCTCGTCATTGGCCAGCTCACGCATCATGCGGGAGTCTGTCTTGGCATGTGATAGTATATCAATGAAGTTAACCACCACTACATTGAGGTCATTGGGGAGCAGGTTGTTGAACTGGCTGAGCAGTTTATCAGCTGCTGCGGAGTCATTGACTTTGTTGTATGAGAATGTGTTCTTGCGGCGGTAGCGGTCCAGATGGGTCTGGATGAGCGGTGCCTCATTCAGGTTCTTACCCTCCTCAGAATCCTCATCAACCCAAAGGTCAGGGAACATACGGCTTATTTGTTCTGGCATGAGGCCGGAGAAAATGGCGTTACGGGAATATTGTGTAGCTGTGGGCAGTATGCTGTAGTAGAGCTGCTCATCAAAGGTAAAGAGCTCCGCAAGCTCTGCCGATAGCACACGCCACTGGTCATAACGGAAGTTATCCATCACAATCAGGAACAGTTTCTCTTCACTGTCCAAAGCCGGGAATATGTATTTTTTGAACAGGTCAGGACTCATGACCGGACTCTTTTCACGGTCAGTCATCCAACTCATGTAGTTACGCTTTATGAACTTGGCGAATGCGGCGTTGGCCTCTGTCTTCTGCATCTTGAGCATATCATGCATGGAACTGTCGGCCTCCTTGAGCTCCAGTTCCCAATATACCAGCTGGCGGTAAACCTCTATCCAGTCATCGGCAGTGAGGGAGTCATTAATCTGCATGCTCAGCTTACCAAAGTTCTGCTGGTAGTTGCGGTCAGTCTCAGCCGTTACTATATCGCGTTTGTGGATGTTCTTCTTGAGTGACAGCAGTATCTGATTGGGGTGAACCGGCTTTATCAGGTAGTCGGCAATCTTGGAGCCTATGGCCTGGTCCATAATGTTTTCCTCCTCACTCTTGGTTACCATGACTACCGGGATATTGGGGTCGATATCCTTGATGTACTGAAGCGTTTCCAGGCCGCTCATACCTACCATGTGCTCATCAAGCAGCACCAGGTCATACTGGCGGGCACGGCACATCTCAAGCGCATCGTGGCCGTTGGTTGTGGTGTCCACCTCATAGCCTTTGTTCTCAAGGAACAGTATGTGTGCCC
>Ga0265300_10004994_pt1 | contig 10395 bp, 10 predicted proteins | sample AusTroGonzalo_MG_FD_193482 | JGI IMG/M metagenome (GOLD analysis project Ga0265300, IMG submission 193482) | Bovine rumen microbial communities from tropical cattle in Woodstock, Queensland, Australia - Gonzalo_03 | ecosystem: Host-associated > Mammals > Digestive system > Stomach > Rumen ... | reverse complement strand
TTTCTGGTGATGTTAACGGTATGTGGAATAATATTCGCGGTCACATTTGTTGAACGCCTGTCGTCCAACCCAACGGCGTATGCCACATTGGTTGATACATGGGTTCGATTATTGGAATATATCCCATTGTTTTTACCATTGGCTGTATTCATGGGAACTTTATTGGCGTTTTATAATTTAACTAAATCATCTGAATTGGTAATTATATTGGGGGGCGGTTTGTCCCAGTATCAAATTGCAAGGCCGTTTTTATTGGGCGCATTTTTAATCGGCGCATTTGCAACAACCATTGTGAACCCATATTCGGTAAATTTAACCACGCGTAATTTGACTGGGCATCAATTAAAATTGGTCGACGATGCAATCTGGATACGCGAAACATCCGATAATGGTTATTTAACTGCGCGCGCATTGGGATTAAATACAACAAATGATAATAATATAGAATTCAAAGATATTACCATATTATTACAGGACAAAGATTTTAAATTAATTGAACGTGTATCAACGAAAACTGCAATATTATCAGACACGGGCATAGATGTTAACAAGGCTAAAATTACCGATGAAACAGGCGTAACAAAAACGGGTAAAAAACATATTGACACAAAATTAACACCCCGCACTGTATTAGACAGATATTTACAACCGGATCAAATTTCTTTTTGGAAATTACCCGCTTTTGTAAGAAAGATGAACGCGATTGGTGTCACAACACGTGAACACTTGGTTCAATTCTGGACTTTGCTGTTTTTACCTTTAAATATGATGGCTATGGTTATGTTGGGCATCGCGTTCTCACAAACTAAACAACGCAGAAATTACAGTTTTGGTGTTAAATTCAGCATGGGGATTTTGACATGTTTTGCACTTTATTTTATCGTTAATTTATTTAACGCGTTGGGAAAAACAGGTGCACTGCCACCACTTGTTGCTATTGTTGCACCACAAATAATAATTATTGCAGGCGCATGTATGTTTATAACAAGTTATGATACGATATAGGGTAAATAAAATGAACCGTCACAACAAACAAACAAAATACAAAAAATATTTATTTTGGCTTATCATAATTCTGATATGCGTATTGATGTTCATATCTTTTTCACCAAACATACAAATGAATGAAATTGTGTTATTTCCATGAATTACATAGATGTATTTTTAGAGGCTATGGCTGCTGAAAAAGGTCGCAGTCAAAAAACCATAGAATCTTATGGTTCTGATTTGCGTAGTGCTGAAAATGAAATTGGAAATTTATTAACCGCAAAAAATGATGATATTCAAAATTATTTATCAAATTTAAATGAAAAACCTTCGTCCATAAATCGCAAAGCCAGCGCACTTCGCACGTTTTATAAATTTTTAATGTTGGAAAAAATTATAACAAAAAATCCAACCGCCAATCTTGAATTGCCAAAACGAAATCGTGCTTTGCCGAAATATTTATCACCAGAAGAAATAGAATTATTGATATCTTCGTCTGGCGATATAAAAACATCCATCCGTTTGCGTTGTATGATTGAATTATTATATGCATCTGGGTTGCGCGTATCTGAATTATGTGAATTACCAATGTCTGCTAATCTTGGTGATAAATTATTAATTCATGGCAAAGGCGCCAAAGAACGCCTGGTTCCAATGCACGAAGGCGCACAAAGCGCATTACATAAATGGCTGACGGTTCGTGGCGACATTGATTCAAAATATGTGTTTCCAACGAATTCTAAAACAGGACACATAACGCGTGACGGATTTTTCAAGATATTAAAAAAATGTGCTGTTTTATCAGGCATAGAACCAGGACGCGTATCACCACACGTATTACGACATTCGTTTGCTTCGCATTTATTGGCAGGCGGTGCAAATTTACGTATAATACAAACTATGTTGGGACACGAAGATATTTCAACAACACAAATATATACGCATGTGTTGCCTGAAAAATTACGCGAAACGGTTGAATCTGCGCACCCATTGGCGCATAATGAAATTAAGGATATATAAAAATGATAACAAAATGTGACCATCCTGGATGCACAAAAGCGGGCACTTGTCGTGCCCCAAAAACACGTGATTTAAAAGAATATTGGTGGTTTTGCAAAGAACACGCGGCCGAATATAATAAAAATTGGAATTATTATGCCAATATGACCCCTGACGAAATCGATGCAGAATGGGAACGCGAAACGTTTGGTATTGCAGACAAAGATAAAGACAAAGCTAATCGTGACGAAGCGGATTACATAAATTTTCTTAATGATTTTTTATCAGGCCGTTCACGTTTTGATAAAATGCCACCAAAAAAATCTGTACCAGCCACAATATCATCTGCGTTTAAAGTTTTTGAAATGCCGATAACCGCCTCATGGAAAGAAATTGCAGCAAAATATCGTGCATTGGCAAAACGGCACCACCCCGACACAGCACAAAATAAAACTGGTGATACGTCTGAATTTACCCGCATAACATCGGCATATGAAACATTAAAGAAATATTTTAAAAAATAATTCTTTGTTCTATTTTGTATTTGCAAGAAATACTTTTTATGCTATGATTCCACGGAAATAAACAATAGGAAAAAAGATATGTATGATGTTATTATATTGGGTTCTGGGCCGGCAGGATTAACCGCGGCCATATATTGCGGACGTGCAAAAAAAAGCACGCTTGTTTTGGCCGGCGAATCTTTGGGTGGACAAACCGGTGAAATTGCAAAACTTGAAAATTATCCAGGATGGAATGGTTCCGGCATGGAATTGATTGCTTTCATGAAAAAACAAGCGGAATCATTTGGATCAAAAATTGAATTCGCTTCTGCATCAGATATTAAATGTAATGATGACGGCACATACACCGTTGTTTGCGATAATGGCAAAACAATCGATTCTAAAACCGTTATATTGGCAACTGGCGCGCGCGCCCGCAGATTAGAAATAGACGGTGCACGTGAATTGTTTGGACATGGTGTTTCATATTGTGCCACATGTGATGGTTTCTTTTATTCGGGACGCGATGTGTTGGTAATTGGTGGCGGTAATGCCGCATTGAACGATGCACTGTATTTGGCGGATGTTGCCAAAACCGTAAAAATTATTTATCGCAAATCGTCATTTACTCGTGCAGAAGAAATCATACGTGAACGCGTCGCACAAAAACCAAATATCGAATGTGTATTTAATACAGAATTAAAATCTATTGCCAAAAAAGATGATTCTGATAAATTAATTGCAACAACCACAACTGGCGATGAAATAGAATGCGACGGAATATTTGTTGCAATCGGTCACGAAGCAAACACAGATTATTTATCAGAAAGTATCAAACGTGACGCCATGGGGCGTATCGATTCTGCTGATTTGCCAAACGGCATGTTTGTTGCTGGCGATGTAAAAAGCGGTATTCAAATGCAAATTGCAACCGCTGTGGGAACGGGTTGCAGTGCAGGCATGGAAGCAATAAAATATCTTAATTCCAAAGAATAAAAAAGGGACAAAAAATGTTAGATTTAAAATATATTCGTGAAAACCCAGACATTGTAAAAAACGCATGTCATGTAAAAAATTTTCCTGACGTGGTTGATGATATTTTATCTTTGGATGTTCGCGTTCGCGAATTAAAAACAATTACACAAACAAAAACAGCCGAAAAAAATAAAATTTCAAAGGAAATTCCAACCAGCGATGACAAAGCGACACTGATTGCTAAATCAAAAGAAATCAGCGAAGAAATCGCAAACGATATGGCTGAATTGGCTGAAAAAGAAGCGGTTCTTAATGACCTGCTTCATCGCGTCCCACAAATTCCAGATGCAAACGCCCCAATTGGTGCTGATGAATCTGCAAATGTAGAGGTTAAACGTGTTGGCACACCACGCACTTTTGATTTTACACCACGTCCACAATGGGAATTGTTGGAAATGAATGGTTGGTGGATGCCGGAAAAAATCGCAAATATTTGTGGCACACGTGTTTATGCTCTTTGTGGCGAATTAGCTGAATTATCTTTGGCCGTGCAAACTTACGTTATTCAAAAATTGATTTCCAAAGGATTCAAATATATCGAATGCCCATCTATTTCAAAACCACAAACTATATTTAATGCGGGACATTTTATGGGTTCTGATTTATCAGTTATGAATGACGATGTATTTATGTTGGAAAACACAGACAGATGTTTGGCGGGGACCGCAGAAATTATTATCAATTCTTTGTACAGTGATGAAATATTAAATGAAAATGATTTACCTATGAAATACGCTGGCTTTTCACCATGTTTCAGAAAAGAAGCCGGTGCAGCAGGCCGTGACACACGTGGAATCGTTCGTATTCACCAATTTAACAAAGTCGAACAATATGTATTTTGCAAACCAGAACAAAGCGACGAAATGCATGAACATTTGTTAAATAATCTTTGTGAATTCATGGAAGATTTTGAATTGCCATATCGTGTAATTGCGAATTCGACTGGCGATATGGGTTTCAACAAAGTTAAAATGAATGATGTAGAAGCATGGTTTCCATCTGAAAACACGTATCGTGAATTGGGTTCATGTTCATCAATTGGACAATTCCAGGCCCGCCGCACAAACACACGCTATCGTGAAAATGCAACAGGCGATGTTAAATTTGTTGCAACATTAAATAATACAGGTATTGCTTTGCCACGTGCGTTGGTGCCAATTATTGAAAACCACCAAAACGCAGATGGTTCCGTCAATATACCGAAAAAATTACAACCATTAATGGGTGGACGAACGAAGATTGGTGGGGCTCACTAAACCACATTCACCCTATCGCGCCGTAGCATTGTTCGTAATCACAAAAACAAACTTAATACTTATCAGCGAAGGCGGATGGGTGGGCGAACAAAAATTGAGGGTAAACATTAAAACGAAAAAAATCGCCAAGTTTGGCGATTTTTTTGTTTTAAATCTAAACACTATTGCTTTTGCTTATCCGCCTTTACAATAAAATGTTTCAAAGGTAAAAATGGATATATCAAACCTTTCATCGATCTATTGGATGTTAAAAAGTACCATTTTTTCAACGGTTCTAAAAATTTTTCCACCGGCAAACCATAATACACATAATCCATTATTCCATGAACAACATCACGATAGGCTTCTAACATAGAATTATCATCACTATTTGGTTTTACAAATGCCGAACGGCCGGGAAACCGTTCCATCATCTGTGTTGCCAATCGCTCCAATTTATGTGTATCAACCACGTTATTAGATTTTTCCTTGAAAATTTTAGCAATTAAATCTTCTTGGGCTTTGACAATATTTATCTGTTCGGTAATTGGTCTTACATTTTTAGCCTTAATCGAACCCCCTTCTAAAATACTATTGGTATATTTGTATACAGATTCAAAAAATTTTTTTATCGTCGCTTCTATATCTTTCTTCATCGACATTCTCCTTGTCTATGCTTACTATATATACTACACTAAAAATAAGAATTGTCAATTTTTTTAATATAATTTGTTGAAATTTAAAAAATATAGTATAATCTATTGTTTTGTAAAAAATTTTTAACAAAAAAGACTTAACAAAATGAAAATACGTAACATTGCTATCATAGCGCACGTTGACCACGGAAAAACAACCTTGGTCGATAATATGTTGAAACAGGCTGGAACTTTCCGCGAAAATGAACACGTCGAAGACAGAGTTATGGACAGCGGCGATATCGAACGCGAACGCGGAATCACTATTTCTGCTAAACCTACTTCTATTCAATGGGGTGAATATAAAATCAATATCGTTGACACCCCGGGACACGCGGACTTTGGTGGCGAAGTAGAACGTATTTTATCCATGGTGGATGGTGTGGTTCTTTTGGTGGACAGCGCCGAAGGTCCCCTGCCCCAAACCAAATTTGTGTTAAGCAAAGCATTGAAATTAAACCTGCGTCCGATTGTGTGCATCAACAAAATCGACCGTGGCGATGCCCGCCCAGACGAAGTTTTAACCGAAACTTTTGATTTATTTGATAAATTGGGTGCAACAGATTCACAACTTGATTTTCCATATCTTTATGCCTGTGGAAGGGATGGTTGGGCAATTCGTGATTTGAAAGATATCGATAATCCAAACAAAGATTTAACACCATTATTCCAATTGATTGTCGACCATGTACCGGCACCAGATTGTAATGGAAACAGATGCCAAATTGATGCGCCATTTACTATGTTGGCAACTACATTGGAAGCGGACCCATACGTAGGACGTATTTTAACCGGGAAAATTGAATCTGGAACCGTTCGCGTTGGTCAATCTGTTAAGGCAATCAATATGAAGGGTGAATTTGTCGAAAACGCAAAAATCACTAAAATTATTGAACATCAGGGTGTGAACAAAGTTTCCCGCGAATCTGCATCTGCTGGGGACATTGTCGTTATCGCCGGATTTTCCAAGGCAACTGTGGCGGACACACTTTGTGATCCTTCTGTCACAGAACCGATTCCTGCTATGCCTATCGATCCACCAACCCTTACCATGACTTTCTTTGTGAATACGTCACCATTGGCGGGTAAAAGTGGTAAAAAATTGACATCCCGTATGATTGGTGAACGTTTATTCCGCGAAGCAGAAACAAATATCGCCCTGCGCGTGACACAAAGTGCAAATAATGAAGCATTTGAAGTATCTGGTCGTGGCGAATTACAATTGGGAATTTTAATTGAAACCATGCGCCGCGAAGGATTTGAATTATCTGTATCACGTCCACGCGTTGTTATGCAAACAGATGCAAACGGCGAAAAATTAGAACCAATCGAAGAAGTTGTTATCGACGTTGATGACGAATTCAGTGGTGTTGTTATTGAAAAAATGACTAAGCGTAAGGCAACAATTACCGAAATGAAACCATCAGGCATCGGAAAAACACGTATTGTATTTTCTGCGCCATCACGTGGTTTGATTGGATATTTGTCTGAATTCAGAACCGACACTCGTGGCACAGGTATCATGAACCGCGTGTTTGATTCATATGGCCCATACCGTGGCCCAATCACTCAATATCGCCCTGGTGTTTTGGTATCTATGGAAGCGGGCGCAACAACAACATACGCTTTGCATAATCTTGAACCACGTGGCGTTTTGTTTGTGGGACCCCAGGTTGAAGTTTATTCTGGTATGATTGTTGGTGAACACAGCAAAGAAAATGATATAGAGGTCAATCCTGTTCGCGGTAAACAATTAACCAACGTTCGTTCAGTGACCGCAGATGAAAAATTATTCTTGGCCCCACCACGAAAGATGTCATTGGAAGAAGCGCTGTCTTATATCCAAGATGACGAATTGGTAGAGGTAACACCCGCAACAATCCGCCTTCGTAAAAAAGAGTTGGACAGTGGCAAACGTAAGAAAGCATACCGTTTTGCCGAAACAGACTAAACAAAAAAACACCGCCCATTCGGGCGGTATTTTTTATTGCAAACATATACCGTTTTGATACAATGAAAAATATCCTAACCCAAGGGAGATTGATATGTCACAACCATTAATGTCAGTTGTAATTCCAATGTACAATGCATCCGCATTTATTCGCAAAGTTATCGAACAATTAATTCATCAAACATATAAGAATATTGAAATCATAATTGTTGATGATGGCAGTACTGATAATTGTGGTGAAATTATCAAAGAATATGCGAAACACGATAAACGCATTAAATTGATCACACAAAAAAATGCCGGCGTATCGGCGGCTTCAAACACAGGGATTATGGCGGCAACTGGCGAATATGTGTGCATACACGATCATGACGATTTTGTAAATCTGGAATATTTTGAAAAAATGGCAAACGCAGCAACTTTAACAAACGCGGATGTTTTATGTGGCGAAGTATGTGAACCCGGTTGGTCTTTTCCAGAATTCAAACACATTGAAATCGCGACATCAATGGCGGACAAAATTCAAATGACACACGCGAATGCTTTTAATTGTGCATGGCGGTATGCGTATAAAACAGAATTTTTACGTAAAACAAAATTACTTTTTGAAACATCCGTTTGTGGTGCCCAAGATGTCATATTTTCTAAATCAGCGATAGTATTGGCGGACACCGTCGCAACCGTACCTGGGGCAATTTATACTGTGCGCGACCAACCAACATCACTTGGTAAAAACAAAAAACGCAAAGCGGCAGGAATAACCGAAGATACTGCAAAAGCATGGAAACGTTACGATGATTTTATCACGCAACATGGTGCAAAAGATTTATTAGAGGCCCCAGATAAACCATCTGAAACACATACTTTTAAACTGTTTAATTGCGTGATATTTAAGAAAGAAGTTTTCCCACGCAAAAAAAGATATTTTCTTTTTGGTATAAATATTGGCACATACCATATGGACTGAATCTTGATTGCAAAACGCATATAAACATTGTATAGTTATATCATAAGATATAATTTATTATGTCAAAACGATTATTTTTATTTGCAGGATATGACAAAAACGGCATTATTGACGATGCATTGATTTATTACGTTCAAAACCTTGCCACGTATGGCGATGTTATTCTTTGCATGGACAGCGATTGTGACGATGTTCAACTTACAAAAATTAAACCATTTACAATTTACGCGATGGCCAAACGTCATGGCGAATATGATTTTGGTTCTTATAAACGTTGCTTTCAATATGCGCGCGATAATGATTTATTAAAAAATTACGACGTTATGTATTTGGTAAATGATTCTGTGTTTGGGCCTATGTTTAATATGGCAAACATTATCAAAGGTATTGAAAATTTACCAACAGATGCCGGCGGAATGGTTATTTCAAAACATAAAACGCATACATTTATGGAATCTTGGTTCGTGCGTTTAAATAAAAATATATTTATATCTAAGTGGTTTGATAAATTTATGTCGGCCGTCACAAAAGAAATCGACAAAGATACAATAACTATCAAATACGAACATGGCTTAACTAATTTAATAAGGAATAATAATTGTTCATGTTCTGGGCTATATGAATTTTATGGTCGATTTACATATAACAAACCAAAAACTTTGTTTAAATTGGGATGTCCTTTTGTGAAAAAGGCTTCGTTTATACGCCATAACGGCGCATGCGGAAACCAGATAAAATATATATTAAAACACGCTGATAAAATCGCAACACAATCTGTGATGATTACCGCCAATCGCGTTTACGGCGCAAAATATATGAATAAATTGCTAACATATAACCCAATCAAAATTATGATGCGAAATATAAATTATTTAATCAAAAAAATTACAAATGGTGATGCACTATGAAAAACCAAAAACGCATAGCGGCAATAACAATGGCACGCGATGATGAATTTTTCCTGTCCCGTTGGATTGCATATTACGGCAAACAATTAGGAACTGAAAATTTATATATTTTATTGGATGGCACCGATCAAAATGCACCTGAAAACGCAGGCAATGCACATATTATAAAATTTGAACATCAACAAATGTCGCGTAGCGCTGGCGATAAATACAGAATTGGTAAAATAACTGAAATGGCGCATAAATTATTAAAAGATTATGATATAATCATTGGGTGTGACAGTGATGAATTTTTAATTGTCGATCCAAAACTTAAAAAAACTTTGCCTGAATATTTATCAAACAAAAAAATACACACAACCGTTTCAGGATTGGGTTTGGACGTTGGACAACATTTGTATAACGAAGCAATCCTGGATCGTGAATCACCATTTTTAGAACAACGTGAATACGCCCTGCTTTCCACACGCTACACCAAACCAGTTGTAATAAACAAACCTGTATTTTGGGGCAGCGGTTTCCACAGCATTCGTCGTCATAATTTCCACATAGATAAAAATTTATATCTGCTTCATTTTGGTGCAATTGATATGGACATGTTGGAACAAAAGGCAAAAAAACGCGGTGCCGATTGGGTGAATCATTTAAAACGTCGTGGGAATGGAACGATAAATGCAGTCACACATTCAAAACCGCATAGCGAACGGTGGTTGCGCATAGCGCGATTTTTGCAAACATATTTGCGACCAATATACGCCTTACGTAAACCAGCCATGTTGGGATTAAAAATAGTTGTAAAAATTCCACCACGATTTAAGAAATCAGGGATATAATCTGCTTGGCTATTTCGTCACTATCAAAACGATTTAATGATTTTGTCGCTTCTTTTATCATAGATTTTGTATCAACATTTCCGTTATATACATCTGATAATAATTGTGCCAACTGATTTGCATTGCCGGGTTCAAAAAGTGATCCACAACGTCCATCTAATAAAATTTCACGCGGTCCACATTTACAATCAGAAGAAACATTTACAGAATTCAAAGCCATAGATTCTACCAATACTGTAGGCAATCCTTCGCCATAACTTGATAAAATATTTGCCAATGCAT
>Ga0265300_10004993_pt1 | contig 10395 bp, 4 predicted proteins | sample AusTroGonzalo_MG_FD_193482 | JGI IMG/M metagenome (GOLD analysis project Ga0265300, IMG submission 193482) | Bovine rumen microbial communities from tropical cattle in Woodstock, Queensland, Australia - Gonzalo_03 | ecosystem: Host-associated > Mammals > Digestive system > Stomach > Rumen ... | reverse complement strand
GCCTTCCTCGATGCCAGAACCGTGGGCGGAGGCAGCGGCATCGCCCTCTATGCCGACAAGCGACTGAGTATCTCGGCCACCTCGTCGAAGAAATCGCTCACCGCCAGACTCGAAGAGAAGATCAAGGGCCTGAAGGCGGCAAAGGAGAGCCTGGAGAAGGAAGCCAAGGAGGACCTCGACATGTTCAAGAAGCAGGGCGAGGAGCTGTCGAAGATCAACGACGACCGCGACAAGCTGAGACTGATAGACGAGGACGAGCTGACGAGCAGCTACAATGACATCAACGAACTGAACATCCTGATTGACGACCTGACACCACAGCTGGCCCAGGAGCTCTACCGCCAAGAGAAGACTCTGGGCAGACTGGCTGAGCTGAACCGGCAGGAGCAGTTCTTCACGAAGATGAAGGAGAAGGTGGGCAAGACCTCCGACGACGACTTCAAGAAGAAGCCCGTCCCAAGTTCGATGTCCATACAGTCGGAATTCCTGAGCATCGTGAATGCCGACGGCGACGGCAACCTCCGTACCGACGAGGGTTCTGGCGTGACCATCCTCTCCAACCGCATGAAGGTGGAGGGCGTCTTCGACGACAAGGGCTCGCTCGACAAGGGCAACCGACTCACCGTGAACATGAAGACCATCGACCTGAGCACCGCCGGTAGGTCGGGCGTGGAGCAGGAAGACGACGGCACGCTGAAAGCTGCCAAGCTGCCAGCAGAGGGCGACGTGATCATCACCTCGAAGAACATCACCATGCAGACCATCGACGCCGAGGTGGCCGACAAGAAATATAAGGACACCGGCCTCGCAAAGGACGGCAGCATCACCATCAGGTCGAAGAGCATCGGACTGTCGAACATCAACACCACCGACGTGGAGGCCGACGACAAGGGCAAGGTGACGAAGGCCACCTACAAGCCCGAGGGCGAGATTCTGCTCTTCTCGAAGCAGGTGCAGATCAGCAGCATGGAGTCGAAGCTCGACGGCGACAAGGTGGAAGAGACGGCTCTGGCCAAGGACAGCGTCTTCTCCGTCAGGGCCGAGAAGATGAGCCTCTCTGCCGCAGACCACGAAGGAAAGGCTGCAGGCCAGGCCACCATCAACGCCAAGCAGGTGACGGTGTCGGCCATGAATGTCGATCCGAAGACGAAGAAGTTCAAGGAGGTGGCACAAGGTGGCAGCATCGAGGTCTATGCCGAGAAGCAGACAGTGGTGGCCAAGAAAGACCTGGCCATCCACGGCGAGGAGACCGCACAGCTGACGAGTACGAAGAAACTGCTGGTGAACGGCAAGGAGACCACGGAGGTGAAGCAGGACGACAAGAACCTGCTGACGCTCAGTGGCGGCAATACAGACCTCTCTGGCGGCAAGGTTACCATCTCAGGCGACACTACCGTCAAGGCCCTCACCTCCCCGCTCGTCTCGGCAGACAAGCTCGAAGTGAAGAGCGCCTTCAAGTCATCGAACATCTCCGACGGTGTCTTCGTCGGCACGAAGGACACATCGACAGCCAGTTCGAAGATCGAGATGAAGAAGGAGGCTGCCGACGTGAACAAGGAGGCCCTCGACGGCGGTGCGGCCACTGAGAAGAATCAGGGCGACGCTATGGGCCACATGGCTGGCGACGCAGTGAACAATGTGCTCGGAATCGCTCTGGAAGTCGGCTTCAAGAAGCCCGGTGAAGAGAAGAAATCGTAAAATAAATAGTTACAAATTAGAAATTAAGAATTAAGAGATATGGAATTCTATTTCAAAATCCAACTGAATGCGACGGAGAAGAAGATGGCCAGCTATATGACGCTGCTGAACTTCCGCTATATTAATCTTTGTGTGAAGGCCGAAGCAGCATCGCTGATTCCCGTCAATGTGAACATCTTTGGCGAGGACAAGGACATCGAGGAGGTGGCCGAGGTGGCTATCCAGGATGACTATCATCTGGCAGTCTTTCCGAAAAACGACGAATATATCAGGTATATCACGCAGGGCGTGATCAACGTACATCCGGAGTTCAAGCTCAGCATGAAGACCATGAAGGTCGGCGCCGAAGAGCGGCAGTATCTGGAATACGAGATGCCCGAGGTGGACAAGAACCGCTACGACTTCCTCAACGAAGCGGTAAAGAGTCTGTACGACGAGGCCAAGCTGAAGATCGACCAGGTGTATACCGAAGAGCAGGCCGCCTATGTCCAGATTCTATCCCAAAAGCCTGAGGAGCTGGACGAGGTGAACAAAGAACTGGACAGGATGCACGATGAGACCCTCAGGAATATCCTCGGCAGCCGAGACGACAAGCTCCAAGAGATTGAGGACGCCTATCTGCGCTACCTGTCACAGGGATCCAACCAAGAAGGCGGTGACGACAATCCCGACTACGACGTCACCCATAGTATCGTCATGCATGAATAATATATAATTAATGTATAACTCAAAAAAATAAGCAGTATGAAAAAGATTTTATTAAACATCTCTGCCGTGGCGGCCGTGATCGCCATGACAGCCACATTCAGTGCCTGTTCGTCAGACGATGAGCAGTCCTCTACAGCCACGCTGACTGTCAACGCCTCAAGGGGCAACTATGGCGATGGCACCCGAGCCGTTTCAATTGACAGCCAAACCGGTGGTCCTGTCACGAATTGGAAGAAAAGTGACAAAGTCGTTGTGTATAAGGCAGGTTGGACTGAGCAAATAGGAAATCTCTCGCCAATGGCAGATTCAAATAACAATATAACAAAACTTGACGGTAGTATCAAGTCAACTGGTTTGAATGTCGGCGACAGGATGGAATTTGTCATGCCACGCGCCACATGGGACTATACAGGACAGGATGGCACCATCGAGACCATCTCGTCCACCTATGATTATGGTATCGCTAATGTTCAGATCACATTCTTTGACGCAAGCAACAAAGTGTATGGTAGCGATGCTAAATTCGAGACACAACAAGCCATCATCAAGTACACGCTCGTCGATGCTAGCAACAATCCTATAAAGGCGACATCCCTTACCATTGTATCTGAAGGCGGAAAAATTGTGAAAAGCCGTAGCCTCGATGGCAAGACTGTTGATTACGGCGGTCTCGAGATAACACCGAAGGGCAATACCAACGTGTATTATGTGGCTCTCCGCAATGATTTAGGAGAAAAAGACAAATATACCATAACGGCCAAGGTGGTCAATGGAAGCACGACGACGATTTATACCTCTACGAGTTCGGAACACAAATATGAATTAGGAGACTTCATACGCCATACAATTAAGATGGGTGTCTTTGACGATACTCATACAGAGCGTGACACTTATAGTGACAAGGGTGAGGTTACTTGGTAAGGTATTGTTAGCAACCTTCGTCTTCACTCTTGGAGCGTGTAGTGATTACGGGGACAGGTCGTTTGACCCTGCAGACCATGCAGGGCAGGCACCTGTCCCTGTTATTCTGACCATCAATGCCACAAAGGGACAGACAACCCGTGGCCTGAGTCCCGACGGCAACACCATCAAGCCCGTTTGGAGCGAAAGCGACCGCGTGACCGTCCTGTCGGCTGGCGGTGGTGTCATCGGCACGATGACACCCACGTCATACGGTTCCTCCACCACCACGCTTAAAGCCACCATCAACAGTCCTGTCAGCAGGGGCGACCCCTTGAACCTCGTCTTTCCCCGTACCGGTCGTGACTACACCGGCCAGAAGGGAACCCTCGCCGACATTGCCGCCAATTACGACTATGCGACGGCTCAGGTCGTGGTACAGTATGCCGACGACAAGATCGTCTCAACCACCGATGCCCATTTCAAAAATGAGCAGGCCATCGTCAAGTTCAACTTAACAGACAAGAAATCCCAGCCCGTCAACGCCTCCGACCTGACCATCACCGCCGAAGGCCTGTTACAGAACGCCACCACTACCGGACCTCTTACCATCACCCCCGCCGCAGCCACTAACGAGATCTACGCCGCCCTCAGCGGACTCTCCGGCGTCGTCACCCTCACTGCCACCATCGACAGCAAACCCTATACCATCGTCACCCCCGAACCCCAGAAATTCGAAGACTGCGGCTACTACCGTGTCACCTGCCAGATACAAGGCACTCCGGTGGCCTACCCCGAGCCGCTCACCTTCGAGTGCTACGACAGACTAGGATGTGCCGTATCCGTCCGCGATTACGGCGACCTGGAATACAAGAAGAACGACGGCCAGTGGACCACCTATAAGTCTCAGGTCAACCTCAACAACGGTGACAAGGTCAGTTTCCGCGGAACCAATGCGACACAGACCACTTCCAGCAACTACATGCGGTTCTACTGCAACGGCACCTGCTATATCTATGGCAACATCATGAGTCTGCTCAGCAAGGACAGCTACGCCACGATGACCGAACTGCCGTACGACTACACGTTCCAGAACCTGTTCCAGGACAATAAGTACATCACCCATGCCGACGACAAGGACCTCGTGCTGCCTGCCACAACACTCCGTAAGAATTGCTACTATCAGATGTTCAGCGGCTGCACCAACTTCAACTACATCAAGTGCTTGGCCACCGACATCCCTGCCAATCGGGGTTGTACCACCAACTGGCTGAAAAGTACCGCTAAGAAGGGCACCTTCGTCAAGGCAGAGGGTGTCACCTGGACTAAAGGCGACAGTGGCATCCCTGTAGACTGGGATGTCAAAACTGAATAAAATCACAAAATTATATAGAATCACTAAAGACAAAACTCTATGGCAGAGACCAAAACTAACAAGAAAAAAACAATTGGCGTCTACGATTACCGACTCGATTTAGGTGTCAACATTGAAGATCCTAACAAGTCTGTGACAGCCCTGTCCCTCTGCCCCCAAAAAGGGGAAAAGGCCACCATCGGCGACACCGTACGCACTGTCACACTTTTAGGAGTGAAGTTCACACGTAAGATCTACGAGCCCGGTCTTATCGAGGCCGAGGTAAGCCTCGACTCCGTCCCGACTATCGATGATGCCAACGCTTTCTTCAGCATGCGTTATGCCGAACTCTCCATCATCGACCCCAACGGTACAACCGACAGTGACAAGGAGAAAAAGATTGCCAAGAACTATTTCGTGTTCATGGTCAACCCGCAGATCGTGATGAACAACGGCAAGCCTTCGATGTTCATCAAGCTGACCATCAACAGTATGGACAAGTTGATGACACTCGACAAATACAGTAAGGCTTACGTGTCAAGGACGCTCGGCGACATCCTCGACTACGAGAGCAGAAGTTTCGGGTTTAAGGACGTGTTGTTCCAGACCAACAACTATTATCTGCGTCGCCTCAGATACCCACTCAAAGGAAATGCGAAAGACCTCGCAGACAACAGCATCGAACTGAAGACCAGCCTGGAGTTCATACAGCCCTATCTGGTGCAGTATAATGAGACGTTCCACGACTTCATCGTGCGCACAGCCAACCGCTGTGGCGAGTTCCTGCTGTTTGAGGACGGTACGCTCTATCTCGGACTTCCCGTGACGAATACCGTCGAGAGCATACCCACCTACGACACCGTGACCTTCCAGGACTTTTCTAAGAATCCGCTCAATGTCGAGACCTATGCCCGCGACAGTGTAAAAAAAGGAAATGGTGATGTAAAGATACTCGGTCTGAACACCGGTGTCATCAAAACGGGGCGTGACGGATTCCCCGATGATGCCTTCCCTAAAGGTCTGAAATACAACTCCGAGTTGGCGCAAGACGAATATATCTACCCACTCTATCGCGGGAAATGGACGAACCTGCGACACGAAACAGGTTTCGACAAAATCACCGACCTCCCCATCGCTCTCGTCTTCTCAATGTTAAAGAACGAGTTACAGAACACACAGACCGACTATATCCTCAACGCTATAGACTGGGGTGTGGCACTGGCCACAGAATGGGGCTCGTTAGCGTTCTTCGCACTCACAGAACTGTACTTCACGAACAAGGCCAAGACCGATGAATTCATTGACCCGCTGAAAAAAAAGAAAGAACATTACGACAGTCTTCACGGCGTGCAGTTCAGTTCCGTGAATGAAGAGGGATGGACGACAGTGAACTACTACGCCGACATACGCAAGTATGAGGAGCAACAGCAGAAGAAGATCATCTGCATCGACATGGGCACCAACTACACCGACGTGAAGCTGGGAGAGACCATCCAAGTGGAAGGCCTCAAAGGCAACTATGTGGTCATCGAGATCAGGCAGGTCTCCAGCCAGATGTGGACACGCGACTACAAAAAGTTTGACTCTTCGGACAACTCTACCGACATCTATACCAACAGACAGTCGCAGATCATCTATGCCATCCCCACCTATAAGGACAAGGATGACAAGGAGAGAGCCATGCCGCCCGTCGCACCGGTGAGCGTCATCAGGAAGGCTGGCCCTCAGACCGCCTTCGTCGTCGACAACAAAGACCCGAAGCATCAGGGGCGCGTGCGTATCGCCTACCCCTGGCAGTCATCCGAATCACCAAAACGTCTGGACCTGATGCAGGCAGAAATAGAGCTGGACGCAGCAACGAAGTCCGTCAAGGCCATTGAAGACAAAATCAATGAGTTGAAATATCTCCTGGATTTGCTCACTTTGGAGAAAGAAGAACTGAAGGACATCAGTACAATGACAGACGAGGAAAGGAAGCAAAAGAAAGAGGCTGTAGAACAGGAGATTGCTTCTATCGATCTCCTTCTCAAATCACTTGAACTTCCCGCAGACGGTAGCCGCGGATCCCTCAACATATACCAGTATCTCGTGCGCCTTGCCCAGGTGGAGAAGACCAAACGCCTGAAGAAACGGAAGGAGGTACTCGAAGCCGTCCTGAAAATACTGAATGGCGAACAGGTGGACCTCGATGCAGAAATGAAGAAGCTGCAGGATGAGATTAACAAAAACAATAATCTCCTGAATGATGCAAAAGAAGAGAAGAAAAAAGCCGAGGATAAATATAATGAGATAAATAATAAGACCGACAGTCTTGCCGAAGCTTGGACTGATGAACTGAAAGATATAGCCTCGCCCTGGGTGCGCGTGGCAACGCCCATGGCCACCAAGGGAGGCGGTACCTACTTCAAGCCGCAGGTGGGCGACGAGGTGTTGGTGAACTACGACAATGACAACATCGAGCGGCCCTACGTCGTGGGAAGCCTATTCTCAAAGAACGTCCCCGACCCCGACGAGTTCCTCAACTGCACGGCCACCCAAAGCGACCTGCTGAAAGAAGCCACCACCACCATCATGTCGCCCAATGGCCACCATATTGCCTTCAAGGATCCCACCGAAGGCTCGGCATTCCTCAGTGGCATACAGCCCGGTGTAGGTCTGCTGGCATCTGGCATCAACTCGCTGGCCGGAATCGACTGGGGCAAGGACTGTACCGGCGGCATTCATATCGGCGACCGCTATGGTATCTATGAACTGTCGATGTCATCACATGAACGCAAGATCAACATCAGTTCGCCAATGGGTGACGTGAGCATCGACGCCTTCTCGGGCATCACCCTCTCCGCCCCTAACGGCAACGTGAAGATTGTGGGTAAGAACGTGAGTATCGAGGCCGGCAACAACATCGAGATTACCTCTGGCAACAACATCCAGTATCCCGTGGAAGGCCACCCGAAGAAGCGCTATAAGGTCACCAACGGTATAAAGAGCGCTGTAGCAGGTATGATCGGAGCCGGCGTAGAAGCAGCAGCTAAATATATCGACATGACCTTTGTCCGCACGATGGCCGAGGTTTTCCTCCGCCCCATCGAAGGCACCAACTGTATCAAGTCTAAGCGCTACCTCATGCTCGAGGCCGGTAAGGGTAAGGCCCATATCCCGCAGGAACGCTATGCCCCCAACGAGCAGGACAACACCAAGGCTGAGCAAACATTCTTCAACAATCTCATGGATTGTGTAGAAGCCGTCAACACCCGTTGTGACGGTATCGCCAAAAGATATAAGATTGCATGGGATGATGCCTACGAGAAACTGCAAGCCTGGAATGATGTTAAGTACCTGATAAAGGACGAAAACAAGAACGACATCGACCCATTGGCCAAAGGATGGAAGTACGATTTCAAAGAGGCATGGGAAGATGTCTTCACTGCACAGGATTTCGATAATAAAGTTGAAGAGGTGTTGCAGTTTAATGACGAAGGCTTTGAGCCTTACGAACAGACAATAGACAAACTGCTTCAGGCCAGCAACGCTTGTGCCAAGGCCGTCTATCAGGTGAACCGTTGCTATTCGAAGTTCCTGGCACTTTTCGATACCCCGGTCAAAAACCCACCGATACCGATTATGGACGAACTCTTGAAGAAGGACTTCGACGATGCCAAGAAAACCAGGTCAGGGGAGTGGGTGGACGCCTACGTCTCTACTGGAGAGGACAAGCCCACCGACAAATTCCTCAGAGACAAAATGGACAATATCGACGATGACCCGATTTATCACAAGATGAAAGGTTTCAAGCGCTATTTGGCTGCCGCCTTCATCGCAGATGTGGCGTCCAAGGATGAATATGCCATGCCGAAATTAGGTCTCACCGCTTTATTGTCCGATCCGTTCGCGAAGATAGGCGGCAGGGGCAAGTACTTGAAGATCCACTACGAGAAGAAAGACCTGAAGGAAGAACGCCTGGCATTGCCCTACTATTGGCAGCAGTTCGTCGGTAATATGCGCAAGTTCGACACCTGGTTCGCACGTGCCGCCGCGGATGCTATCATCACGCCTATTCAGACGGCCCTGCAGCTGAACCAGGAACTGACCAACCACAGCGACAAGGTCTACAAGAACATCTGGCAGCAAATCGGTGACCGTCAGGTATGGAACGACCGTCCAGACGGTCTCATCCTGCTCTCCGACCGTAAGGATATGACCAAGGCCTTTGAGAGTGGCAAGTGGCGAGGTTCACGCACGGAGAACCGTGGTAACTGGAAATACCTCACCGAGTACTTATTAAGATATATGAACTAACAGCCTGACGTATGGACTATATATTCAAAGATTGGGAAAAGAAGCTGTCTGCCTTTGAGGACAGCGTAGAGAAGAAACTGGAAGACATTCGCCAGTGTAAGGAAGATATCCAGCAGTTGAAGGCGGAACTGACCAACCAAATGCCGAAAGGCCACTATATCCGCGACGACCAGCGGTTGATCCTCTCTGCCCCGGAAGTGATTATCGGCAATCTTGACCCCAACGGCCTGCTTTATAGCGGTGCTGCCTCCACAGTGGTTGTCCGCGGCATACAGGTGTCCCTGCAGGGTGCTGGCGAGGAAGGACAAGTGGAAACACGAGCCGCCAGCATCCGCCAGACGGCCGAAGACCCGGGCATTGACGGACTGGAGCACGTCGTCACAGGCGTGTCACAGGTGGTCAGCCAGGCCCGTAACATCGTCATCCAGAGCGATAATGCCGATGGAGCCTTCTCAGCCGTCACCGTTCCTACCGGCGGCAGCGGCGTGCGCATCCATGCCGACCAGACTATTGAGATCGGTGCCCTCGCCACAGCCGAGAGCCGGGAGAAGCGGCTGGATAATCTTATTTCATCCTTTAAAGACCGGAAGAGCCAACTCAAGACACAGGTCAAAGACCACAAGAGCAGTTTCAAAGATCTGGTAAAGGAACTGACGAATCTGCTTGATGACAAGGCCAAGATCGTGGAAGACGACAACGATGCCCGCTCAAACTATCAGGATATCTACGAGATCGACGAGGAGATAGAACGTCTGTCAGGTACATTGTCTGATGCCATGTTCTCCTATAGTCAGGTCCTCTCCATGCTCGCTGAGGTGAACCGACAGATTGACTGCTTTACCAAGGAAAAGAACGCCATTAAGAAAGGTGATGACTTCAAGACGAAGACAACGGGTACCAGCGTATCCATCGCCAGCGAGAACATCAATATCGTCTCTATCGACGGTGAGGGCAACATCCGCGATAACGAGGGTGCCGGCATCGGCCTTCTCGGCAACGAGGTGAACATTGTCTCTGCAGAGAAAGACGGCAAGCTGAAGGAGAAAGGTCAGGTGTGTATCCAGGCCAAGACCGTCAAAGTGACTACCGCCGGTGCTGACAAAGTGGAGTTCGACGACCAGGAACACATCGTGAAGACTGCCGAGCATACCGCCGAGGGCGACATCATCCTGACATCGAAGAACATTACCCTCGAGAGCCTCGACTATGAGGTGAAGGAGAAGAAACTGCAGGAGAAAGCCCTCACCCAGGACGGCCGCATCAGCGTACGCGCCAAGACCGTCGAAGTGAGCACTGAGAACTCTGCCAACATCGAGGTCGACGACACGGGTGCGCTCACCAAGGCGAACTATACCGCTGAGGGCGACTTCATCCTCCGCTCGAAGACCGTCACCGTCGAAAGCGTCGACTACGACCTGGAGAACGGCGAGAAGAAGGAG
>Ga0265300_10004992_pt1 | contig 10396 bp, 10 predicted proteins | sample AusTroGonzalo_MG_FD_193482 | JGI IMG/M metagenome (GOLD analysis project Ga0265300, IMG submission 193482) | Bovine rumen microbial communities from tropical cattle in Woodstock, Queensland, Australia - Gonzalo_03 | ecosystem: Host-associated > Mammals > Digestive system > Stomach > Rumen ... | reverse complement strand
GCCACCTAACCCTACTATAGTTATTTTTTTTAATTTTAATATTTGTTGATTGTCTTTGCCTATTACTCTTTCGTTTCTTGAAAACATAAATTTTCTCTTTTAAACCCTAAAAATCTTTTTTGTAAAATTTGTTTTTTTGTCTGTTACCGGTGGATACTTAAAATTAATTTCTCTTTTGCCCTTTTCTAAAACACTTTTCTCATGAACAAAAGCATAAAATGTTTTTTTGCCATGATAAGCACCCATGCCACTATTTCCAATTCCACCAAAAGGGAGTCTCTCCTCTGTTAAATGCATAATAACATCGTTTATACAACCGCCACCAAATCTCATATTCTCTTTTATTTTCTTAATCTTTTCTTTGTCAAAACCAAAATAATAAAATGCAAGTGGTTTTTCTAATTTTTCAATATTTTTCAATTCTTGATCCAAATCATCAAATTCAATTATTGGCATTATAGGGCCAAAAATCTCTTCCTGCATAACCTTGTCATCTCTTGTTATTCCATGCAAAATTGTAGGCTCAATTTTGTCATTTAAAGTTTTTCCTCCACAAAAAACTTTGTTTTGGTCAATTAAAGTACTCAATCTATCAATACTTTTCTTGTTAACTATTTTAACAAAACTGTCACAAAGTTCGCCGTCAACGTAATAAAATTTTTCTATGTATTCTTTTGCTTTTTCCAGCCACAAATCCTTTATGGAACTATGCAACAAAACATAGTCGGGTGCAACACATGTTTGCCCAGCATTTAAAAACTTGCCCCAGACGACTCTTTTTGCGCTAGATTCTATGTCTGCATCGCTATCAATTATACATGGGCTTTTCCCGCCAAGTTCAAGTATCATCGGTGTTAAATATTTTGACTGTTTTGTCATAAGTTCTCTAGCCTTGTTTGGCGAACCTGTATAAAAGATAAAATCAAATTTTTCTTCAAAAAGATTTTCTATCTCTTCTTCTTTTGTCACAACATATATGTAATTATCATCAAAAATATCGAGTATCTTTTTTATAACTTTTGTAACATTAGGAGTATTTCTAGAAGGCTTTATAACAACAGTGTTTCCTCCGGCAATAGCACCAATAAGAGGAATAAAAGTTAGTTGAAAAGGATAATTCCAAGGCGATGCAATAAGAACTGATCCGTATGGATCATACACTTTGCAACCCCTTGATGGAAAATTCAAGATTGAAGTCAAAACTATTTTTGGCTTTGCAAGGCTTTTTAGATGCTTGATCATAAAATTTAGTTCTGTCATAACCAACCCATACTCAGTTGACAGAACATCATATTCATTTTTGTTTAAGTCCATCTTAAACGCTTTGCAAACTTGCTCATAGTATGCCTTGAGTTGTGACTTAAGACGCTTTAGTTGAATTAACCTAAAATTTACATCTAATGTTGTGTGAGTATTAAAAAATTCTTTTTGTTTTTCAAGAACTTCCAGCATATAAAAATCTCCCTTTGTTTTGATATATTTTATCACATTCATAATTATAAACAAAAATTTTTGAATGTCATATATATTAAAATACATTAGATTTCCACATTTTATATCAAAATGTGCATAAAAAATTTATTAATCGCAAAAAAATAAATGATATTTTTTGAAAATATTATATTAAAAAATATGCTTTAAACACTTTTGAAAAGTTTAATCAATACAATTTATTAATTCAAAAAAGACTGACGAGTGTCAGCCTTTTTTAACTAATCAAGTACTATCTCTAGAAAAATATTTTTTAGATTTTTTCAATTTCATATCCGTTTTTTGTATCACGGCATATATATCCCAAATCTTTTATTTTATCTCTAAGTCTATCACTTTCTGTCCAATCTTTTTTTTGTCTTGCAACAAGCCTTTGCTCCGCCAAATCTTTTATGTTTTGTGGTATATTATCTTGTTGCTTGTCGACTTCTTCATGAACTTCATCCAATTTAAGTCCCAAGGCTTTATCAAACAACACTGCAGTTTCGTAAATATCTTTTGACTTTTCTTCATTCTTAAGCATTGTCCACAAAACACCAATCGCTAATGGCGTATTTATATCATCACCTATAGCATCCAGAAATTTTTGCTTGTAGCCCTCAATAATTTTTATGTCAGTTTCCTTATCACTATTTTTGTGCTCTAATAAGTTAGCCTTGAGTTTTTTGTAGCCCATAGAACTTGCAAGTAAGCCTTCAAAAGTAAAATTTATTTTTTTGCTATAATGAGTATTTAAGCAAAAATACTTAAAGTCAAGTGGTTGAAAACCTTTGTTTTTTAAATCAGCAATAGTATAAACATTTCCCAAACTTTTGCTCATTTTACCACCATCAACAAGCAAAAACTCATTATGCATCCATGTTTTTACAACTCTATGACCAACCGAGGCATCATTTTGAGCAATTTCATCCTCATGGTGAATAGTTTTGTGGTCAATACCGCCAGTATGAATATCAATATATTCACCCAAAATATCTCTACTCATTGCCGAGCATTCTATATGCCAACCTGGGCAACCAATACCCCATGGACTATCCCATTTCATGATGTGACTCTCAGGTACAAACTTCCACAATGCAAAATCAAATGGATGACGCTTATACACATTTTCTTCAATTCTTGCATTGCCAGGTTTATCCAGGTCTTTGTGACTTAGTTGACCATAGCCACTAAATTTTTTTATATCAAAGTATATTCCATCATCAAGTCTATATGTATATCCCTTTTCTTCTAGAATCTTGATAAAATCTATCATCTGACGAATATACTTGGTAGCAAAAGTGATATTTTCTGGCACGTCAACATTAAGTTCCTTAAGGTCGTTAAAAAATATGTCTGCATAAAATTTTGCAATTTCATATGGACTTTTGTTTTCACGTCTTGAGGCCTTTTCCATTTTATCTTCGCCCTCATCACTATCACTTGTCAAATGGCCGACATCAGTCACGTTCATAACACCTTTTACACTATACCCATTGTATTTTAAAGCCCTACGCAAACTGTCCATAAATATGTAGGCCCTCATGTTTCCTATGTGTTGATAAGAATAAACTGTAGGTCCGCATGAATACATCTTAACTTCGCTTTTATCTATTGGTACAAATTCTTCTTTTTTGTTTGTTAAAGAATTAAAAACTTTTAACATAAATTTAATCTCCTATATTACTGTTTAAAACTTTTAATAAAAAATTTATCGCTTTGTAAGATTTTTCAACATCTTCTTTGCTAACTAGACTTTCGAACTTTGCACTCAAAGTATTTATACAACTTTCAACTTCTCTCTCACCTTTTTTTGTGAGTTCATAATATATAATTCTTTTATCAAATTTGTCTTGAGTTGAAATCAAAAATTTGTCCTCTAGAAGATTTTTGCAAAAAAGAGCAATATTTGATTTCGCAATATTCAACTGTCTTACAAGCATTGATGGCGAAACTTTTTTGCAACAGTATATAGAAAAAAGTATTTTGAACTTAACGGATAAAATCTTTTTGTTAAAAACCTTGTCTCCTGCACTCTCACAAATACTTTGCATGTTGATAAGCAGTTTTAAAAAACTTGTATTGTCCTTGTTTGTCATAGTATTTCCTTTTTAAAAAGTACTAAAATTATAACAAACTATCTTTAAATGTCAATTTTATATATTATATTTTATGTCTAAATAAAACGCATTTGCAACAAAATCACATAAAACACAAAATACTTGCACTTTAATTTTTTTTGTTATATCATATCTTTGCAATTTGGTGGCATATCGAAGTGGTTATAACGAGGCGCACTCGAAATGCGTTTGCCGAGAAATCGACACGGGAGTTCGAATCTCTCTGCCACCGCCAAATATAACCTAAACCAAATAAATATGGTTTGGGTTTATTTTTTTGACTTGTTATTGAACTTTTGCTAAAGTATTAACATAATTATTTTGCATGATAAAAATTTTTGATATTTAAAAGTCTGGTAAATATGGAAAAATTAGATTTATACGACAAAAATGGAAATTTGTTAAACAAAACCATTGTACGTGGTGATGAAAATTTAAATGATAATGAACACATAAAGTTAGCAACAATTTGGATAAAAAGCAATGGCAAATATCTTATTCAAAAAACGTCAAAAGAAAAAGGTGGCGAGTTTGCTGTTACAGGCGGACATGTACAGGCTGGCAAAACAAGTTTGGAACAGGCCTGTTTGGAACTTGAAGAAGAACTTAACCTAAATATTAATATTAACCAATTAAAGTTTTTGGGAAACCTCTATGGTAAAAATGTAATTTTTGATGTATATTTCGTTGAAGATAATAAATTTGAAAAAATAAAATTTGTTTTGCAAAAAGAAGAAGTTGAACATGTTGAGTGGCTAGATGCAAATGAAATCAAACAACTTATTAAAGATGGTAAAATGCGTAAAAGTACAGTTTTGCAATTTCAAAAATTTATTGAAATGTTATAGAAAAAACATAAAAAGTAATAAAATTTTTAGGTTTTATAAAGATCCACTTTTTTTGAAAAAGAAATCCGCACCAAAATTTCAAGTGCGGATCTTTTTTATATTGCAATTTCCTGTTTTTAAATCACAAAATTGTTAAAAAATCTTTAACTGCTAAAAAATAATATAGCATTATCAATGGGCAAATTGTACTTTGCATCGGTCAAAGTTATTGCTTGCGTTGCAGGTTGTAATGACGGAAGAATAAAATTGAAATTTGTGTCATAACTATGACAAAAACAATTTGTGAGATCTATAGATTTGGTTATAACTTGATTACCATACCTTCCCGATAGACTAACGCAACACGCATTTGTGCACAAACAAAACGAATAAAAATTTGTATTAATTATCCTGCGTTCAATATAACAGCCATTGCAATCTCTAATTGTAATCTCACAAGGAATATTTGTAGAAAGAATATTTAAGTTCACTTTTCTAAAAAACATATTTGTTCCTTATTAAAAATCAATTTTAATCACCATTTTCTTCAAAATTTAAAACTGCATTCGCAACAGGCAAACCTGAATAGTTTGCATCAGTCAAAGTGAAAGTTTGGCTGGTTGGTTTTAATGAGTTCAAAATATATTCTGTTTGTGTTTGATCGCCCATACCAACTGTAAAAACTTCTGGATAAACATTGTGAGTTGCATCGCTTGAAAGTTGCTTGAAGTATAGTGTATAAGGTGATTGTGCAGAGCCATATGGTACTTTGTCAAAAACTGCAGTACCATTTGAGTCAATGTTTACGATACTGCCATACTGTGTTTCTCCAGTTTCATCTGTCATAACAACAGTGCCAGAAGAAATTGGTGTTCCACCTTGTGCCCCTGTTTCATTGAAAATAATTGTCAAAGTTCCAGTTGCCTCAAGAGTGAAAGCACCACTTCCTGAAGGTGACGTTGCAGTATAAGTTGTAGGAGATAACGTTGTCATATCATAGCCTGGAGCATAAGATGAGTTAACGTTATATGAGCCAGGGTTCATCATTTGTGAGCCAGTTCCATTTGTTATTGTAACGGTATAATCAGCCATTTTTGATTCTCCTTTTTAAGCAACTATAAAAAGTTGCTCAAATCAAGATATTCAAAAATACTTAAAAAAGTGAAATGTTTTTTATATCACAAAAATGATAATTTTTAAAACCCCGACCATTATCAAGATTATTTATGGAAACTTTGAAAAAATTGTGATAAGATAATCTTTAGGAGATAATGCGATGATTTATTTTGTAAGACATGGACAAACTGACTGGAATACTATTCACAAGTGTCAAGGCCACACAGATATAGAACTCAATAATGTTGGTATTTCTCAAGCAAATTCTCTTAAAGAAAAATTAAAAAATATAAGATTTGATCTGATTTTTTCAAGCCCTCTAAAACGTGCCTTACAAACTGCAAAAATAATAACAAATCAAAAGATCATCATCGATGATAGGCTTATAGAACGCAACAACGGTTTGCTTGAAGGACAAACAAATGTTAATTGGAAAGAGATACAATCTATCCCTGGTCATGAAAACAAATATAAACTAGAAACAATAGCATCCATGCAAAAAAGAATCTTTGATTTTTTTGATGAAATACTTGAAAAATATCCTAACAAAAATATCTTAATTGTTAGCCATGCAGGTGTGTTTATTAATGCTTATAACTATTTTTTTAAAAAACCTTTAAAAATGAGCGAAATAAAAAATGCTGACTATTTTGTTTTGAAAAGATAAAAAGTTAAAATATTATTCTTTTAATGCTTACAGAAATGACCAAGTAAAATATTTTATATAAATTTAAATTCAACACTCTCTATATTTTTTAAAGATACCTAATAAAATGCAGATTATTTGCTTGGAATTGAGGATTAACATTAACGCATATATTGCAATTTAATGCTTTAACACAAAAAAATAAGATGGTGCAAAATTTCTGCACCATCTTTTATTACTTATTGCTATTTATAATATCTAAGCATCTATCAATAGTCTGCTCTAAAGTTTCATTTGAATTATCAATAATTATTGCATCTTTTGCTGGGAGCAGTGCCCCGTGTTCTCTATGTACGTCCTGATAATCTCTATCGTTGATTTCTTTTAAAATTTCATCATAATCAACTTTTACATTTTGTTCTTTAAGTTGATTGACTCTTCTTTGTGCTCTTACTTCATTTGATGCAGTTATAAAAAGTTTTATCTTTGCGTTTGTGAGAACAACACTTCCAATATCTCTGCCTTCCATTATACAATCGTTGCTTTTAGCAAATTCTCTTTGAATTTCTCTTACCTTTTGCCTAACGATATCATATGGAGAAACTTTTGCAACAAAATTACTTATTCTTTCCTCCCTTAAAAAAGGAGTGTAATCCTCATCATTAACGATCACTTTTTGAACATTATTATCAAAAACAACTTTTACATCAAGATTTTTTACAAATTCATTAATAATTTCTTCATTAGGATTTTTTGATTCATATCGCTTTAGATATTCACAAGCAATTGCTCTATAAACTGCGCCCGTGTTAAATTTTTTTATATTAAGTCTTTTTGAAAGTTCATCTGCCAAGGTTGATTTGCCACAACCTGCTTTCCCATCAATTGTAATATTAAGCACTTTTCCCTCTCCTTGTTTTTATTGAATTATAATAATTTGATTTTAATATTGCAACCAAATTATAGGTTGTTTTTGTTTTTTTCAAATATAAATACTCTTGACTAATTTGTCAATTTATTTTATTATCAAACACATAAAAGAGGTCAAATTATGGGAGATTTTTTTGCATCTATTGGCAATTGGTTTGTAGAAAATTACATAACAATTATCAAAACCTTTGGAATTATTATTATTGGATTTTTATTCATAAAAATTATTTTGGCTATATTAAAGCGACAATTTAAAAAGACAAAAATGGAAAAAGTCGTTCAATCATTTGTTTTGTCAATATTAAAATTTGTCTTATACCTTATTTTAATCTTAGCAGTATTTTCCACTTTGGGCATTTCAATAACTGGACTTACAGTTGTTATATCCGCAATATCTCTTGCAATCACTCTTGCACTTCAAGACAGCCTAAAAAATCTTGTTAATGGTTTTATCATTATCAGCACAAAATTAGTTCATGAGGGTGACTGGGTAAAGATTGGCGACTACGAAGGGAGCATTCAAGATGTCCGTATGCTATACACAGTCCTCAAAACTGCTGACAACAAAAGAATTACTATTCCAAACAGCACAATTATTGGCTCACAAATCACAAATTTTAATTATTACAAAACAAGAAGAATTGACCTAAATTTTGATGTTTCTTATGACACAAATGTTGACCTTGCAAAAGATGTGATCAACTCTGTTATTGAATCGTGCGAAACTATTTTTATGGATCCAAAACCATCTGTAGTTCTCTCATCATTAAACAATAGTTCAATAACTTTTACGTTAAAAATTTGGTGTAATTCAAGTGATTATTGGGATACAAAATGGTATTTAATTGATAATATCTTTAATGAACTTAAACGAAACAATATTACAATTCCTTTCAATCAACTTGAAGTCGCTCTTGTTGACCCAAACAAAAAAAATTATGTAAGAGAACAAAAATTGACTCCTGCTGAAAATCATAAGACAAAGACGTCTCACAGTGAAGATATTATTGATAAGATTAGTCACACAATCAAAAAGCCTCGTAAAGCAAAAAAGCAAAGTGAAAAGAAAGATTCTAAATAATTATACAAATAGCACCTCACTGTTCGTGAGGTGCTATTTCAATAAAAATTAAAAAGTTATTCCCATTCGATTGTTGCAGGAGGCTTTGATGTTATATCATAAACAACTCTATTTATATTCTTTACCTCATTTACAATTCTATTGCTACAAATATCTAGGATTTTGTGTGGGATTTTGTACCAATCGGCAGTCATAGCATCAACACTATTAACTGCTCTAAGTACCAATGTGTAATCATATGTTCTATGATCGCCCATAACACCAACAGATTTAATATCCGTCAAAACCGCAAAGTACTGCCATATATCCTTGTCAAGTTTTGCTTTTGCAATTTCTTCCCTAAAAATATAATCTGCATCGCGAAGGATATCAAGTTTTTCTTTTGTTATTTTTCCAATAACTCTTATAGCAAGACCAGGTCCTGGAAATGGCTGACGCATAACAATATTTTCTGGAAGACCTAATTCAAACCCAACTTTTCGAACTTCATCTTTGTACAAATCTCTAAGAGGTTCTACAATTTCATCAAAATCAACCACACTTGGAAGTCCACCCACATTGTGATGACTTTTTATAACTGCAGATTTGCCAATGCCACTTTCCACAACATCTGGATAAATTGTGCCCTGCGCCAAAAAATCAACTTTGCCAATTTTCTTCGCTTCTTTTTCGAAAACCTTTATAAATTGTTTTCCAATGATCTTTCTCTTTTTTTCAGGATCTTTGTGGTGTTTTAGTTTTTTCAAAAAAATATTTGAAGCGTCTGCTGTAATAAGATTTATGTCAAATTGATCTCTAAATACTTTTTCTACTTCTTCCCTTTCGTTTTTTCTTAAGAGACCGTGATCAACAAAAACACATATGAGCCCCTCTGGACAAGCCTTTTGAAGAAGTGCCGCACAAACTGAACTGTCAACTCCTCCGGACAAAGCAAGAAGTGTTTTTTTGCCTTTTAATTTCTCTTTGAGTTCAGCAACTTTTTCACTTACAAAGTTATTCATTGTCCAATTGCCCTTTGCCTTGCAGATTGTATACAAAAAATTATGCATGATTTTTAGACCATTTTCACTATGAACAACTTCTGGGTGAAATTGCAACCCATAAATTTTCTTTTTGTCATTTGCCATTGCCGCAATAGGAGTGTTTTTTGTGTGAGCGACAACCTTAAAATCTTTTCCTATGCTTTCAACAAAATCTTGATGACTCATCCAAACATGACCCTTTTTGTCTATGCCATCAAAGAGTGGATGCTCATCATATTCAATTTCCACCTTGCCATACTCCCCGACTTTTGCAGGAACAACGTTTCCACCCAAAGACTGAGCAGTGATTTGCATACCATAGCAAATACCCAAAATTGGTACGCCAAGCGAAAACACCTCTTTGTCAATCTTATATGCAAAGTCGGCAAAGGCACTTAGCGGTCCACCTGTAAAAATAATTCCGATTGGGTCATATGATTTGATTTTTTCAGCACTTGCAGTGCAAGGTACAAGCACTGAGTATACATTCATATCTCTAACACGTCTACAAATAAGTTGGCTATATTGTCCGCCAAAATCAACAACTACTACTGTTTCTCTTTCTTCCATAAAAACTCCTAATATTTACATAATAGCACAAAGCACAAAACATGCAAACAAAAACATAAATTGAATAATAATTTTTGTATTGAATTAACGCTTTAAAAGTGATAAAATAATATTAGGAGAAGTTTTGTATGAACAACAACCAAACTATAGTATATCGTGCAATATATAGTGATGAAATAAATAACTACAAAGATCCTGAAATCTTAAAAGATAAAGACTATTTAAAAATGGATTACTGCAAAGATCTATACGGCGACAAAAATAATATTGATTATGATAAAATTTCAAAATCTCTTGGAATAGAATCTTGCAATGGGTTTCTGCATTTTTTTGCAGACGAAAAATTTGCTACAAAATATGCAACAGCACTTAACAATTTGGAGCCTTCAAGAGATGCATCTGTATACCAGTTTTCATTTGATACAGAGTTGTTAAAATCTTGCGAAGGAAAAGGCGTTTATTATGGGAATGATCCTTTAAAAATGAAATTTACAACTGAAGAACAAGTTGAATATGCAATACCTATAGAAAAATATAATCCTGAACAAAACTTTGTAGGAAAACTTGACCAAGAAGAACAAAGTGTAGCATATGATCCAGATGCGTATTTGTAT
>Ga0265300_10004988_pt1 | contig 10398 bp, 9 predicted proteins | sample AusTroGonzalo_MG_FD_193482 | JGI IMG/M metagenome (GOLD analysis project Ga0265300, IMG submission 193482) | Bovine rumen microbial communities from tropical cattle in Woodstock, Queensland, Australia - Gonzalo_03 | ecosystem: Host-associated > Mammals > Digestive system > Stomach > Rumen ... | reverse complement strand
CCGAGACCGTTCCCACGACTGAATCTGAGACTTCAGGCGAATCCGGTTCTGAGACAACACCCAGCATTATCGCGTCTGAACGAGGCACTTATGTTGAAGACCGCCATTTGGCAAAGGGCAAGTTCAATTATGTTCTCAAGAACAAGGACTGGAAGTTCGACGGCGAGATGTACTATCACAAATACAAGGACGGCACGGTCGTCTATTACGATAAGGAAACCAAATACTGGTTCGTTATGGATAACAAAGGCCAGGGCTGGTATTACGATGCCGAGGCCAACGATTTCGTCCGCGATGAATAAGCCATTCTTGGCTTTGTAGTCTCATTAATCTCTATTTTTGCTTTAAAGTCTCATTTTGAGGCGTATTTTTATAATTTGCTTCAATTCGCCCCCCATTTTGCTTTTTCGGCGTCTAGAATGAGGGCTGGTTACCTATCAGAAATGTGTTTTTGAGTTTCTGATAGGCAAATTCCTTTGAAAATTAGTGTTTTCAGCGGCTGTTTACCTATCAGAATTAATATTTTGAAACTCTGATAGGTAAATGGTGGATTTATAGAATTAAAAACTCATATTTTTACCTATTAGAAATGAATTTTCAGATTCCTGATAGGTAAATTCATTCTAGAATGCGAGATGAATAAGGATGTTTGGATACTTAGATGATGTTCTTGATGAACTGGTAAATAGAAAACTAAGGATTGAAAGAGATATTAATGAAATTAAGCAAAGGTTAAGTAATTCTCCTGATGGATCACTTCGAATTGCTTCAAAACCCAGTGGTTATCAGTTCTATCAAAAGCTTAAATCATATGATTCTAAAGGTAAGTATCTTACTAAAAAGGAACAGTTGCTTATCTCACAATTAGCTCAAAAAGACTATGACATAAGAGTATTACCTGTATTGGAAAAACAGCTTAAGAAAATTAGGCGGTTTCTTGATGATTTGAAACTCGATGAAGTGCTCAAGGTATATGACCAACTCATTCCCCCGCGAAAGCAGCTCGTAACACCGGTATACCTTAACGACGAAGACTTTGTTAAGCAGTGGCTGAGTCAACCATATAAGAAACTCGGTTTCAGAAGCGATGACCCGGAATACTTTACCGAGAATAACGAACGTGTAAGGTCTAAGTCGGAGATAATAATCGCAAACACGCTGAAGAGCCATAACATTCCGTACAGATATGAGTTTCCGGTGTATGAAGACGGGGTGGTGATCGCTGCGCCTGATTTCAATTGCCTGAATGTCAGGACGAGAAAAGAATACTATTGGGAACACCTTGGCATGATGGGCGACGAGGGTTATGTGAACAACAATATCAAGAAGATCGAAAAATACACGTTTGCAAAAGGTTTTGATGAGACGAGGCTGATACTGACTTTTGAGTCGGACAAACACCCTTTGAACACCAGGATAATAGAAGAAAAGATCAGAAGGTATCTGCTTTGAAAGCTTCGGCCGTGCCAGATAACAAAAAAGGACCGCCGAAGCGGTCCCTTGTAGATGCTTAATAGTTCAGATTATCTGCCGGAAGCAATGCCGATGATGAGTCCAAGGATGTAGATTGCGCAGTAGATAGTCATGAAGGCGCCCATTGCGATGCCGCCGATAGAAAGATACTTACCGATCCTGACCTTAACGGGATAAGAACCATATGTGTTCATGTAAGACTTAACCTTACCAAGTCCCATAGGTCCGAAAACGAGACCCAGGAAGCTGAGGAAGAAGGAGCAAGCGAATGCTGCAGCGAGGATACCTGTGATCATGCAGCTCTTAGCAGCTTCGGGATCGCCGGGAGCAGCGGCTGTGGGAGCAGCGCCGTAAACGGGCTGGGGCTGAGGAGCATAACCATACTGAGGCTGAGCAGCTGCAGGTGCAGGTGCGGGCTGAGCAGCAGGTGTTCCGCAGTTAGGGCAGAAAGCGTTGCCGTCTTCGAACTGGGTTCCGCAATTTGTACAAATCATATTATTTCCTCCGTGTGGCATAAAACTGCCTTTTATTTGGTCGTTTTAACTTCGACAAAAACATTTTAGCATTGAAAAAATCAAATGAAAATATAGAATTATCTAGTAAAATAATAAAATAGGTTAATTATGTGTAGAGGTTTTGATGAAGACTGCTGTCCTGCTGCCGGTTTACAATCCAGACGTTAAGTTCCCGGCGATTGTCAGAGAATTAAAGACGAGAGGATTTGTCGTAGTTGTTTGCAACGACGGCAGCGATCCCAAGTTTGAACCGATATTCGATGAGGTCAAGGACAAGGTCTACTATGTTACTTATAACCATAACAAGGGTAAGGGCTATGCCTTAAAGCGCGGTTTCGAGTTTATTGGCAACAACCTCACTGAAGAAGTTGATTATATAGTTACGGCAGATGCTGACGGACAGCACGCTATTGACGATATCGAGAGAGTCGCAAAGCTTGTAAGAAAGACTGACGGGATAGTTCTCGGCATGAGAGACCTCTCAGAGAAGATCCCCGTAAAATCCAGGATCGGTAACGATCTTTCAAAGACCGTTTATACGATCATCACAGGCGTTTACTTGAGAGATAACCAGTCGGGGCTCAGGGGATTCCCTGCAAGGCTTACTTCGTGGCTTTGCGATATTCCGGGCAACAAGTATGAATATGAGCTCAATGTTCTTGTAACAGCGCATAAGGAAGGCATTCCGGTTGCGGGGATCGACATCAAGACGATCTACGAGAATAACAATAAGAATACTCATTTCAAGCCTATCAAGGACACGTTCAGGATCCAGGGTTCGCTCCTGTCCTACGGCATGATATCAACTTTTGTATATACGCTATATATCGTTGCCGTTGCGATAATTGCATGGTTTGACATTCCGCATTTCTATATATGGACAGCGAGCATGTTTGTTATGGTTACGGGAATGCATGCAGTTTTGAACGTCTTTTCGGCCGGGATCAGGCACCGCCAGAAGATAAGCGTAATTTACTACATTACCGGCGCGATAAAGTACTTGATCGCAACGCTCATCATGCTGTTGTTTGACTTCCAGGGATGGTTTATCGTGCTGGGAGCATTTTGTGCACTTTTCACCGTGGTAGTGTTATCATATCTTTTCGGCAGATCAGGAATAATGGGGAAGGTTTAATCATATGAACAGATGTGACGAAGAGCTGGTAAGAAAGATACTGGCTGAAAATACTCATGCAGATTTAGACGGACTTGATATCGAGATCAAGAGCCTTCCTGACGATGACCGCGAGGGTGTTCTTGATAAGCGCGAATTCTTTATCAGAAACGCTATATTTGCTTTCCAGAAGATGGCGCCCGCACAGGGCTTCAACGTTGAGATGATGAGAGCAGCTACCAAGACACAGTGCCTTGATGCCTGCAAAGACGAGGTCCTGAACTCAAGTTTCGAGATCGATTCAGACGGAAGAAAAGTCGCTGTCTTAAGATATGAGAGAGCAGATTCCGTTAACAAAGCAAGACCCGTTCTGATCTATATTCACGGCGGTTCGTTTATGGCAAGCGCTGCAAAGTTCTACGAGCAGCCCTGCCGTTTCGCTGCAGAGCAGACAGGATGCGTCGTTCTCAATATCGAGTATGGCTTGGCTCCTGAATGCCGCTATCCCGCAGCCATCAACGACTGCCTCAGGCTTATCGAATATGTATACGCAAATGCTGCAGAACTCGGCATCGATAAAGAGAAGATCGGCCTTTTCGGTGACAGTGCCGGCGCAAACCTTGCGCTCGCTGCAGTTATCGACAACAAGAGCGAAGCTAAGATCTCTTATCTAGGCCTTTTCTATCCCTGTGTAGATCTTTTCGCAGGCGACAACTTATATGAATGGAAGGAATCCGATTACTCGATCAATGATGAGGAAAGAGAACTCATCATTTCAAGACTGACGCTCGGCCGCTGCGACGGAAAGGGCAATCAGGCCTTGATGGCAGGGATCCTCATGAACTATACGGGCGAAAAGTATGAAGCCGTCAAGAAGGCTCCGGACGTAAGCCCCATCTATGCTGATCTTTCAAAGATGCCTTTCACGGGAATCTTCTCCGCAGAGTACGACGGATTGAGGTTCCAGGGCGAGTATTACGCAAGGCTCCTTCAGAAAGCGGGAGTTCCTTTCAAGTTCACAAGATACAGGGGCGTAACGCATGCGTTCCTCGATTATTTCGGGATCGTCCCTCAGGGTGAGGCGGCAATTCTGCAGATGTGCGGTCAGGTCAAAGAGGTCTGGGGGCTTGATGTCTGATGGTAATGGTCGCCAAGGTAGTAACCCGTAACATCGAGGAGTTAAAAGGCTCCGAGCAGACGTTTGAGACGATCTTCCGCATTATACGCGAAAGTTTTACGAGCGAGCCTTTTGCCGAGTGGCTTGATAACGGTTCGATCAAGAAGATGACTTATTCCGAGTTCTGCGCAAGGACAGACGTCTTTGCGTCAGCATTCATAAACAAATACGGAGCTCCAAAAGAAGGACAGACAAGGATCGCAGGAATCTATCTCGAGAACTCGGTCGACTGGGTAGCAATATTTTGGGGACTCTTAAGATCAGGATTTAAGCCTGTGCTGCTCAATACAAGGCACAGCATCAACATCACCAATGACATCATTGATGAACTGGGGCCTGAGTTCGTCATTTCGTTGGATGACAGGGTAAATGGCGCCATTAAGCCTGAAGAGATCCTTGAAGGCACCAAGGCAGGAGACGCTCCCGAAAAGGATTATTGGGAAGACGAGATCCTGCTCGTTACCAGCGGTTCCACGGCAAAGCCTAAGATAATCTCACACAGCGGAAGGACCATCTGCAAGCAGGTAGAGCTCAGCGCTGACATCGTAAGGATGAATCCGGCTATTCAGTATAACGTTAAGCTCGAGATCAAGAACCTTGCGTTCCTGCCGTTCTATCACATCTTCGGCCTGGTAGCGCTCCTTATGTGGTTTTCTTTCTTCGGCAGATGCTTTGTATTCCTTCCGAGATACGATGCAGAGAGCATTCAGCTCGTATGCAGGAGAATAGGCGTTACGCATTTCTTTGCAATCCCGCTCGTATGGAACAAGACTGTCGCAGCACTTGAGGCAGAGGTCGCAAGGCAGGGAAAGACAAAGGCTTTCAACAGAGCGATCAGGTTTTCAAACAGCCTGCAGAACGCGCTCCCTCTGGTAGGCGTGACAGTCGCAAGAGGCATTATTTTCAGGAAGGTAAGGCGTCAGTTAATGGGCGAGAAGGCCAGATTCCTTATCTCCGGCGGCGGTTTCGTTCCTCAGAGAACGCTTGAGGTCTTAAACGGCCTCGGTTATTCGATCCATAACGGTTACGGACTTACCGAGTGCGGTGTAGTTTCAGTTGAGCTTGCTAAGAAGCCTAAGCACAGAAACGACGGCAAGGTCGGAAAGATCTTCTCAAACATCGCATATAAGCTCAGCGACGAAGGCGAGCTTATGATCCCGAATGATCACTCTATGAACGGCATCTACATAGACGGCGTTTTCCATAAGTATGAAGATGCTTACTATGCAACGAACGATATCGTAAACGTTGATGCAAAGGGAAGACTTGCTATCTGCGGACGTAAGGATGATGTCATCATAGGACCAAACGGCGAGAACATCTCGCCCGAAGAGATCGAATCAAGGATCGAAAAGGGAAGATATTCGTCAATGGCTCTCGTATATACAAAGCTTCCCGGTGCTGACAATAAGTCGATGATACTGGTGCTTTCCAACAACGGCAGCCTCAATGCGCTTGAGCTTTCAACTTCACTCAAAGGTGTTTTCGCATCGATCGAAAACCTTTCCATGATCGAGCGTCCGACAAAGGTAGTCACGATAATCGGTGAGATGCCCGAGAATTTCAAGGGCGTTGACCGTAAAGCACTTGCGGCAGGCCTTGAGGAAGCGCGCATTTTCTATACGGAGTGCTCCAATCCTTCTGATGAAGAGATCAAGAGGATCAGGACAGATGAATACATCAGGCTCATCGATACCGTCTGCGGCGTTTTCGCGGAAGTATTGGGCAAGGACAGGAGCGAGATAACGGAGACGTCAAACTTCGTTGCATTAGGCGGCGACAGCATGCAGTACGTCGAGCTTCTGAGCAAGACGGGTGAGAAGACCGGCAAGCCTATCCAGATGTCAGAGACTCCGCTCATCACTCCGATGGCCATAGCGGACTTCATCCTTGACAGCACAGCTAAGGCAGAAAAGGAAGAAAGCTGATGTTCCTGGTCAGATGGTTTTTGATAATTACCAGCATTGTGCCTGCGTATCTCTTCTTTGGGATCAAGAGATATTTTCTGCGCGCAAAGAAAAAACTCGATTACAAGGGCCCGATCATCGCGGCGCTCAATCACACATCATTTCTTGATTATGTTTGTGCGCTCCTGGCTTTCCCGGGAAGGCGTTTCTATGTCCTGGTTTCCGCCAAGTTCTATGACTTTAACCCCGTTCTGACTTTCCTTGTAAAAGCGATGGGAGTCATCAGGGTTGATGCCGTAAGCGGCAACATGGATGCCGTAAACAAGGCTGTTAAGCTTTTGAAGGACGGCAAGAATATCCTTATATTCCCGGAGGGACATATTGAAACTGAAGGAAAGCTTTTGGAGTTCGGCCAGGCGGCAGCTCTCATGAGCCTTGGTTCAGGCGCGCCCATTATCCCCGTATATCACAACGGCAAGATCGGTCCCGGCAAGCGCGACAAGATGTTCATCGGCGAGCCTATTTTTCCGGACAACTATCTGATCAATGAGGCAAACCTTCAGGATCAGGCAAGGACTTTGGCCAAAGACCTCAAGGATACGATCGAAAAGTACCGTCAGTTCTATCTCGATAACTTCTACGAGGCAGAAGGCAAGAAACCCAAGAAGTTCAAGCATTCCGATTTCCTTTATAACTTCGTAAAGATCACGGCATATCCAGGGATCTGGGCATTTATGCACCCGAAGTTCGTATATGAGAACGGCATGGCAAGAGGAACCAGATACAGACAGAAGGGAATGCTCATTGTAAGCAACCACTCATGGTGGATCGATGCGCCTTTCATGTATTATGTTTTCTTCAAGCTCTCACCGAGATGCATTGCTGCAAGAGACGTTGCCAACATCAACAAGCTCTGGCATTTCTTCGAAAAGACCATGGGCTGCATTCTCCTGAACCGCGAAGGCTTTGACTGGAGCGCAATAAGGACATGCATGGACTGCCTCAAGGAGGACATTCCGCTCGTTGTATTCCCTGAAGGGCACATGAACTACGATGACAAGCTCCTGCCTTTCATGAACGGAGCGGTCATGATGGCGCTCATGACAGGAGTGCCCGTTGCGCCCGTTTACATGCATACGACATACAAGTATTTCAAGAAGCAGGTCTTTGTAATAGGCGAACTTATTAAATTTGACACAAACAGTCAAATGCCCGATAATGATTCAGTTGTCCGTGCAAACGAGATCTTATACAACAAACTTACTGAATTGAGGCAGATCGCGATCCGCGAATCTTCACCTGAATTCAATAGACAGGTCAAGGATGCAAGGAAACAGATGAAAGCCAACTTAGAGCGCGTCAATGAGCAGATCAAAGAGGCAGCCGAGAAGAAGGCCCGCAAAGCGGATGGGGGAAAAGACAATGCTTGAAGAGCTTTATAACGTTATCAGCGACAGCTATAAGCAGATGAACCGCGAGTTTGACACCCCGTTATCAGCAATAACCGAAGAAACAGCACTTAAGGATCTTGATATGGATTCTGTTTCTTTCGTGGTCATCATGATGAATATCGAAGACAAGATGAACGTAAGACTCAATGTGGACAGCTCATCTGCTTTCCAGACAGTAGGCGACGTTCTCAATGCGATCAAATCAGCAAAGAACTAATAACACACATACAAAGGAGATTGAATTATGGGTGATTTCGTAATTCTCACAGACAGTTCCACTGACCTTACAAAGGACTTAAGAGAAAGATTCGGCATAACCGACTATCTTCCGGGTATCGTTGTCCTTCCTGACGGTAAGAAGGAAGACTCAACACTCGACTGGGAGCTCATGAGCCCTGATGAGTACTATGGCAGCATGACAAAGGATGCCATCTACACAACAGGTATCAAGAACATCGAGATCCAGGAGCAGTTCTTTGAGAAGTATCTCCAGCAGGGATATGACATCCTCAACATCTCACTTTCTTCAGCTCTTTCCGGCACATATGCACAGTGCAAGCAGGCTGCAGACAAGATGATGGAGAAGTATCCTGACAGAAAGATCATCGTAGTCGACTCCGTAAGATATTCAGGCGGCCTTGGCCTTCTCGTTTCAATTGCAGGCGAGATGAAGCAGCAGGGCAAGTCCATGGAAGAGATCGCTGACTGGCTCAACGTTAACAAGTACAGGGTCCACCAGATGGGTACAGTTGACGACCTCAACTTCCTCAAGAGATCCGGACGTGTTTCCAACGTTGCAGCATTCATGGGCGGACTCATCAACATCAAGCCTATGGCTGAGTGTGACCGTAAGGGCATGAACACGGTTATGGGCAAGGTTACAGGCTACAAGAAGATGTTCGCAGCTTCCATGGAATACATGAAGAGAACCATCGAACCGAATCCTAAGAGGATCTTCGTTTCTCACACATTCCGTAAGGCACAGTGGATCCAGATGCAGGATCTCATCAAGGAGAACTTCCATCCCGAAGAGATCATCGCTACACGCGTTAACATGGCTAACGGTACGGCTATCGGCCCCGGCATGATCGTCGCTTTCTATTTCGGAAACGAGATCTCCGAAGGTCTTGTTGAAGAGATAAAGATCTTCAACGAAGTTAAAGCAGGATTATGACGCCCGTACAGATAATCCTTCTTATCGCCGCGATCGTCGTATTCATAGCGCTCAGCGGTTTCATATTTATGTGGGTATACGTTTGGGGTATTGCTAAAAAGCAATACTCCGAAATGTTTATCCGTACTTCTCCCGACAAATGGGCGAGAGGTAACAGCTGCCCTGAGAATGAAGAACATTCCGTCATGTTCAATTACGGAATGGACTGGGGCAGGGCAAATGCTTCGCACAAGGAAGATATCGAGATCACGAGCAAGGACGGCTTAAAGCTTAAAGGCGAATATTTCAACTTCGGCTTTGACCGCGCAGTGCTCATTCTGGCAGGAAGAGCTGAAACCGTGCTCTACTGCTACTATTTCTCGGATCTTTTCCAGAAAGCCGGATGCAATGTAATCGTTGTAGATCCCAGGGCATGCGGCTTGAGCGAAGGCAAGTATACGACTGCAGGTGTCAAAGAAGGTGAGGACGCTGCTCTTTGGATCGATCACATCCACGAGAAGTACGGCATCGAAAAGTTCTACATCCACGGCATCTGCGTAGGCTCTGCGGAAGCGATCTACGTTGCTGCGGAGAATAAGCCTTATTTGAAGGGCATCATCCTTGAAGGACCTTACAGCGCTTTCTACAAAGTCCTTAAGATGAGGACAAAGAACCACGGAAAGCCTACATTTCCGGTATGCCTTCAGATGGCCATCCTTTACAAGAAACTCACGGGAGTCAACGTTTTCAAGCATAAGCCGATCGAAGAGATCGTAAAGACTCAGGTTCCTGCACTTTTCCTCTGCGGAAAAGAAGACAAGAGCAACAGCCCTGATGACTTTACGAAGATCTACGATGCTTGCGGCAGCAAGAACAAGAAGTTCGTCTGGTTCGAGCACGGCGCTCACTCCCACCTAAGGATCGTTAATCCCGAGAAGTACGACTCGGAAGTAATAGATTTCATCAACAGTTAAGCAAAGGAGGAGAATCATGGGTACATTCAGCATCATTACGGATTCAACAAGCGACCTTTCTCTCGAATTAAGAGAAAAGTACGGCATCGATTACTGCAAGATGGAGTTCTCCGAAGGGGACAAGAATTACCATGCTTCTCTTGACTGGGACGAGATCTCTTACAAAGAGTTCTACGACTCAATGAGACAGGGAAAGAGATATAAGACTGTACAGGTTCCCGTTAAGACTTTCGACGAGAAGTTCAGGGAGCACCTGGAAAAGGGCAATGACATCCTTTATATCGCATGCTCTTCAGGTCTTTCAGGCTCTATCAATACTGCAAAAGTTATAAGTGAAGAACTCAGATCTTCATATCCCGGCAGAAAGATTATCTGCATCGACTCTCTCATAAGTGGCATGGGCCAGGGTTCAATGGCGATCAAGGCTGCCGAGATGCAGCAGGAGGGCAAGTCCATTGAAGAGACCGCATATTGGCTCGAAGAGAACAAGCTTTTCTTCAACCAGTACGGTACGGTCGAAAGCTTGGATTACCTCAAGTCTGCCGGCAGAGTAACAGCTTCTTCGGCTTTCTTCGGCAATCTCTTTGCCGTTAAGCCGATCCTCATTTCAGACCTCGAAGGCCACAACCTGGCT
>Ga0265300_10004984_pt1 | contig 10405 bp, 5 predicted proteins | sample AusTroGonzalo_MG_FD_193482 | JGI IMG/M metagenome (GOLD analysis project Ga0265300, IMG submission 193482) | Bovine rumen microbial communities from tropical cattle in Woodstock, Queensland, Australia - Gonzalo_03 | ecosystem: Host-associated > Mammals > Digestive system > Stomach > Rumen ... | reverse complement strand
GTATAGGCAGGAGTGCCGAAGTGCAGCGTAAAGCCGTCTTCACTTAGCATGCGCCCGCTCCACGGCCCGCGGTCAAAGCCCACGCCGATGGTAACGGCCTCCTGCACAGTTACTTCCAGGCCCCAGGAACGGAACTGTTCCGCCACCCAGTCTTCGGCGTGATGCAGCATGTGTGTGCCCACCAGGCGGCCGCCGATGTTCCGGGCAATATAGCTGGCGTGTTCCATGGTTCGGTTGTCGCTTTGTCCCAGATCCAGCACTTTTTGGGTTACTTTGTCCTGGGCATGGAGGCAGAAGGCCATAGCCAGCACGGTTAAAAGGGAGAGGAAGGTCTTTCTCATATGCGTAAATGTTAAGCCAACGTCAAAGATAGGGAAAAAATTGCTATTTTTGTGGATTGTTAGTAAGGACAATAGACAAAAACAACATAAACTATGTACAGAACCAAAACATGCGGAGAACTCCGTATAGAGAACAAGGGACAGCAGGTCACCCTGGCCGGCTGGGTCCAGAAAGCCCGCAAACTGGGCGGCATGACCTTCATCGACCTGCGGGACCGTTACGGCATTACGCAGCTGGTAGTGGAGGCCGATGCCCCTGCCGAGCTGGTGGAAGTGGCCAATTCCCTGGGCCGTGAATTCGTAATCCAGGCTACCGGAGAGGTGGTTGAGCGGCAGGCCAAAAACGCCAAGATGCCCACCGGCGACATCGAAATCAAGCTGTCGGCCATCAATATCCTGAACAAGAGCGTAACCCCGCCTTTCACCATCGAGGACGAAAGCGACGGCGGTGAAGACCTTCGCATGAAGTACCGCTACCTGGACCTGCGCCGTAACCCGCTGAAGAGCGCCCTCATGCTGCGTCACCGGATTGCCCACGAGGTTCGGAACTACCTGGACGACAAGGGCTTCATGGAAATTGAAACCCCCTATCTAATCAAGAGCACCCCGGAAGGCGCCCGCGACTTTGTGGTACCCTCCCGCATGAATCCGGGCCAGTTCTACGCCCTGCCGCAGAGCCCCCAGACCTTCAAGCAGCTGCTCATGGTAGCCGGCTACGACCGCTACTTCCAGATTGTGCGCTGCTTCCGTGACGAGGACCTCCGCGCCGACCGTCAGCCGGAATTCACCCAGATAGACTGCGAAATGTCGTTCGTAGAGCAGGAAGATGTGCTGAATACCTTCGAGGGCATGATGCGCACCCTGTTCAAGAATGTGCTGAACGTAGATATTCCCAACCCGCTGCCTCGCATGACCTGGTATCACGCCATGGACAACTACGGCTCCGACAAGCCGGATGTGCGCTTCGGCATGACCATCCACGAGCTCACGGAAGTGGCCAAGGGTAAGGGCTTCAGCGTGCTGGACGATGCCGCCTACATCGGCGCTATCTGCGTCCCCGGCGCTTCGGAATATACCCGCAAGCAGATTGACGAACTCACCGAATGGGTAAAACGCCCGCAGGTGGGTGCCAAGGGCCTCATCTACGTCCGCGTAAATGCCGACGGCTCCTTCAAGAGCTCCATCGATAAGTTCTACACCCCGGAAGATCTGGCCGTGATTGCCAAGGCTGCCGAAGCCAAGCCCGGCGACCTGATGCTGGTGATGAGCGGTGCCAACCGCCGAAAAGTTCAAACCATGCTGGGCGTGCTGCGCCTGGAGATGGGTGGCCGTCTGGGCCTCCGCAACCCCAAGGAGTTTGCCCCGCTGTGGATCGTGGACTTCCCGCTGCTGGAATGGGACGACGAAACCCAGCGTTTCTACGCCATGCACCATCCCTTCACCGCCCCCAAGCCGGAGCATGAGCCCTGGTTCTACAGCAACAAGAAGGAAGACCTGGAGCGCGTGTGCGCCAACGCCTACGACTTCGTGCTCAACGGCAACGAGCTGGGCGGCGGTTCCATCCGTATCCACAATGCCGATATGCAGAAGCGCATGTTCGAGGTGTTGGGTATCGGCCCGGAAGAGGCCGAGTACAAGTTCGGCTTCATCATCAACGCCTTTAAGTTCGGCGCCCCGCCGCACGGAGGTCTGGCCTTCGGCTTCGACCGCGTTTGCGCCCTCATGGGTGGCCAGGACACCATCCGCGACTACATCGCCTTCCCCAAGAACAACCAGGGACGCGACGTAATGATTGACAGCCCGTCGGAGATAGACCAGGTGCAGCTGGACGAGCTCCAGATTGCCCTGAATCTTTCCAAAGCCGAATAACATCGGCGCCGTCATTTTTGGCCGATTTTGCTGGCCCCGGCGTCATTGTGAACGTCTGAGCCGGCAAAAATGGCATAAAATGCAGGTTCCGAAGTATTAAGGAGACAAAATGGTAACAAGGTACACAGACTACGACCTTTCCGCCCGGAACACCTTCCGGATGAAGGTCCGTTGTGCCTTGTACATTGAAGTTACGGAAGAGGCGGACCTTCCGGCCCTGGACTGGGACGCCCTGCCGCAGCCCGTTATGGTAATGGGTGGCGGCTCCAACCTCCTGTTCACCGGGGACTTCCCCGGCACGATTGTGCACTATGGCGCATTTTGTGCCTTGGAATCCCCGGGCGCCTTGGACCAGGTCCGCGGCATTTTTGGCCGAGGTGGTTTTTTAGGTACTGGACCAGGTCCAGGATGTGTGGACCACAGTGGGCCAGAAGGTATTAGTGCTGGACCAGGTCCAGAGGGTAAAAATGGACCACGTCCAAAAACTGGCTGGACCAGGTCCACGACGGAAGGTGCGCTTCTGGTTTCGCTTCCGGCTGGAACGGTTTTCGATGACTTCTGCGCCTGGGCGGCGGCGGAGGGCCTATGGGGGCCGGAAAACCTTTCCCTGATTCCGGGCGAAGTGGGTGCCAGCGCCGTGCAAAACATTGGCGCTTATGGTGTGGAGGCCAAGGATATTATTGCCGGAATAAGGGCCTGGGACCGCCTGGAACGCCGTTTTGTGGATATTGAGCCGGCCGACTGCGAATACGGTTACCGTACTTCCAAATTCAAAACCGAATGGAAGGGCCGCTACATCATAACGGCCGTCACCTACCGCCTGAGCCGCACCCCCCAGCCCCAGCTGGACTATGGCGGCGTGCGAAAAGCATTGGAGTTGAAAGGGGTGAGGATGAGCCCTCCGGGGGCTTGTCCACCCCCGGACGAGTATAGGGGGAGGGGCCCAATAACTGCTTGTTCGCGGAGCGAAAAAGCAGGAGTCTGGGAGGGGCCGGAGAGAGCGAAGCGAACGGAGTCCCCCGGAGGGCTCATCCTCACTCCTCAAACCATCCGGGACACCATCATCGACATTCGGCGACAGAAGCTGCCGGACCCGGAGGAGTTGGGGAGCGCCGGGAGCTTTTTCTGCAACCCGGTTATCAGCAAGGAGCACTTTGCGCAAATCGTAAAAACGGCCAGGGAAGACAACGGGCCGGATTATCAGGTGCCGCACTTTGAGGTGGGGGACCAGATTAAAGTGCCGGCGGCCTGGATGATAGACCAGTGCGGTTTCAAGGGCGCCACAAACGGTGGCGCGCAAGTGTACAACAAACAGCCGCTGGTGATTGTGAACGCCAGCGGGAACGCTTCGCCGGAGGAGATTATCGGCCTGGAGAAGCGTATCATTGACACCATAGCTGCCAAATATGGCATTGTCCTCCATCCGGAGGTAGAGCACGTCTAGACTTATGAAGCTTCGGGAAGAAATAGGACGCCGAATCCTTCTTCTGGACGGCGCCATGGGAACCATGATCCAGCGGCAGGCCCCGCCGGAGGAGGACTGGCATGGCAATCCCGAAATGCTCAACCTTACCCGGCCGGAACTGATCCGGAGCATCCATCTGGAATACATTGCCGCCGGAGCCGATATCATAGAAACCAATTCATTCAGCGCCAACGCCATATCCCAGGCCGAATACGCTTGTGCCGAAATGGCCGGAACCATGGCCCGGGAGGCTGCCCGCATCGCCCGCGAGGCGGCCGACAAAGCCCCGCGCAAGGTTTGGGTGGCGGGTAGTATCGGCCCCACCACGCATTCGCTCAGCCTGGCCTCGGACGTGGACAGAAGTGCCTGGCGGCCATACAGTTTTGACGATTTTGTAAAAGCCTTCCATCAGCAGATAGAAGGCCTGGTGCAGGGAGGGGCAGACTGCCTGCTGCTGGAAACCGGCTTCGACGCCCTCAACACCAAGGCCATGATTTACGCGGCGTCCGACTGGGACATCCCGGTGATGATATCAGCCACGTCGGCCGACCGCAGCGGCAGAACCCTCACCGGACAAACGCTGGAGGCGTATTTTACGGCGGTGCGGCATGCCAATCTGCTGGCCTTCGGCATCAACTGCTCACTGGGGCCCAAGGATATGCGCCCGCTGCTGGAAGAGGTGGCCCGCTTTGCCGACGTTCCCGTGCTGTGCTACCCCAACGCCGGCCTGCCCGACGAGATGGGTCGCTACACCCTGGGGCCGGAAGATATGGCCGCATCCATGGAGCCCATGCTGCCGTACGTGAACATTATCGGCGGCTGTTGCGGCACCACCCCGGAGCACATCCGGGCCATGGGAAAGCTGGCCGAAGGACACACGCCCCGGCTGCTCCCGGAACCGGAGAAACGCTTGAAAGTGAGCGGCTTGGAAGCTGTTACCGTAGATCCGGACAACAACTTTACCAACATAGGCGAGCGCACCAATGTGGCGGGTTCCCGCAAGTTTGCACGCCTGATTGCCGCCGGGCAGTACGAGGAAGCCCTGCAGGTGGCGGCGCACCAGATTGAAGGCGGTGCCGGCGTGATAGACATCAATATGGACGACGCCATGCTGGACGCCCCCAGGGAGATGGAAACCTTCCTGCGCTACATCTCCGGCGACCCTTCGGTGGCCAAGGCGGCCATCATGATAGATTCCTCCCACTGGGAGGCGGTGCTGGCGGGCCTCAAGAATGCCCAGGGCAAGTGCATCGTGAACTCCATCTCGCTCAAAGAAGGACCCGAGGCTTTCCTGAAGAAGGCATTGGAAATCAAGCGTCTGGGCGCTGCTATGGTGGTGATGGCCTTTGACGAGGAAGGACAGGCCACCACGTTCCAAAGAAAGATAGAAATCTGCGCCCGCAGCTACCGGCTGCTCACAGAAGCGGGCATCGAACCCAAAGATATCATCTTCGACTGCAACGTGCTGTCGGTGGGTACCGGCATCGCCGAGCATGCCCGCTACGGCATCGATTTCATAGAGGCAGTGCGCTGGATTAAGGCCAACCTGCCGGGCTGCTACACTTCCGGCGGTATTTCCAACCTGTCCTTTGCCTTCCGGGGCAACAATCCCGTCCGCGAGGCTATGCACGCAGTGTTCCTGTACCATGCGGTGCAGGCGGGGCTGGACATGGGCATTGTGAATCCCGGTCTGCTGCTGCCCTACGACTCCATAGAGCCGGCATTGCGGCAGGCGGCAGAAGATGTAATCCTCTGCAATACTGGCGGAGCATATGTGTCGGAAGGACAAGAGAATAGCCAATACCCTTCCGCCACGGAAAGACTGCTGGAGCTGGCGGCCAAGGTTACGGCCGAGGCCTCCGGTGAAACGCAGGCCGTGCAGGCCCCGGATGCCAGTCCGGCCGAACGGATTGCGGCGTGCCTGCTCCAGGGGCGCAGCGAAGGGCTGGCCGATGCGGTGCTGGCTTCGCTGGCCGAACTGGGCAGTGCCGTGAAAGTGATTGAAGGGCCGCTGATGAGCGCCATGGAAGAGGTGGGCCGCCTGTTCGGCGAGGGCAAGATGTTCCTGCCGCAGGTGGTGAAGACCGCCAAGGTGATGCGGGAGGCGGTGAGTGTGCTGGAGCCGCATTTCAAGGCATCGGAAAGCACCGGCGGCAAGCCCAAAGTGGTAATGGCCACGGTAAAAGGCGACGTGCACGATATCGGCAAAAACATCACCGGCATTGTGCTGGGCTGCAACGGTTTTGACGTAACGGACCTGGGAGTGATGGTGGACAAGGAAACCATCCTGGAGGCGGCCGATAAGGAGCAGGCCTGTGCCATTGCCGTGAGCGGACTCATTACGCCCAGCCTTTTCCAGATGGAGGAGCTCTGCCGGGAAATGGCCCGCCGGGGGCTCTCTACGCCGCTTTTCGTGGGCGGCGCCACTACATCGGCCCTGCATACGGCCGTGAAACTGGCTCCGCTGTACAGCCACGTTTTCCATGGGAGCGACGCCTCGGTATCGGCCGTGCTGCTCAAGCGCTACCTGTCCAATCCGGAGGCCTTTGAGGCGCAGCAACATGCCGCCCAGCAGGCCCTGCGGGACAGCTATTATAAGCCAGCGGAGATGGCCGATCAAGTCGGTCATGACGTTTCCGCCCTGCCCGGTACTACTTCCGTCATCCCCGGTTTGACCGGGCATCTCTCCGGCTGCCCCTGGCGCAGCATGCCGGTACGGGAAGTGCCTCTGAGCGTGTTGCGGCGCCATTTTGACTGGAAACTCTTTGCCGCGGCTGCCGGGCTCAAACGCTTCCCGCGTCCCGGAACGCCTGGCCACGAATACATCCTGCAGGGCCGGGAAATCCTGGATCATCTGCAGGCATCCGTCCGCGTGGGCCTATACCTCTGTGCCGCTCATGCCGAAGACAATACCATTGTGCTGGCAAACGGAACCCGCCTGCCCATGCTGCGGCAGGAAAAGCCCGAGGAGCACGGCGGCATCCAGCGCTGCTGGTCCCTGGCCGATTTCGTACCGCCTCAAGGCGCAGAAGGCCCTTTCGGCACCTTTGCCATCAGCGTGCACGAAAGCAGCGTTTGCCGCTGCCCGGCCTGCGAAAACCCCATCCTGCACCGTGCTGTAATGGTTACACTGGCCGATGCGGCATCGGCCTGGCTGCAACACAACCTGCAAAGGCGCTGCGGTACCCAGGTGGTGCTGCCGGCCCTGGGTTACGCCACCTGCCCCGACCATAGCTTGCTGGGAGAAGTTTTGCCGCTCGTTCCCGGGCACGAAAAGCTGGGCATCCGCTTCACCGACAGTTTTGCCATGCTTCCGGAGGCCTCCATCTGCGGTTTTGTGGTAATGCATCCCCAGGCCTGGTATCCGGGCATCCGGTCCATCGGCCCCCAACAATATGAAACTTACCGGTATGCGCGCGGCATATCCCCCGCCGACGCACAAAAGTTCCTTGGATATTTGTTAAAATGAAGATTTCGGAAATGCTCAAAAATTCAGCGAAGCCCTTTCCTTCGCTGGAGATTGTACCGCCCCTCAACGGCATCCGCAAAGACCAGCTGCTGGCTACCATCGGCCAGTTTATGGAGTATGCCCCGCGCTACATCAATGTTACCTGCCACCGCGACCAGTTCGAGTACCGGAAGCAGGCCGACGGCAGTTTCACTCGCCATCTGGTGCGTAGCCGCCTGAGTCCCGTAGCCGTGTGCGCCGCTGTAATGAGCGCCTATCCCGTAGAGGTGGTGCCGCACGTAATCTGCGCCGGCGTAACGGAGGAGGAAATCTACAGCCAGCTGTACGACTACCATTTCCTGGGCATCGAGAATGTGCTGGCCCTGCGTGGGGATTCGCTGCAGGGGGAAAGCCGTTTCACGCCAACTCCGGGCGGATTCAGCCATGCCAACGAGCTGGTGTCGGCCATCCGCCGCTTCGAGGGTAGCATCGGCGCCTCCTTCTCCGTGGGCGTGGGCGGCTATCCGGAAAAGCATTTCGAGGCCACCAATTTGTCCGACGATATAGCCCACTTGAAGGCGAAAGTGGATGCCGGGGCCGATTTCGTCATCACGCAGATGTTTTTTGACAATGCCGATTTTTACCGCTTCGTGGATGCCTGCCGGGCTGCCGGCATCGGCGTTCCCATTATCCCGGGCCTGAAGCCGCTGGCCAATAAACGCCAGCTGGAGCTGCTGCCGGCCAGTTTTTCCATCGACATTCCCAAAGACCTTACCGCGGCCGTGCATGCTGCGGCTTCGGATGAGGAGGTCTATGACCTGGGTACGGAGTGGTGCATCGGCCAGTGCAAGGATCTGCTGGCCCACGGCGTTCCGGCTGTGCATTTCTATACCATGGGCAAGCCGCAGAACATAGGGCGGGTGCTCAAAGCCTGCTTCTAGCAGGGTTGCAAACGAGCACAGAATTGTGTAAATTTGTGAGTTATGAGCAAATTTATCATCGAAGGCGGACACAAACTGTCCGGAACCATTACCCCGCAGGGCGCCAAAAACGAGGCGCTGGAAGTAATTAGCGCCGTGCTGCTTACCAGCGAGCCGGTTACCATTTCCAACGTGCCGGAAATCCTGGACGTAAAAAACCTGATAGCCTTGCTGCAGGGCATGGGCGTAAAGGTAAACCGCAAGGCCAAAGGCGTTTACACCTTCCAGGCCGATGCCGTGGACACCAGTTACATAGAGACGGAGGAGTTCGTGAAAAAGTGCGCCGCGCTCCGGGGATCGGTGATGGTGGTGGGGCCGCTGCTTTCCCGCTTCGGCCACGCCTGGTTTGCCAAGCCGGGAGGTGATAAAATCGGCCGTCGCCGGGTGGACACGCACCTGGACGGCATGCTCAAGCTGGGTGCCCAAATGGACTACAGTGCCGAGCGACGGGCCTTCCATCTTACTACGGAAGACCGCCTTACGGGCCGATACATGCTGTTGGATGAGGCTTCCGTAACGGGTACGGCCAATATTGTAATGGCTGCGGTGCTGGCCAAAGGCACCACCACCATCTACAACGCCGCCTGCGAACCTTACCTGCAGCAGCTGTGCAAAATGCTCAACCGCATGGGTGCCTTCATCGACGGCGTGGGCTCCAACCTGCTCCGCGTGCACGGGGTAGAAGCCCTGCACGGCACAGAGCACAAGATTCTGCCGGACATGATTGAGGTGGGCTCCTTCATCGGCATGGCCGCCATTTGCCAAAGCTCCATCACCATCAAGAATGTGAGCTACTACGACTTGGGCATTATCCCGGATTCCTTCCGCCGGCTGGGCATCAACCTGGAGCAGCGGGGCGACGATATTTACGTGCCGGCGCAGGAAAGCTACGAGATAGATTCCTTCCTGGACGGCTCTATCATGACCCTGGCCGATGCCCCCTGGCCGGGCCTTACGCCGGACTTGCTGTCGGTAATGCTGGTGGTGGCCACCCAGTGCAAGGGCAGCGTGCTCATCCACCAGAAGATGTTCGAGAGCCGCCTGTTCTTTGTGGATAAGCTCATCGACATGGGCGCGCAGATTATTCTTTGCGATCCGCACCGGGCGGTGGTTATCGGCCACGACCACAGGATTACCCTCAAGGCCGCGCGGCTTGTTTCCCCGGATATCCGCGCCGGCATTGCCATGCTGCTGGCTGCCATGAGTGCCCGCGGCACCTCCACCATCGAGAATATCGAGCAGATAGACCGCGGCTACGAAGACATCGAAGGCCGCCTGAACGCTCTGGGTGCCCATATTACCCGTGCATAATTTACTATGAACTATAACAAATTCTTTTCGGCCGATGTGCCGTCGTTCCTCAGAAGCCCTGTCCGGGAAATTTTCCGGAAGGTGGACTTGAATGCCATCTGCTCCTTCGCAGGCGGCTACCCGGCGGCGGTCACTTTCCCCGTGGCCGATATTGAACGCCTGAGTGGCGAGGTGCTGGAAAAGTACGGCACCAAGGCACTGCAGTACGGTGCCACGCAGGGTGTCCCGGAGCTTCGTGAGGTTATTGCCAGGCGCTATGGGGTGCCCGTTTCGCAGGTACAGATTACCACTTCTTCCCAACAGGGCATCGATGTATGCACCCGTGTGCTGGTGAATCCCGGTGACATTGTCCTGGCCAACAATCCCGTGTATCTGGGCGCCCTCCAAAGCTTCAAGGCCTATAGGGCGCAAATAATGGGGATACAGGCCTATCTGGACCAGGTCCAGAAGGAATTTGGACCAGGTCCAATTTCATCTGCCGGACCTAGTACACCAGGTATGGCTTGTAAGCCGATGCAGGGCATAAATGCTGGACCAGGTCCAGATGACAAAAGTGGACCAGGTCCAGAAATGTGTCGGACCAGGTCCACAAAGGGAACATCGGCACAGTCCGTAAAGTTCATCTATGTGATTCCGGACTTTAACAACCCGTCGGGGGAGACGTTGAGCCTGGCGGAGCGGGAAGAGATTGTGCGGGTGGCCAGGGAGCTGGATGTGCTCATTGTGGAGGACAGTCCGTACCGGGAGCTGCGGTATAGCGGCGAGGCGCTGCCCACCATCCGGGAACTGGCACCGGAGCGGACGCTGCATCTGGGCAGTTTCTCCAAGATTTTTGCACCGGGGTTCCGGCTGGGGTGGATTATCGGCCCGGAGGAACTGCTGGAACAGATTTACATTTGCAAGCAGTGCCTGGACCTGTGTCCGCCGGTGTTCGACCAGTATATGGCGGCGGAGTTTATGGGTTCCGGTGCGCTGGACCGCAACCTGCAGA
>Ga0265300_10004967_pt1 | contig 10418 bp, 9 predicted proteins | sample AusTroGonzalo_MG_FD_193482 | JGI IMG/M metagenome (GOLD analysis project Ga0265300, IMG submission 193482) | Bovine rumen microbial communities from tropical cattle in Woodstock, Queensland, Australia - Gonzalo_03 | ecosystem: Host-associated > Mammals > Digestive system > Stomach > Rumen ... | reverse complement strand
TCCCTTATACTCTGCATCCACTCCGTTCGCATTGCGTGGATAGCTGTTGCCGATGCTGTGACCATAGTAGCCGCTCAATCCAATCCGCAAACCAGGAACCGAATAGTTGTCGATGCGAAGCGATGCCCCATACTTGTTGGCAACATCAAACTCCATCGGCGACTTGTGTCCCTTGTGAATCCAACCCGTGTTGGTGAACTGGTCGGCATTCAATCCTGCCAAGAACTGCGCCTCATAGCGGAAATCACCTGCACGTCCCCAGAACGACACACCTGTCTGATGCCAAGTGGAGGGTAGGATAGTGTTCTCACCTTCTGGACGATAGACAGTGAAGTAGCTGAGGGGTTCGTGGTGGGCGTTGTTCAGGCCGACTGGCACCACGATATGTCCTGCACGGATGTTCGCCCAACTGGCAAAGGACTTCTGAATCCAGAATTGCTCCAGTTCCACCTCACCACCTTTCTCCGTCTCCTGCTCCCATTCACCACCTTCCTCATCTTCCTTCTCATAGGCGATGCCTGTACCGCCATGTTCAAACTCTATCTCTGTACCGAATGTCCATCCCTGACCAAAGTCATACCCAAGATAGATGACCGCATGGGGAATGTCGAAGCGTCCGTGACTGGGGTCATTCTTGTGTTCTTCGGGCTGACTGTAGCGACTCACGTGGTCGCTGAAGTAGTTGCGTGTGAAGTTGGCTTCGCCATAGCCACCCACACTCAATCTTGATGCTTTCTTCTTCTGCAATGTGCTGTCTGCACTGCTTTCCTGAGCATTTCCAGTCAGGCACAGCACCACAGTTAATAATGTGAAAAACAATCTTTTCATTTCCGATTCGATTTGATTAAAAACTGGGTGCAAAGGTACGGCGATTTCCCCGATGCTGCAATACCTAAAAATAGTGAAACAACCTTCGCGCTCTTGTGTGTTTCATGGAAAATGGCTAATTTTGCAGCGAAATTAAAAGCAAAAAGTAAGCGCAATGAAGAACGTAAAGATGTATGAGTCCAGCGACAAGATGATTACGCTGATCAAGGACAACTATAGTGTGCTGCAGGCATTAGGCTCCTTTGGCATCAATCTCGGATTTGGCGACATGACCGTCAGCGAGACCTGCCGACTGAATGGGGTCGATACCTACACCTTCCTGGCTGTGGTCAATTTCACCATCAACGAACATGCCAACTTCGAGGAGGATGAACGCATCAGCGTGCCCACCCTTCTTCACTACCTGAAGGCGAGCCACACCTACTACCTCGACTTCCAACTGCCCTTCATCCGTCGCGAATTGCAGGAGAGCATCACAGAAGGCGATGCTGTGGGCAGGCTCATCATGAAGATCTACGAAGAGTATGCACAGGAAATCCAACGTCACATGAAGTATGAGGAGAAGACCCTCTTCCCCTATGTGCAGTCATTGCTTGATGGACGTCCCCTGAACAACTACAACATCCACACCTTCTCCAAGCATCACGAACAGACGGACAAGAAGTTGCGCGAACTGAAACTCATGATTATCAAGTATCTGCCAGTTGATGCTCACCACAACAACCAGCTGACAGCCACCCTCTACGACATCTACAACAATGAGGAGTGGCTGCGCCAACATGCTGAGGTCGAGGATCACATCTTCGTCCCAGCCATCAAACGTTTGGAACGGCAAACCCGACAGGACGATGTCTCCAAGAACATCTCCGAGATGGTCTTCAAGGGTGGACAGGACAACAGCGAGGCACTCTCCGACCGAGAGAAGGAAGTCATCATTGGCGTCGTGCAGGGGCTGCTCAACAAAGAGATTGCCGACCGCCTCTGCATCTCCCTCAACACCGTCATCACCCATCGCCGTAACATCGCCCGCAAACTCCAGATTCATTCCCCTGCAGGCCTCACCATCTATGCCATCGTCAACGGTCTCGTTGACATTTCCAGCGTGAAGCTATAGAAAGAATTTGCTGACGTATTTGACAGGGGTTCCTTCTTGTTTCAGCACATCGGCAAAGCGCTGGGGCTTGATGCTGACAGGACCATGCATGAACTCTGGAATGTTGTAGCACTTCAAGAATTGACGGTGATAGTCAGGGTCGGCACAAGGAAGCTCAAAAGGTTTGCTTCCGTTCCCCTTGCTGTCGATGTGAGCGATGAAAGGACGGGTGTAATTGCCATCATAGCGTCGGCTACTGAACACCACCCATCGACCGTTGCTCGACCAGGAATGGTAACTCTCTGTGTCGGATGAGTTGATTTCCGTCATGTTGCGTGTCAGCCCTGTTTGCAAGTCCATCATCCAGAGGTCGGCATCGTGGTGCCAGATATGGAAGATGCCATATTCTGCTAAGGTGAACATCAGATAACGTCCATCAGGCGAAATACGGGGTAGGGTGGCACTTTTATTAAGACTGTCGGCTGCGAAAACCAGTTCACGGGGACCAAACTGCCACGTCTCTGGGTCAAAACTCTTTTTGTACAGGTTGTATTTCACATCGTCAGCATGCATGATGAATTCCTGTCCCTGATCGATGGTGTCTGTGTATTCGAAGTGGGCACTGCAATAATAGAGTGTCTTTCCATCAGGAGCCCAGAAAGGGAAACAATCCAATTCCGTCTCTTCGTTTTCGATGTTCGTCACCTCATTATTCTTCACATTGTAGGCGATGAGGTTGCTTTGTGTGTCGAACACCTCCACCTTGTTGGGATTGACGGAGTGGAAACTTTGGTGTGTCAAGTTGGTGGAATACACGATGAGTGGGAGCCAAGGGTGCCAAGTGGGATAGACACCAGCCGAGAGGATGGCATCGTTTGCCATATTGATTTTCTTGATGGTCCCATCGTATGCCACAATCGTTCCTCCCAGATTCTGACGCGCATGGAACTGCATCCTGTCAGGGTTGTATTGTTGATAGTTATGGCAGTTGATGCATTGTCCTTTCGCACCTTCTGAGCAGAGCATATTGTCGTAGATGACGCTTTCGTCGTAGTTCTCAAGGCATCGCTGATTGATGGTCAGTTCCTCATAAGTGACATACGAAGGCGATATCAGACGATAGCTGAGGTATGGGTCGATAGAGTCGGTTGAAACGTAGATGTTGAAGGGTTTGAAGCGCGTCCATTGATTCTCCTCCTCCACAAACACCTCTACCTTGATTGCTTTGCCCTTGGCGCTGTCCGTGAGTCGCCTCCAGTCATTGGCATCGGGTTGTATTTTGCCACCACCACAAATGACTTCTTCATTGCCAACAGTGAATCTGGCCACCATATCATCAGCCTTGTCGTCCATCTCAAAGGTGAGGGGTGCGATGTTGATGGGTATGGTGACATCGATGTAATCAGGATAGATGTTGGGAAGCTCATCCGATTCGCTGAAGTTCTTTGGTATGTTGTGTCCGCAGGCAGCCAACAGGGTTGCCACGACGGTGAGTATGAGCAATTTTTTCATATCAATAGTATGTGATGTCTCTTAAGAAGAAGAATTCAAAATAGTAAGTCGTGCCGTAGCGTTCATAAATGAGTTGCCATAATCCCTCATTGGGCTGATTGTGGTATTTCTCCATCAGCTGCATGAAGCCTTGGAAACTCTCTTTGACACCCTGTTGCAGACTCCATCGTTCCAAACCTTCTCTGCCTTCCAGATTGGCAAAGAGCCATGCAGCCTCTTGGAAGATGACGGGGATGTTCTGACTGTTGGTCAGTTGGATATAATGCTGGAATCGTGGCCAGAAGAGGCTGGGTTCTCTTGTCCACATGGCGGCGAGAACAGCCTGTTGCTGGAAATAGGGGTCATCGGCATCATGTTGTGCCAACGTGCCCATGATGAAACGCTCCACATACCCCCCGACTGTATCCAGATGATCCTGATAATGCAGCATGTGGGAGATAGGACCCATCTCCTTGTCTTTGGCTAAAAGGGTAGGGTTCTGTAGTAGTTCCTCCATGTGGTCAGCCCATTCGCCATAGAACTGGGTTTGTCTGAGGAGATTTAGAAATTTTCTTGCTGCCTGTGGTTCCTTGTTGAGAATGGCACATCGGGTCATGTATTGCAGCAGTTCCATGCTCCAGCCGGCTTCCACGCCTTCATCCATACAGATGAGGTGACAATCGTTCAGAAATCCATATTGGTAGAGCATCATTCGACCTGCGATGTGATACATATAAATAGGCAGAGGTGTGTTGGGCTTGTTCGAACCCTTTGGAAACTTGTACATTTCATCGCATTGGCGTCCTAATCTGTTCAGTGCCAGATTGCGCATCATCACGATAGCTCGGGTGGGTTCTCCATTCTGCTTCGCACCTTCCTCCACGACGCCTTCCCAATCGGTCTGCTCCATGCATCGTTGCATCCTCAGTTCGTGATGGAAATTGTCGTCTTTGTACCAGAAGTGATAGACACATCCTGCAGTAGCCACCACCACACATCCTTGCAGTATCCATTGCAAAATGGGCTTCTTGGACTTTTGCTTCACAGTTTCCTTTTTCCCTTTCTTTGCACCTCGCTTCTCCTTCCCTTTCTGTTTCACCACCACTTCCTCCTCCATCTGTTTTTCAGGCTCTTCCTTCCACTCGTTGCGGTAGATGAGTGTCAACAGCAGGAAACAGGCTCCCAACACATAATAGGGAATATAATAATCAGGATATTCCTCGTTCACAGAAAAGTCGGGCAATGCCGTCCTATAGATGTCACTGAGGTTGGTTTCATGATAGACGAAGCGATAGTATATCAAGGGAATGGCAACGACACTCAACAGGGAAACGAAGGTCTGTATGCTATTCTGTGTACGATGAGTCGATAATCTCCACGTCCAGAATCCCATCAGCAAGGTGGTGACCAGTGCATATACGCCCATCAACGGATAACACACCAAGGTGACCACCACAATGTAGGCTGTTCGTATCCACCACTTTTCAGGCAGTTTCCGAAATGCCCATAGCAAGGCTGTACCAACTGCGACGCCAAGGGTAGGCACATAGAAATAACCTTTCAATTTGATGATATAAACCCAGTACCCGAGATCCATGTTGGCAATCAAGAGGATGGCCACAGGAATCATGGTCAGCACCACCCATTTGTCAGGAAGGTTGAACGTTCGCTTGGTAAGCCACATCAGCAGCAGCCAACAGCCACAAAGGAGGGTGACGCCCAACCAAGGATAATAGAAAAATTGGGTCAGGAATGCTCCTAACCAGGACAGCATGCCGCCAGGCACCACCATCATCTGCTTGAAAAATAAAGCGGAGTCAAGGAAAACATTGTGCTGCTGAACCTTCCAAAGCAGGTCGGCCTCATAGAATAACAAGGCAAAGGCAACCACTGCCAAGATCCCCAGCCAAAATGCAATAGATTTGAGTATCTTCATCGCTTCATCTTGTACTTGTGCAGTTTCAGCATCTGCTCCGCATAGCGGTAGCCGAGGGTGCGCATACCTTCTGTGCTGAAATGGAACTGGTCGCCCGTGCTCTCGCAGTCTTTCGCTGAGATGATGTAAGAGTTCGGGAGAGTCTTGGGCAAGTTCGGCAGGATGTCCACATTGAACCGCCAGCACACGCCCCCCTGTTCCTCATGCTTCAGTTCACCAGCAAGGAGTGGAACGTCTTTCGGATTGAGGTTCAAGTCCTGACAAAGGTCATTGTATATCTTCTTCACACGCTCAGGCCATTTGGGGTCGTCAGAGTTGGATTCGCCCTGATGAATGAGGATGCCCTTGATGACGCCATCCTTCATGGCGATACGCGCCATATCGACCAACCGCTGGTAGGGATTCCCGTCATATTGGTTGACAATAGCCTTCATCCAGTCGCGCTCATTGTCGATATACTCCTTGTAATCGTCCTTGTCCCAGAGTTCTATCTTGGCACCTGCAACCGACACGTTGATGACACCAATGCGGTACTTGTCATCAATGCTCTCAATCATCTTACGTCCGAAGAAATCGACAGGGCCCATGTTGTTGCCCTCACGACAGATGGGAGGAATGGCCGTGTACCACTTGCCCATCTCACGCTGCATACGTGGCATGTTGACCGCTGCGACGAACTGGAACCGCGGGTCGTTGAAGTCCTTGTCCTGTTCGGCAGGACGTGCTCCAGCTTCCATGTTCGACTGTCCGAAACAAAGGAAGATGTGGAAGTTCTTGTCTGGTTTCTGAGCCTGCACCATTGAGGACAGGCAAAACATAAGAAGCAGGAAGAGGATGCCCATTCCGCTCTCTCTTAATGTGCGCAATTGTGTCGATTTCATAAATTTATTTTTTATTTCTGTTGCAAAAATGCTGCCAATAAATGGAACAAGCGACCACGCTCAGACGGTGACCTTCACAAAGTCTGAAGCAGGGTGCTTGCAGAGAGGACAAATGAAGTCATCAGGCAGTTCCTCACCCTCGTACTCATAACCGCAGATGCTGCAACGCCAAATGGTCTTGCCCTCGTTGGTCTTGCCGACAGGCTGAGGCTGTGGCTTGATGTGCTGCTGGTAGTAGTTGTAGGTGGCAGAAGGCACATCCGACAGTGTTTCCATCTCTGTGATGGCACCAATGAAGAGCATGTGCGTGCCGAGGTCAATGGCCTGTTCCACATCGGCGGAGATGAAGGTGTTCGTGCCACGTGTGATGGCCATAGTGCCATTCTCCACACGACGGCAATCGGTGAAGTCGGCAAACTTATCGACCGTACGTCCGCTCTGGAAACCGAAGTGCTTGAACAGCTCGAAGTCGGCAGCCTCGCTGATGATGGAAGCAGTGAAACGTCCTGAACGCTGGATGAGTTCTGTGGTCAGGTTACTCTTGTTCAGCGCTACGGAAATGCGGTTAGGCTGTGCTGTGACCTGAGCCACAGTGTTGCTGATGCAACCATTGTCGCGGCCATCCTCACAAGTTGTGATGACAAACAAGCCGTACTGAATGTTGAAAAGAGGATTACTCATACTGTTAGATAGATTTTAAAAGATTGTTTTGTGTTTGAATTTTGGGTTTCCGCTGCAAATGTAGGGAAAATTGGAGAATTGGAGAATTAAATAATTGAAAAATTGAAATAAGGGATGAAAAAAACAGGTTATATCATCACTTCAATCCTTCAATTCTTCAAATCTTCAATTCTTTTTTCTATCTTTGCAAAAAATAAGGATGAAAGATGCATCAGTCGGTGCCCTCTCGTGTGAGCGAATCCACCTGTATGGAACGTTCTATTGCAGCACCAACACCTACCCACCTACCTGTGCATACCTCAATCCCCGATGCATAAAGGGTTGGTGGGTAGGTAGAACTCATTTTTTATGAGAAAAGTTTGGAGGATAAGGAAAAATGTTGTTAATTTGCAACTGAAAACTAAAAAGAGAGAAACAGCGATATGGGTAAACTAATGTTACTCCTCTATTTCATCCTCTCTGTGTTCCCCGCGGATGCAACGGAGAATCGGCGACACATTCATGTTGTGCGTCGAGGCAGCAAGAAGTCGCATAGGGGTAACACAGTAGCAAAAATATGGATTGAGGAGAATGGCAAGAAAAAGATTGATATCGCTTGGTCAGAACTCTCTGCCGACGAGGAGGCAGAAATCATCCGTGCCATCGATGATAATTGGGAGGAACTAAACCGCCTTATTGACGCTGTATTCGCAGGCAAGAAGATTCAAATCAAACGCATTAAATAAATAGGAGGACAAAGATATGTGCAAATTCAAGGACACCAACTTGGGCATCAAGAAGCTCGATTTCAACGTGAAGCGCGGCGCGATGGCTGTCTTTTTGACTGATGGTCGTGAGGTCATCGTGCCTGTTTCTATGTTTCCCGATATTAAGCGCCTTAGTCGCAAGCAACGTGAGGACTGGATGATTATGGATGACCAATACTTCTCATTCGAGAACCTGAGCAAGATTTATTCCGTCAAGGATTTGCTTAGGATTTAAGCAGATCCCTATCCCCTTTGAATCAAAGGTGAGGAGAAATCCTCACTTTCCTTGTTGTTTCCAGTTTAACCCTGTCAACCCTTATCGTGAGTAAGACTTCAAGTAGTCAACTAAAATCGTTAAACTACAGGTCAGAAAGCCTACGAAAAACCTTCACTCGAGTCGATTTGACATTTGACTCGAGTCATTCGATGATTTGACTCGAGTGAAGGTTTTTGGGGAACGAAGGCGCCCTGTAGTTTAACGATTTTAGTTGACTACTTGAAGTCTTACTCACGATAAGGGTTGACAGGGTTAAACTTAATTTTTAATTCACGTTGACTCGTTTTCACGTCAGTCATAATTTTGGTCTATAATATCATGCTTTTTCTTGAGTCGCTGCAAAGTTAGGCATTTATATTCATGCAGCCAAGACTTTGATGGCATTCTCTCTGTAGCTGACCCATTTCTTCTCCAGTTCGCCCGTGCAGAGTGCTGCTTCGGCTGGTGTCTTCCAATCCAGACTCATATGGGGGCGTTCATTGTTATAGAAGTCTATGGCCACCTTCAGGGCTCCCCTGACCTCCTGTATGGAGGAGAAGGACATGCCCATGAGCAGTTCGTTCTTGATGATGCCATTTACACGTTCGGCCACAGCGTTGTCCTTTGGATCGCCACACTCGGTCATGCTTATCTTGATGCCGTTCTTTTTCAGGATGCCCGTGTACTCGTGGCAGGCGTACTGTACACCGCGGTCAGAGTGGTGAATGAGGTCGGGGACGGGACCCTCACCAAGCCGCTTCAGCGCCATGTTGAGCGCCTCGATGGCGAATTTGGCCTCCAGCGTCTCGCCTACACACCAGCCGATGATCTCCTTCGTGTAGTAGTCCGTCACAAGCGACAGATAGCAGAAATCGCGATCGTCTGTCTGTGCATTGAGACAGATGACCATATAAGTGATGTCGCTCACCCACAATTGGTTGGGACGCAGCGGGATTAGCTCCTTCACCAGGTTGGGGTACAAGGGCAGGTCGTGCTCGGAGTCCGTCGTCCTGGCACGGCGCTTCTTCTTGCGCACCTTCAGGCCGTGACGCCCGATGATGTCGTAGAAGCGGTTATAGCCCACGCTGTGACCCTCGCCGAACTCGCGCTTGTACATCCTCCAGAGCTTGCCGCCGCCAATGCCATGGTCCTTCTGGCGGACACGCCTGACAAACTCGACGACGAATGCCTCTTCTGCCAGCTTGCACAGCTTGCCGCCCCCATGCTTATAGTAGGCCTGGGTTGACACACCAAGCAGCTCACACTGCGACCTGACGGGATATGCCTTCACGTCGCGAGCGTAAAGCCTACTGACTACTTGGTGCCAGCTTTTTTTAAGTCAATGCCGTACACCTCCTTGCCAAATGAAACCATCTCTTCATAGAAGTCCGCACGAAGCTTCTCCTTTTTCAGTTGTGCCTTTAGGGTTGACACTTCCTCTAGCAACTTCCTGTAGTCATCTGGAACAATCTCACTGCCTTTCTTCTTCATTTGTTCTGCCAATTCTGGATATTCAAGGGCAAAGTTACGAAGAATATAGTAATAATGGCCTCTTTTCAGCCCCTTTAATGATAAAATCTCCTTTTCCTGCATATGCTGAACGAAATGCAGTTCATAAATCTCTTTCATCTCGTTGATGCGATTTGCATCCTTTGAATAACGGCTTTCTCTGGGTTGTTGCACCATAATTCTTAAACGTTTGGTGTCAACCTTATTTAAAATAAGACAATTCAAGAACAGCGAGACAGAGAGCGTCCTGACCAAGAAGCCGACCTTCACTTGTTCCGCCACTTCGGCCAGCGCCCCTGGAACTTATGACATTGTGGTGAGTGGCGCTGAAGCAGGAAACTATGCTCTCAGTTATGTGGATGGAACGCTGACCATTGTTGATGCAGATGCTGTAGTGGTGACAGCCAAGAATTACACACGTGAATATGGTAAAGCAAACCCGACGTTTGAATACACATCTGCAGGTGCAGAGTTGAAGGGAACCCCAAGTGTTTCTTGTGAGGCTACGGCCACCTCTCCTGTGGGTTTATATCCTATCGTGATAAAAAAGGGAACAGTGACCAACTATAACGACAGCTACGTGAATGGTACATTGACTATCACCAAGGCTCCATTGACTATCACAGCCAAGAGCTACACAATCAAGCAAGGTGAGGCCTTGCCTGCATTTGCTGCCACTTACAGCGGATTCAAGAACAGTGAGACGGAAAACGTCTTGATCAAGAAGCCTACCTTCACTTGTTCTGCCACTTCGGCCAGCGCCCCAGGAACTTATGACATCATGGTATCTGGAGCAGAAGCAGGGAACTATGACATCTCGTATGTGAAGGGTACTTTGACTGTTGAGAAGAAGGATGAACCAACCAATGACAAAATGTACATTGATGATTTCGAAATGAAGCAAGGTGAGACAAAGGAAGTGGACATCCTGCTTGACAATCCTGATGCACAGTACCGTGACGTTCAGTTTGACCTCTATTTGCCTGCAGGCATCACA
>Ga0265300_10004964_pt1 | contig 10421 bp, 10 predicted proteins | sample AusTroGonzalo_MG_FD_193482 | JGI IMG/M metagenome (GOLD analysis project Ga0265300, IMG submission 193482) | Bovine rumen microbial communities from tropical cattle in Woodstock, Queensland, Australia - Gonzalo_03 | ecosystem: Host-associated > Mammals > Digestive system > Stomach > Rumen ... | reverse complement strand
ACCGCAAGGACATCCGCCTGGCGGATGCCGTGCGGGAGGCCTGCCAGCAGGTCAACGACCGCGTGGACTTCTCGACCTTCGACGGCGACGGCGACGGGATGGTGGACGGCGTCTTCCTGCTGTTCGCCGGTCCCGGCGAGCACGCCAGCGGCGTGGAAAGCGACATCTACCCGCAGCAGGGGCGCATTTCCGCCGACGGCAGCGCACTCGCGATCGACAGCCGGACGGTGGACCGCTTCGCCGCGGCGCCCGAAGGCGAGCCGGGCGTGGGGTGCCACGAAATCGGCCACCTGCTCGGATTGCCCGACCTCTATGATACGGACGGCGCGGAGAGCGGCGGCGAGTGCGCCGGCCTGGACGGCACGTCCATCATGGACGTGGGATGCCGCCAGGCGGATTTCCCCGGCTTCGGGGCGGTCGAGTACCACCTGCTGGGCCTGGGGCGCAGCGAGACGCTGAAGACGGGCTCCTACGTGCTGACACCCCTCGCGATGGGGCAGCGCTACCTGCGCGCGGAGACCGACCGCAAGGACGAATATTTCCTGTTCGAGGCCCGCAAGGGCGAACTCTTCATCTACCATATCGACCGCTCCGCGAACCCGGCGGGCTACTCGTCGCGGCAGAAGAAAGACCTGAAGGCGAGCGAACGCTGGGAGCTCGGCGAAGTCAACAACAATCCGGAGCACCCTTGCGCGCGCCTGGTGCGCCTCCCCGGCGCTGACGGCGCCGACAGCTTCGGCTCCGACACGCCTGCGGCGTTCCGCGCCTGGAGCGGCGCCGCGTCCGGGCTGGCCCTGACGGGCATCCGCCCGGCCGCCGACGGCGCCGTCGCCTTCGACGTCATCCGCCCGATCACGCTCGCGGACCTGGTGGTCTACCAGGACGCGGCGCTGCTGCGCTGGACGCCCGACCCGGCGCTGACGGACATCCAGAGCTGGGAGATCAGCTGGAGCGACGGTGTCTCCCAGGGCAGCGCGACGCTGCCTGCGGACACCCGCAGCTACACGCTGGAGGGCCTGCTGCCCCGGACGGAATACACCTTCTGCGTGCGGGCGCGCTGCGCCGCGACCGGGCTGCATTCGACCGGCGGGCGCTTCACCACGAAGATCCTGCGCAAGGGCACCTATCCTTATATTTATCTGGGCGACGCTACGCGAAACGTGGACGGCAGCTTCCCGGCGGGCAGCAAGCTCCCGCTGCGCGTGTTCAACGCCACGGACGTGGCGGAAGTGCACTGGACGCTGGACGGCGCGCCGGTCGGCCCGGACGCCGACGGCTTCTTCGCCGTGCGGCGCAGCGGCGTGCTGCGCGCCAAAATCCTTTATACCGACGGCACGTCGGAAACCCTCCTCAAAGAAATCAACGTGCGATGAAATCCGCCCGTCATATCTTCCTGCCACTCCTGATGCTGCTGCCGCTGCTTGCAAGCTGCGACCGCGAGGGGCTGCGCAACACGTTCTGCGAGCACGACGAGATCCGGCTGATGATCGGCAATTCGACCGCGTTCGCCTACGACCCCAACACGTGCCAGATGTCGTTCAGCCGCGACCGCCGGGAGTTCCGCGCGTTCACGGACACGATGTCGGACTTCTTCGCGGCGGAGCTCTCCGAGATCCCGACGCAGCTGGGGCAACGCCTGACGGCGGACCTGGTCTGGACCACCGAATGGGAGGTCCTGACCAGAAAAAACCTCACCCTCGAGGTCGTACGGCTCGAGGGTGATGAATTCTGGCTTTGGAGCGCCGCAGGCCGCATCGGCCTGACGGTGCGCATCCTTGAATAGACTTAGAAGGACAGGGCGATCTGGATGAAGTCGTCGGCCTTGAGGGCGGCGCCACCGATCAGACCACCGTCGATGTCCGGCTGGGCGAAGAGCTCCTTGGCGTTGGACGGCTTGCAGGAACCACCGTAGAGGATGGTCACGTCGTCAGCGACGGCCTGGCCGAACTTGGCGGCGAGGTCCTTGCGGATGTGGGCGTGGATCTCCTCGGCCTGCTCGGCGGTAGCGGTCTTGCCGGTACCGATGGCCCAGACGGGCTCGTAGGCCACGATCACCTTCTTCATATCCTCGGCGGTGAAGTTGTAGAGAACGTTCTTGATCTGGGCGGAGCAGACATCGAAGTGCTTGCCGGCCTCACGCTCGTCGAGGTTCTCGCCGACGCAGAGGATGACGCCAAGACCGGCCGCGAGGGCGAGCTTGACTTTCTCGACCAGCTTCTCGTCGGTCTCGCCGTAGTACTGGCGACGCTCGGAGTGGCCCAGGATGGTCCACTGGCAGCCGACGGCCTTCAGCATGTCGACGGAGATCTCGCCGGTGTAGGCGCCGCTCACGTGGTCGGCGCAGTTCTGGGCGGAGAGCTCGACTTTGGTGCCCTCGATGGCCTTGCCACAAGCGCAGAGGTGGGTGAAAGGCGGGGCGATGATGAGGCCGACGCCGGCCGGAACTTCAGCGGCGCGGGCGGCAACCGCCGCGGCCAGCTCTTTACCATCAGGTCTGGTCGTATTCATCTTCCAGTTGCCTGCAACGATTTTCTTTCTCATATTTTTAGCAGATAAATTTCGGATTACAAAATTAGTAAATAATAACTAAATTTGCAGTCTTAATTGTGTCGAATCGATGAAGAATTTTGTAGAAGAGCTGAAATGGAGAGGCATGATCCAGGATATCATGCCCGGAACCGAAGAGAAACTGATGGAAGGCCCGCAGGCCGCCTACGTCGGCATTGACCCGACGGCGGATTCCCTGCACATCGGGCACCTCGTCAGCGTGATGATCCTCAAGCATTTCCAGAACTGCGGCCACAAGCCGTACGCCCTCGTGGGCGGCGCCACCGGCATGATCGGCGACCCTTCGATGAAGAGCCAGGAGCGCAACCTGCTGGACGAGGAGACGCTCGCGCACAACGTGGCGGGGATCAAGGCCCAGCTGGGCCGCTTCCTGGATTTCGATTCCGACGCCCCCAACAAGGCGGAGCTCGTCAACAACTACGACTGGATGAAGGACTACTCCTTCATCAACTTCATCCGCGACATCGGCAAGCACATCACCGTCAACTATATGATGGCCAAGGACTCCGTCAAGAAGCGCCTTTCCCGCGATTCTTCCGAGGGCATGTCCTTCACCGAATTCAGCTACCAGCTGATGCAGGGCTATGATTTCTACTGGCTGTGGAAGCACAAGGGCTGCATCCTGCAGCTCGGCGGCTCCGACCAGTGGGGCAACATCACCACGGGCACCGAGCTCATCCGCCGCATGGACGGCGGCGAGGCTTTCGCCCTGACCTGCCCGCTGATCCGCAAGGCCGACGGCACCAAGTTCGGCAAGACCGAGAAGGGCAACGTCTGGCTGGATCCGGCCCGCACCTCCCCCTACCAGTTCTTCCAGTTCTGGCTCAACGTCAGCGACGAGGACGCCGAGCGCTTCATCAAGATCTTCACGATGCTGGACCGCAAGACGATCGAGGATGCGATCGCCGCGCACCGCGAGGCGCCCGAGCGCCGCGAGCTGCAGCGCCTGCTGGCCCGCGAGGTCACGATCATGGTGCACGGCCAGGCCGAGTACGACAACGCCGTGCTCGCTTCGCAGATGCTCTTCGGCAAGTCCACTTCCGAGGACCTGCGCAAGCTGGACGAGCGGACTTTCCTCGCCGTGTTCGACGGCGTGCCGACTTTCGAGATCGAGCGCAGCGCGCTGCCGCTGGGCATCCTGGACGCGCTGGCCGTCAACACGCAGATCTTCCCTTCCAAGGGCGAGGCCCGCAAGATGATCCAGCAGAACGGTTTCAGCCTCAACAAGGACAAGGTGACGGACATCAACTACCAGCTGTCCGAGGCCGACATCGTCGACGGCAAGTACATCCTGGCCCAGAAGGGCAAGAAGGATTATTTCTTAATCAAGATCAATGGATAAACCTGCATCTACGAGACAACTGAAGGTCGCGCGCGAAGTGCAGCGTGACCTGTCGGAGATCATCCGCAGCCGGGGCATGGCCGCCTTCGGCGGGGCGATGGTCACCGTGAGCGAGGTGCGCATCAGCCCCGACCTGAGCGTGGCGAAGGTGTTCGTGAGCATCTTCCCGTCCGACAAGGCGGAGCAGGTGATGAAGCTCCTCAACGAGGAGAAGCGCACGCTGCGCGGCGAGCTGGGCCGTCAGGTCGGCTCGCAGCTCCGCATCGTGCCGGAAATCGATTTCTATCTGGATTCTACGCTCGACTATGTCGAGCACATCGAGGAGCTCCTCAAGAAGTAGGCGCTCCGCCCCGTGAAGCCCGACCTTTATATCGCGCGGCGCTACCTGGTGGCCAAGAAGTCACTGGGAGTGATCCACGCGATTTCTGTGTTGAGCGCCATCGGGATGGCCGTGGGGACGGCCGCGCTCATCCTCATCCTCTCCGTCTACAACGGTTTCGACGGCATCATCAAGCAGAGCCTGTCCGACCTGGCGCCGGACGTGCTCGTCACGCCCGCGCAGGGGAAGTATTTCGTGCCCGAAGGGCCGGCTTTCGACGCGCTGCTGGGCGACCCGCGCGTGGTGCAGGCCAGCGGCGTGGTGGAGGAAGAGGTTTTCGCCGCCTATGGCGGCCGGCAGGAACTCTGCCGCGCGAAGGGCGTGGACGCCGCCTATGAGGCCGGCTCGCGCCTGGCGCAGCACGTCGTGGAGGGCGCTTTCGCGCTGCACGACGGCGACGTGCCGCAGGCGGCGGTCGGCGTCGGCCTGGCGCGCAAGCTGGGCCTCCGCACGCATTTCCTGGACCCGCTGGTCCTGTATTACCCGCGGCGGGGGGCCCGCATCCCGCTGGCCGGGCCGGGGGCGGCCCTGGGCAGCGTGAAGCTCTCCCCCGCCGCGCTCCTGAGCGTCAACGCCACCACGGACGACGAGCTCGTCGTGCTCCCCGTCGCGCAGATGCGCGGGTTGCTGGGGCTCGCGGACGGCGAGGTGAGCGGGCTGGAGCTGCGGCTTTCGGCCGCGCCCGACCGCCGGACCCTGCGCTCCCTGCAGGAGCTCCTGGGCCCGGACTACGTGGTGCGCGACCGCATCCGGCAGCAGCCGGCGCTCTACAGGATGATGCGCTACGAGAAGCTGGCGATCTACCTGATCCTGCTGTTCGTGGTGCTGATCATCGCTTCCAACATCTTCGGTTCGCTCTCGATGCTCTCCATCGCGAAGCGCGAGGATATGGCGACGCTGCGCGCCCTGGGCGCCAACGACCGCCTGATCCGGCGCGTGTTCGTGTACGAGGGCTGGCTGGTGTCGTTCTGCGGCCTGGCGGCGGGCCTGGTCGCCGGCGTCGCCCTGGCGCTGGCACAACAGCATTTCGGATTCATAAAAATGCCCGGAGGATTCTCCCTCCAGGCATATCCTGTCGTCCTGCAGGTCAGCGACCTGGTCTGGACGGTTCTTGGCGTAGGCGCGTGCGGCGTATTGATCTCGCTGCTCGCGGCACCCCGCATCAAGCGTTAGGCGTTCAGCGCCTGCTCGAGATCGGCGATGATGTCGCGCGGATCCTCGAGGCCGATGCTCAGGCGCATCAGGCCCGGATCGACGCCGGCCTCGCGCAGCTGCTGGTCGGAGAGCTGGCGGTGCGTGTGGGACGCCGGGTGCAGGATGCAGGTGTAGCAGTCAGCCACGTGGGTCTCGATGGTGACCAGCTGGAGGTGGTCCATGAAGCGCTTGGCGCGCTCACGGTCGCCCTTCAGGGCCAGGGCCATCACGCCGCAGGTGCCGTCGGGCAGGTATTTCTGCGCGAGGGCGTGGTCGGGGTCGTCGGCGAGGCCCGGGTAGTGGATCCATTCCACGGCCGGATGGTCGTGGAGGTATTCGGCGACCTGCTGGGCGGAACGGCAGACGCGCTCCATCCGGACGGCGAGGGTCTGCAGGCCGAGGTTGAGGTAGAAGGCGTTCTGCGGGCTCTGGATGGCGCCGAAGTCGCGCATCAGCTGGCTGGTAGCCTTGGTGATGTAGGCCAGGTTGCCGAATTTCTTGGTATAGGTCAGGCCGTGATAGGACTCGTCCGGGGTGGTGAGGCCGGGGAACTTGTCGGCGTGGGCCTCCCAGTCGAAGTTGCCGCTGTCCACGATGACGCCGCCCACGGCGGTGCCGTGGCCGTCCATATACTTGGTGGTCGAGTGGGTGACGATGTCGGCGCCGAACTCGAAGGGACGGCAGTTGACCGGCGTGGGGAACGTATTGTCCACGATGAGGGGCACGCCGTGCTTGTGGGCGATGCGCGCGAGGCGCTCGATGTCGAGCACGCGGACGCCCGGGTTGGTGAGGGTCTCACCGAAGAGGAGCTTGGTGTTGGGGCGGAAAGCCGCCTCGATCTCTTCGTCGGAGGCGTTCTGGTCGATGAAGGTGACCTCGATGCCCATCTTGGGGAAGGTGACGCCGAAGAGGTTATAGGTGCCGCCGTAGATGGCGGACGTGGTGATCATATGGGAGCCGGCTTCGCAGATGTTGAAGCAGGCGAAGAAGTTGGCGGCCTGGCCGGAGGAGGTCAGCATCGCCGCGACGCCGCCCTCGAGGGCCGCGATGCGCGCGGCGACGTAGTCGTTGGTCGGGTTCTGCAGACGGGTGTAGAAGTAGCCGGAGGCCTCAAGGTCGAACAGGCGGCCCATCTCGTCGCTGGTGGTGTACTTGAAGGTCGTACTCTGGATGATCGGCATCTGCCGGGATTCGCCGTTGGCCGGGGTATAACCCGCCTGGACGCACAGGGTGGAAGGATGGAGCTTCTGTTTCATAATACGCTATTAAACTAACCGTAGCAACAAATATACACATTTTTTGTAATTTTGCCCCGTATGTCAGAAGAGAAGAAACTATACCCTTTCAAGTTCTGCACGCTGCAGGACGATTACCCCTGGGGCAGCGAGGAATTCAAGCTCGCGGACCTGGGCTACCGCGATTCGCTGGTCCGCGAGGGCTGGCTGGCGGGCAACAGCATTTCCGAGGTGATGGACACCTACCTCGACCGCGTGGTCGGGGACAACGTATATGAGTATTACGGCCGGCAGTTCCCCGTGTGCGTGCGCCTCGTGCGCTGCCAGGGGCGGATGCCGCTCCGGGTGCACCCGGACGACGAGACCGCGGCGCAGCGCTATGATTTCCTGGGCAAGGAGAAAGTGTGGTACGTGCTGCGCGCCGGCAAGGACGCCCGCCTGCTGTCGGGTTTCCGGCGCGACACCGACGCCGCGGAGGTCTATGCCAAGTGCCTGGACGGCACGATGGAAGACCTGATGAACGTCATCGCGCCGCACGCCGGGCAGTGCCTGCACATCCCGGCCGGCACGCCGCACGCCGCGGCGGGCAACGTGGAGATCCTCGAGATCGCCGAGGCGTCGCCGATGGATTTCTGCCTCTGCGCCTGGGGCGAGGAGGTGCATCCCGACGAGTTCGACACGTCCCTGACGCTGGTCGACGCGCTCGATTTCATCAATTACAAGAAGTTCGCGATGCCCGACCCGATCGGGAATCTCTCCGCGAAACCGAAGGCCGGCGACGCGCCGGGTTCGGAGCGGCTGGTTGATTTGCCGCAGCTGCGGCTCGACCGCATTCCGCTGAACGCGACGCTGCAGATCCGCCGCGAAGGCGGCCCGTTCCTGCTCTACAGCTGCGTGCGCGGCGGCGCCACGGTGCAGCTGCCGCTGGCCGGCGGCCAGAACCTCGATTTCGCGCTGCGCGCGGACGAGACGATGCTGGTGCCGGCGGAATGCCTGGAATTCCAGTTGCTGCCGACGGAGCGCGACACGCTCCTGCTGGAGACGACGGTCGTCCGGGCCGATGCGGATCCGTATATCGATCCGTCAGCCGAGCCGACCCTGCCGGAGGAGGATTAGTCCATCGGCGAGAGGACGAAGGTCACGGAGCCTGAGGTCGTGGAGTCCTGGATGGAGGCGCGGATCGTCAGGATGCATTTGCCATCCATATATTCGACGGTCGCCTGGTCCGTCAGGAACGTAAATCCCATCTTGTCATTGTCCCAACGGTAAGTGAAGCTCTTGCCGTTGAAGCGGTATGCGCTCACGTCGGCGCTGCCGTCGGAGTAGTAGAAGAGCATCTTCTCCGTCCCCGTGAAGGAGATGGAGCGGAGGCTCTGTCCGGGCCTGATGTCGTCGGGGACCTTGTGACCGTTCTTCTTGAGGAAGTTGGCGATCTCGTTGAAATCGCAGCCGGCGAAGTCGGCGCTGGCGGTGGTCCAGCCCTGGACGGTGACGCGGGTCTTGTCGACGGTCCAGCCGCGGTAGAGCTGGTTGGTGCCGGCGGCCTTGATGAAGTCGGCCGGAACGTCCTGAGTCGCGCTGCCGGCGGGCGTGAGGTGCATCGTCACGGCGCCGGGGGCGGCGTTGTCGAATTCGACGGTGCCGTAGCCGTTGAGCGTATAGACATTGCCGTTGACCGTGTAGTCGCCCATCCGGTAGGCGAGCCCGTCATCGGTGAGCTGGCCGATGGCGTAGAGGCCGCTCTCGGTGAGCTCGATGCTCTGCGGGATGGCGGCGGGCGCCGCGTCGGCCTTGGTGGCCGCGGTGCTCGTCAGCGCAGCGGGCACGCCGTCGCGCGGGATGAGCTGCCCGGCGTACTGGATGAAACGAGGGTCTTCGAAACGGGTGTCGTTATCGTTGTTCTTGTTGCAGGCGGCGAAAAGGGCCAGCAGAGCTGCGGCCGCGGCGACAGACAGGATTTTCTTCATATCTCCAACAGGTTAGAAGAGTTTGACGTAAAGGTGGAAACTGAGGGTCGGCCAGAAGGCGGTGTACTTGCCGTACTCGTCGATGGCGTCGGCCACTTCCTTGACCTGGTCACGGGTGAACTGGACCTTCTTGATGCGGCCGGTGACGCCTTCGCCGTCCGCCCAGAGGCCGGGCTTGCCCTGATACTGGGCGCCCAGGTCGAAGGAGAAGCTGACGCGCCTGGCAGGGTCGACGGCGCGGCCGAAGCCGATGCCGACATACGGCTTGACGGCGAAGGAGTCGCCGCCCAGGCCGGGTGCGCGGAGTTCGGTGACGAGTTCGCCGTTCCTGGCCTTGACCAGATAGCCGTCGATGTCGATGCCGACGGTGTTGTAGTCGGACGGCATCCCGGTCAGGGTGCCGCGGGCGAAGCAGGGCGAGCCCAGATAGGCGCCCACGGTGAAGTGGAAACCGCTGGTGGTCGAAGGATAGATATTGAACAGGAGACGGGCATCGTTCATGCCCAGGTTGATCTTGAGCGGGACGTCGACGGTGGCGCTGTTGCGGTCGCCGGGGTGCTCGGGCAGCGCAAGGCCCGAAGTCTTGACGGCGGCCAGGCCGATGGCGGTGCCATAGCCGGCGCGAATATCTACGTGATTACCAAGGGGTGCGGCCAGTTCGATACTGATGCCATCCGTACCGAGTGCGACGCCGGCGGAGAGGTGGTCGAAGACCTGGGCGCCCGCATTTGCCGAGAGCAGACAAACTGCCAGGCAGAGGAGAATAGCTTTCTTCATATTACGTTCACTGGTTGATTGTTAGCATTATTATGATTGGGCAAAGTTAGCAATCTTTTCCTGGATTTTGAATTTTTCTTTACATTTGTGTCATTATGAAAGGAGTGAATATCTTTTTGGCCGACGGTTTCGAGGATGTCGAGGCCCTGGCCACCAACGACGTTCTCCGCCGCGGCGGCGTCGACACGCGTCTGGTCGCATTGACGGACGATGCGCTGATTGAGTCTTCCCACGGTGCCATGGTCCTGGCCGACAGCTTCCTGCCGGAGCTCGACACCGACCACGAGGGCACCACGGCCGACGACGTGATGATATTCCCGGGCGGCATGCCCGGCACCAGGAACCTCGCCGCCTGCGCGCCGCTCATCGAGCTGATGCGTGCGCACTATGCCGCCGGCGGCACGGTCGCGGCCATCTGCGCCGCCCCGGGCCTCGTCCTCAGCCAGCTCGGCCCCGAGGTCCTCGCCGGCGTCGCGTTCACCTGCTTCGACGGCTGCGAGGAGGCGATGGTCGCCGCTGGCGCCCGCTTCACGCCTGCTCCGGCCGTCCGTTCCGGACGCATCGTGACCGGCCGTTCCGCCGGCCACTCCGTCTCCTTCGGCCTCGAGATCCTCCGCGGCCTCAAGGGCGACGACACCGTTGCCCAGGTCACCCACGCGCTCTATCTCGATTAAGCCCCGCGGGACTACTCCACGGTGACGGACTTGGCGAGGTTGCGGGGCTGGTCGACGTCGCGGCCTTTGGCGATGGCGATGTGGTAGGCCAGGAGCTGCAGGGGGATGATCGAGAGGATCGGCTCGAAGCATTCCTCGGTGTCCGGAATCTCGAAGGACCAGTCGGAGAGGGCCTTGACATCCTGGTCGCCTTCGGTGACGACGGAGATGATGCGGCCACGGCGGGCCTTGACTTCCTGGATGTTGCTCAGGATCTTCTCGTAGTTGCCGCGGCGCGGCGCGATG
>Ga0265300_10004962_pt1 | contig 10423 bp, 11 predicted proteins | sample AusTroGonzalo_MG_FD_193482 | JGI IMG/M metagenome (GOLD analysis project Ga0265300, IMG submission 193482) | Bovine rumen microbial communities from tropical cattle in Woodstock, Queensland, Australia - Gonzalo_03 | ecosystem: Host-associated > Mammals > Digestive system > Stomach > Rumen ... | reverse complement strand
GCCCGAGCACCGGAAGTCGAAATAATGTAAAAATAACAAAAAAAAGTATGCGTTTCATCCTTATAAAATGATAACATAATTCTATGGTCAATTGTGAAGATGTATTAAATTTTCTCAATACCTATCTTGCCATCGCAGACACACCGGATGCCAGCCACAACGGTTTACAAGTGGAAGGCACGCCGCGTGTGAAAAAAGTGGTATTTGGGGTATCGGCTTCGCTGGCACTGTTTGAAAAAGCGGTGGCGGCCGGGGCAGATTTAATCGTCGTTCACCATGGTCTGTTGTGGGGGCAGGAACAAACTTTGACGGGTTTATTTCGCCAACGGATTGATTTTCTGTTGCGGCATAATGTCAATTTGGCTGCTTACCACTTACCGTTAGATAAACATCCTATCGTCGGGCATAATGCTTGCCTGATGCGGGCGGTGCAGGCACAGCGCGTGCAACCGTTCGGCCAATATCACGGCGCACCGATAGGATACTGGGGACTTGTTAATGCGTCCTTGGAACAGTTAGTGTCCAAACTGGAAGCGTATTGTGCTAACAAGGCGCAAGTGCTTGCATTCGGCCTCAAACAAATAGAGCGCATTGCCGTTGTCAGCGGTGGCGCGCATAGTTTATTACCGCAAGCAATTGACCAGAAAATGGATCTCTACGTAACGGGCATACTGGACGAGCCCGCCTATGAATGGTGCCGTGAGGGCAACATTAATTGCGTCGCTTTGGGGCATTACCACTCCGAAAAGCCGGGCATGTTAGCCTTGCAAGAACTGGTGGCCAAACACGTGAACGTGGAAACCGAATTTATTGACGTCGCCAACCCGATTTAAATGGCGCAGGAGAAAACAATGGATAAGATGTTGAAAAAAATTGATACATATAAACAAACCGTCATTGATTTGCAAACCAATATGATTGCATGCGAAGCGGTCTCCCCTCACGAGGGTGGCAAAGGGGAAGGCGCAAAAGCTGCTTATTTGTTGTCCGTCATGAAAAATATGAAATTTGATGAAGTATCTGTAATCAATGTAAAAGATCCCAAAGCCCCTAACGGCGTGCGCCCCAATATTGTGGCAAAATATTACGGACAAAATAAAAAGAAAACGTTGTGGGTGATGGCCCATTTGGACGTGGTGCCTGCCGGCGATTTGAATTTGTGGAAAACCGATCCGTTTAAAGCCGTTGTAAAAGGGGATAAAATCTACGGACGCGGTGCGGAAGACAACCACCAAGGCTTGGTGTCCGGCTTTTTGGCCGTCAAAGCCATGATGGATTGCGGTGTTCGCCCGCCGTGCACATATGCGTTATTGCTCAATGCGGACGAAGAAGTGGGTAGTGAATTTGGTATTTGTGCCATTCTTAAAAAACACAGAAAATTGTTTGGCAAAGAAGATGCTTTTATTGTGCCGGACGGTGGCCAGTCTGACGGGATGTTAGTGGAAGTGGCCGAAAAGAATATGTTGTGGGTGAAATTTACCGTTACAGGGAAACCTGCTCACGCTTCCTTGCCTGCAACCGGTATTAACACGCATCGTGCCGCTGCTTATTTGGTGACGGCTTTGGATGAAGCGTTGCATAAAAAATTCAATAAAAAAGACCGTTTATTTGCTCCCGAATCGGCCAGCACATTTGAACCGACCAAACATGAACTTAACGTCACAAATGTCAATACGATTCCCGGTAAAGAAGTGTTCTATTTCGATTGCCGCGTCTTGCCTTGCTATACTAACGACGCGGTAATGGCGGAAATCAAAAAAATCGTGAAAACGATTGAAAAACGCTTCCGTGTGAAAGTAACAGTGGAAACGCCGATTCACGAAAGTTCCAAACCTACCTTGCCCAAAGAAGAATTGGTGAAATTAACTTGTGAAGCGGTGAAAGCCGTTTACAAAAAGGCACCGCGTGCCGCAGGCGTAGGTGGCGGAACCGTGGGCGCTTTTCTGCGTAACGAAGGCTATCCGGTGGTGGTGTATTCTAAATTAGATGAAACCATGCACCAACCCAATGAAAATTCCAGCATCAAAAATACATTAGGGGATGCAAAAGTCTTTGTTCGTGTAGCCATGAATTTAAAATAAGAGGTGTAGCATGAAAAAAGGTTTTACCGTTACGGAAACTGTGGTGTCCGTGGTAATCTTTGCATTATTGCTGGGATTTACGGTACCTAAATTTTTGTCCTTGGTGGCCAAGGCGCAAGAAGGCCAAACCAAGCACAACTTGGTTAAAGTGCGCAGCGCCATTGCCGCTTACTACGGAGAACATCAAGGCATGTATCCGACGGATGATCTTTCGTGCTTAGTGCCGGAATATCTGGATGAAATGCCGGCAGCCGATTTGCCGGATGCCCCGCCGATTAATACCGTGTCAACGGGTAACTTTGAACAAGCATTTACCGATAAAGGCGGTTGGGCGTATGTCAATGATCCGACCGATCCGCGCTTTGGCGATTTCTTTGTCAACGAAGACGACGAGGACAGTTACGGTAAACCGTGGTACACCCACTAACTCTTTGCCCCGCGTGTTTGGCGCGGGGTTATTTTACGTTTAAAGGAAGAATATGGAAAATCTCATTTTAATTGTCAGCGGGATGTTCGGGCTGGTGTTCGGTAGTTTTTTAAATGTATGTATTTATCGCATTCCGCGGGATAAGTCAATTGTTTGGCCTCCTTCGGGCTGTCCTCATTGCGGTACACCGATTAAATGGTACGACAATATCCCCGTACTCAGTTTTATTATTCTGCTTGGCAAATGCCGTCATTGCAAAAAGCCGATTTCGTGGCAGTACCCAATCATTGAACTGCTTACGGCCGTATTGACGGTATTAGTCGTGTGGAGATTTGGCTTAACCGTATGGACGTTTGTGGTGATTGCGGCAGTTTATTCTCTTATTATTCTGTCTGTGATTGATTTGGAACTGATGATTATTCCGGATCGGTTTTCGCTGGGGCTTATGGTGCTGGGACTGGCGTTTGCCTGGTGCAACCCGAACTTTGAGGGACTTTGGTGGCAAAAAGAATTGTATTCACTGCTAGGGGCGGCCGTCGGTTTGTTTGGCGTGCTGGCTATTGCGATTATCGGTACATGGATTTTTAAGAAAGATGCTATGGGTGGCGGTGACGTGAAACTAATGGGCGGAGTAGGCGCGCTGATTGGTTGGAAAGGTGTGCTGACCACGATTGTGATGGCATCGTTTGCGGGGCTGGTATATGCGGTGTTTCTAATGATATTTAAAGGGAAAAAAGGGGGAGATGCTATCCCGTTTGGTCCCTTTTTGAGCTTGGGGGCACTAGTGAACTTGTTTTATTTAATTACCCCCGGTATGCTTGTAATAGAACTGTAAATTTAACAAAAAGCCTGTGCAACAAAAAACCAAGCGGAAAATGCTTGGTTTTTTTGTTAAAGGAAGTTATACTATTAGAAGGAGACATTATTATGAAAAAGACTATTTTTAATTGTGAAGGGTTTACGTTAATAGAATTGTTGGTCGTAGTGCTGATTATCGGCATATTGTCTGCCGTAGCATTGCCGCAATACGAAAAAGCGGTGACAAAATCGCGTTTTTCCGAGGCCGCAGTTAATGTAAAAGCCTTGTATGATGCTTGTGAAATGCTGGCGTTGAGTCTTAGAACAGGTAGCTGTTTTGCGGGGCGTCCTGGTGGACAAGACTTATCGAGTTTAGATATCGAAATTTCCGGAGAGCCTGTTAATTGGGCGTTGGGTGAAAGTCTGGAAACAAAGTATTTTAAATATGCAATTAATACCCCCGGTGGCGGGCCGGTGGCATATTATCGTGGAGCCGAAGGAATATCCGGCAATAATGAAGGGGCGTTTTCTGTATGTGTTGCTATAAGTGAATCTTCACCTCATGATATGATTTGCGGTTACAAAGGCAATGAAGCAAAAAAAATATGTAAAGTAAGTGGTTTCTCATCGGTAGAAGCACCGGGAGAATGTTGGTAAAGTTATCCGTTTAGTTGTAGGATATATTTTGCCAGTAACCTAAATGCGCGGCCGCGGTGGCTGACTTCGTTTTTTTCGTTTGCCGATAATTCGGCAAACGTTTTTTCTTTTTCGGTTACGTAAAAAATCGGATCGTAGCCAAACCCGTTGGCGCCGTGATATTGTGTTGTAATGCTTCCCTCTACTTTTCCTTCACAAAGTTCCACTTTCCCATTGGGAAAAGCCAAGCATGCTACTGTGCGGAAACGGGCTGTTCGTTTGGCGGTGGGCACGTTTTGCAGGGCCGCAAGCAAGCGGCTGTTATTGGCGGCAGCATCGGCATTTTCTCCGGCGTAACGCGCCGTATGCACACCGGGTGCACCGTTCAATGCGTCTACTTCTAAACCTGTATCATCAGATAAGGTAATTAAACCGGTGGCACGAGCCGCAGAAACAGCTTTCAGACAGGCATTTTCTTCCAGCGTAGCACCTGTTTCTTCCGGTGGAACAAAACTGCTAAAATCAGCCAAATTTTTATAACAAATAACTTCCCCCGCTTGGTTGGAACGGGGGAGAATTTGAAGCAATTCGTTGAATTTATGCGCGTTACCGGTGGCAATTAAAATTTGCATATTTATTGAGCACGGGGCGTTTCTGCCCACAAGACACTTAAACGCAATAGCGTACGTAGGGACGCTTCCATCACATTCACATCGGCGTATTCCAATATGCTGCGGCTGTTGTATTGGCCCGCAAATAAACTGGGGGTAGGAATACCGTTGAAAGAGAGTTGCGCGCCCAGCGTTTCGCCACGCAATGCCGTGCGGCGGGGCATTATTTCTTCTTGGCGCATGGCCAGTTCGGTTTTGGCGAGCAAGGGCTCGGGCAGTTGATCTTTCATGTTTTTAAATTGTTCTTCAAATGTCAGCGAAACGGCTTTGCCTTTGTAATGAAGCCCTTTTACCGTGGCAAATGCGTTAGTAACTTCTCCTTTTAAATTTTTCATTTCTTCTTCGGAGAACGCACGCAAAATGCCATTCACTTCCGTACGGTTTTGCTGGGTAGAGATATTATCTACCCAAATAAAACCCTGTTTGCCAAAAGTAGTTTCAGGCCGTTTGTTGCGCGGGAGCAGCGTGTGAAAATCAGATGCCATTAAGATATTGTCAGCAAATGCGGAATTTTGTGCGCGTCCCACATCCATGGCGCGGTTGCCTTCAAACACGGCTTTAAATGATTGGGAAAAGAACGTCTCCGTGCCGAGTTCGCCTAAGTCGGAACCGTTTACGGTATAGGCATAGTCGGCTTTCAACGCGGTTAAATTCAGTTGGTCTGCCGTGCGGCCCAGTTCTTCGTCCGGGGTGAACACGATTTTGATAGGTCCGTGTTTCACTTCGGGATGGTCGTAGAGATATTGGACAAACGTCATGATAATAGCAATGCCGGCTTTATTGTCCGCTCCCAGCAATGTGCCCGAAGCGGTGACCAGCGTGTGTCCTTTTGCATAAAGCAACTGGGGGGCGTTTTGCGAATTGAGAATAATCCAAGGATTTTTGGAAATAACCAGTTCGGTTCCTTTAAAATTTTCGTGCACTTGCGGTTTGACGTCTTTGGCAGTCAGTTCGGGTGTGGTATCCAAGTGGGCCAAAAAAGCCACGGTCGGTGCGTTGGTAGACACATTAGACGGGATTTCCGCCGTCACGAGAGCCTGTTTGTCTACGCGGACGTTTTGTGCGCCGTTCTTTTTAAGTTCTTTGGCAAGCGCCTTTGCAAACGTACGCTGACCGGAGGAACTGGGGATGCCCTTTTCTTGGCGGTTGGCCTGAGTGTCGTAAGTGACGTATTTGACCAAGCGGTCAGACAGTTGTTTGACGGCGTCCGGTTTCTTATAAGCGGCTTTCCAATCGGTCGCGGCGGCCCACGAAGCAAACGGGCACAATAAAGCTGCCAGTAAGACGATAAAACGTAAGTTTGTGTGCATTAGGCCAAGTCCTCCAAGGAAGCTGTCACTTGTGCTAATGCTACTTTGGCGGCGGCCAGTTCGTCTTTTGTTTTTTGAATTTGTTCTTGCGGTGCATGCTTGATAAAATTTTCCTGCGCCAAGCGTGCTTCGCGTGAAGCGATGTTGGCTTTTGCAGCGGCCAGGTCTTTTTCCAAGCGTTTGCGTTCTTTTTCAAAATCAATCAGCCCCGTCAAAGGCACATACATGGTTAAGTTTTCAAAAACGGCCGTGGCGGTTTGTTTGGGTTTAATGGCCTTAACTTGCACGGTGAGTTGATCAATTTTCGCCATCAGTTTAATGTAACCCGCAAACTCTTTTACAACCGCTAAATCGGCCTCTTCACCGGCGGTAACAACCGCGGCAATTTTCAGGCCCGGCGGTACATTGAATTGAGAGCGGATGGTACGGATTTCGCGCGTGACGCCCTGAATAATATTCATTTTGCGTACAGCTTCCGCGTTGCACAAGGCCGGATCAAAAGTAGGATAAGCCTGCATGAGCAAGAATTCTTCCGTTTCTTGTACATACGGGCGGAGTGATGCAGCAATTTCTTCCGTCACAAACGGAATCAGCGGATGCAAGGCTTTTAGCGTGCCGTACAAAATGTTGACGCACAAGGCCATAACGTGTTCTTTTTCCTGTGTTTGGAAGCGTTGTTTGGCTAGTTCGATGTACCAGTCGCAAAAGTCGCCCCACAGGAAGTGATACAACGCATTGGCGGTTTGAGCCAAATTGTATTTTTCAATTCCTTCGCGGGCCGTTTTCATGACGGTAGTGTAGCGGTCTAAAATCCATTGGTCGGCCAGTTCCGTCACTTGTTTGGGCATGGCCAGCGGACCTTGGATGCCTTCCATATTCATCAAAATAAAGCGGGAAGCGTTATACAATTTGTTGCAGAAATTGCGGGCACCGGTGATGCTTTCTTCGGCGTAGGGGATATCCTTTCCGGGAACGGCTTGCATAAGTAGCGAGAAGCGCACCGCGTCTGTGCCGTATTTGGCAGTCATATCCAGCGGATCAATGACGTTGCCTTTGGACTTGGACATTTTTTGGCCGGATTTATCGCGTACAATCCCGTTCAAATACACATCTTTAAACGGTAATTTCCCGGTAAAATCAAGCCCGGTCATCACCATGCGCGCCACCCACAGATATAAAATTTCATACCCGGTAACCAGTGTGGAAGTGGGATAGAAATGTTCCAGGTCTTCGGTTTTTTCCGGCCAGCCGAAAACGGAAATCGGCCACAGCGAAGACGAGAACCACGTATCCAGCACATCGGGATCCTGCACCAGATCATGTCCGCCGCAATGAGGGCATTTTTCCGGTTTTTGGAAAGAGACAATTGGCTGTGCGCCGTCTTCAAACGACACTTTGGTCAGTTGTTCTTTTCCTTGCTGGTCGGTGGCAAATGTGAGGCCTTTTGCGCTGCAATGGCGGCAGTACCAAACGGGGATACGGTGCCCCCACCAAATCTGGCGGGAGATACACCAATCTTGGATATTTTTTAACCAATTGAGGAAAGGAGTTTTCCAACTGGCCGGATGAAATTGCAGTTCACCCGTTTCGGCTGCTTTGATAGCCGGTGCGGCCAATTGATCCATTTTTACAAACCACTGTTCGCTCATAAACGGTTCAATGGGGCTGTGGCAGCGGTAGCACTGAGAAACGGCATGGTTGTATTTTTCCGTTTTAACGAGTAAGCCGGCGGCGTCCAAATCTTTGACGGTTTGTGCGCGGCAGGCGTCGCGGTCCATGCCCAGGTATTTTTCCGGACAGTTAATCATCTTGCCTTTATCGTTAATGACGCTTAAAATGGGCAGGTTGTGGCGTTGGCCGACTTCGTAGTCAGTGGCGTCGTGGGCGGGGGTGATTTTTAATGCACCGGTTCCGAAATCGAGTTCTACGGCTTCATCGGCAATAATCGGAATAGCGCGATTGGCCAGCGGAATAATTACTTTTTTGCCGACCATATCTTTATAGCGTTCGTCCTTGGGGTTGACCGCGATGGCTGCATCGGCGTAAATTGTTTCGGGGCGGGTGGTGGCGATAATAATACCGTCGGAGCCGTCTTCCCCTTTGTAGCGCAAATGCCACAATTTACCATTTTCATGGTTGTGTTCCACTTCAATGTCGGACAGCGCGGTGGAACAGCGTACGCACCAGTTAATGAGGCGTTTGCCGCGGTAAATGTATTTTTTCTCCCACCATTGGCGGAAGCATTCATAGACGGCTTTGGCACGTTTTTCGTCCATCGTAAAGCGAATATCGGATAAATCTAATGCCCAGCCCATTTTGCGGAATTGGTTAAAAATCGCGTTGCCGCATTCGTTGTACCATTCCCACACGGTTTTAACAAATTCTTCGCGGCCTAAATCGTGGCGGGAGAGGTGTTGTTCTTTGGCGAGTTTTTTCTCGATAACGTTTTGCGTGGCAATGCCGCCGTGATCGGTGCCGGGCACCCAGAAGGCATCCTCACCGAACATGCGGTGGGCACGAATCAACACGTCTTGCAATGTATCGTTAAGAGCATGCCCCATATGGAGCGCTCCGGTGATGTTGGGCGGCGGAATAACAATAACAAAGGGTTTTTTTGTTTTATCTGCTTTGGAAGAAAAAAGTTTGGCGTTTTGCCATTTTTCGGATAATTTTTGTTCTACTTCTTGCGGTTCATACGCTTTGGGCAACATGAGAAAATACCTCTTTTTTAATTTCTTCGCGTAGTGTGACTTTACGCGCTTACTTATATTTTACTAAATAGACACTTGCACGGGAAATAGAATTATGCGAAAATATAAAAAACATATCCTTGGAGGGTTCCCCATGAAAAAGTTTGGTATTATTTGCGCCATGCAGAAAGAAGCACAACAATTGATGGACCGATTGACGGTGCAGAAAAAAATAAACGTCGGGCCGTTTGAATTTGTACAGGCTTCGTTGAACGGTAAAGAAATTATCCTGGCTCAAAGCGGTATGGGGAAAGTGAATGCGGCGTTGGGCGCGGTGGAAATGATTTACCGCTTTAAGCCGGATGCCCTTATCAGTTCCGGTGTGGCGGGGGGACTTGCCAAACAGTTAAAGCCGCTCGATTGTGTGGTGGGTACGCAATATGTTTATCACGATGTGTGGTGCGGTACCGGCAACGAATACGGCCAAGTGCAAGGATTGCCTACGTTTTTTAACGCAGATAAAAAATTAGTGGCCGCGGCGGACAAAATCGGCACCCAAGAAGGACACACGGTGCACAAAGGGCTTATCTGCACCGGGGACCAATTTATCAGCGGCGAGGAAGCCGTTGAGCGTATTTTGAAACATTTTCCGCAAGCCTTGGCGTGCGATATGGAATCGGCTGCCATTGCCCAAGTGTGTTACCGCCATCATACTCCTTTTATTAGTATGCGTTTGCTCAGTGATGTAGCCGGAAAAGCGGAGGATAATATGTCGCAGTACGAAAATTTTTGGGAAACTATGGCTGACCAAGGCTTTGCCCGCACGTGGGCATTGCTGACGGCCTTAACACAAGAGGTTAACCGTGCCCAGTAAAGTGGCCAGTTTTTCCGTGGACCATACCCGCCTGAAAGCAGGGGTTTATGTGTCGCGGATAGATACTTATCAAGGGACGAGCGTAACTACATTTGATGTGCGTCTGGTCAGTCCGTATGCCCAAGAGCCACTTTCTGCGGCTGCATTGCACACCATAGAGCATTTAGGTGCTGTCTATTTGCGGGAACATTCCACTTGGGCAGACCGTATTTTATACTGGGGACCGATGGGTTGCCAAACCGGCTTTGATTTTCTGGTTTTCGGTGATGTCTCCGCCAAAGAAGCAGTCCCCCTTTTGAAAGATACGTTTGCTTTTATCGCCGAATATAAAGGGGAAATCCCCGGGGCGCATGATGCCGCCGAATGCGGCAATTACCGCCTGCATGATTTGACGCAAGCCCAAGAGGCGTCCCGCCGTTTTGCACGCGTGTTGGAAACGTGGAAAGAAGAAGATTCCTGTTATCCGCAATTAACAAAATAACCTTTTTTTCAACGGCACAACATGCCAAAGTTACCTACAATAAAAGTATGGCTGAAGAAAATGCTACTGTCATAGAACCGGAAATTTTAGACGAGAACGGCTGCCCCGTTGTCGTGGAAGATCACGCGCGCCCGAAAGGGGATACCGGCGGTGTGCTGGGCGGGATGATGGTATTGTTTGTGGGACTGGTAATGACAGTTTTTGTAGCGCTTTTCACGCTATTTATTGTTTGTCCGTTTGTACTACTGGGACGTTGCTTGGGGCTCACGATTCGCCGAGGAAAAGAATAAGCATTTCAGAACCTTCTTTTCCTGTCGCTTGTAATGTGTTATAATATAAGTACCTACTTTTGGAGAGGTGGCCGAGTGGTTGAAGGCACAGTCCTGGAAAGACTGCATACGGGAAACCGTATCGAGAGTTCGAATCTCTCCCTCTCCGTATTTTAGTTTTTGATT
>Ga0265300_10004960_pt1 | contig 10424 bp, 8 predicted proteins | sample AusTroGonzalo_MG_FD_193482 | JGI IMG/M metagenome (GOLD analysis project Ga0265300, IMG submission 193482) | Bovine rumen microbial communities from tropical cattle in Woodstock, Queensland, Australia - Gonzalo_03 | ecosystem: Host-associated > Mammals > Digestive system > Stomach > Rumen ... | reverse complement strand
CCCTGGATTCTTCCACCTACGGTGTCAGAATGACGATGTAAGCATTTACACAATCTAAGAAAAATGACCCCAAACGATTTTCTAACTAAACTTAAAGCTCTTCCGAAGGCTTACAAAATCTACGCTTCTGTTCTTGCGGCTATAGAATTTGTCCTGTTTTTCGTGCGTCCCGACACGCCAGGGCTTTACACGCAGCACATGCAATTGTTGCCGATGATTGCCGCACTCCCGTTCCTATTTGTTAAAACCGCTCGTCGTCCGTTTTCGCGGTTCATGAACACTTACGGAATCATCGTCTTTGCGTTCCTAGCCCTGGACTACCTCACCCGAAGCCACGCAGGACTTTTCCAGATTGTAGCCACATTCATCCCGATGATGCTCTACTGGTTTTCGCTTTTTGCCCGCTGGAACGCCAAGCTCTTTAAGCAGAAAGAAGCTCTTACGGCCCTTGCACTCGCTACTATTTCTTGGGGATTTGTCGCATTTGCATTCCCGCCGCTCCCTCTTGGCCCAGCAATGCTCATATTACTTGTTCCATGGTTCGTCATGCTTAACAAGTACAATCGCGAGACAGCAGTCTTTGCGACATTCTGGGCAAGCATGGTCTACAACACAGTCAATTACTATTGGATTCGCAATGTCATGAACGTCGAGACAGCTCCAGCAGGGCTCATTTTTCTCGGACTCATTCTCCTCATTGCATACCTAAGCCTATTCAACGTTCTCGCCGCATTCATCTACTCCACCGCCAAGAACTTGATTATTAAAGGCAAAGCGTACTTGCTTATCCTCTTCCCCATATTCTACGCCTCCATCGAAGTCCATCGCACAACTGGAGATTTCGCATTCCCGTGGAACCACCTCGGATACACGTTCGGAAACCACCTCGAACTTCTTCAAGCTCTTTCGATTATTGGCATATTCGGCTACACTATCCTCATCATCGCATCAAACCAAATTGTCGCTTACGCATTCTTGCTAAAGAGCCGAAAAAAAATTTTGCTATTTACTGTTCCGGTTTTAATTTTCGCAGCACTCTTGATTCACGGAAGTACCGTACTTTCGGCACCTGAAGCAGCTCCGTTCCACAACGCCCAAGCTTCTGAAAATCCGTCCATTGCAATGATCCAACCAAGCATTGCCCAAGGCGCCAAATGGAGCAAGGCTCGCTTTGATTCCATCATTTCGAAAACCTTCAACATGGCTATGTACGGCCCCAAAGCGGGAACCAACTTAATCCTCCTTGCAGAGACCGCCATCCCGGACCACATTCGCAGGCAGCCCCAGGTCATCAAGCAACTGCACAGCATGGCCGATGAACGGAACGCAAGTATACTCACCGGAGCTCTCGACTTCGCACGAGTTTCGATGGACATAAACAATCCGCGCCGCTACGAAATCTACAACGCCTCGTTCCTCTTTACGCCCGGCGATCCTAGCTTCCCGCAGCGTTACATCAAAAAACATCTCGTTCCGTTTAGCGAGCGCATTCCCTTTGACGACGTGTTCCCCATCCTCAACTACGTTGATCTTGGCGAAGGCGACTTTGTCCCCGGAAAGGAGACTCCCGTTTACGGCCCCTACAAGTGGACCCCTTACATCTGTTACGATGCCATCTTCGGAGACCTCATCCGCGAGGCAATCAATGCAGGTTCTCGCCTGATGGTGAATATCACGAATGACGGTTGGTTTGGACGGAGCACCGCCCCATTCCAGCACCTGAACATCGTGCGCCACCAAGCCATCACATACGGCTATCCGGTTGCACGACTTGCCAACAGCGGCGTTTCGTCGTTCATCGACCAGTACGGCCACTACGATCAGAACACCGAGATTTTTGAAACCAAGATTATACAAAGAAAAATGCCCCTCAAAACGAGGAGCACACTCTACACATCTATTGGCAACGCTTTTGAAAAATCACTGCTATGGTTCTTTGCGATTTATTTAATTGCAGTATTTATTCTCGCAAGATTGCAAAAGAGAGTTGTTAGTTAGTCATTAGTTGTTGGTCATTAGTTGTTGGTCTTTGGTTATTAGTTATTGCTATTGATACAGCTTTTGCTATCGCTACTAACTAATGACTATTGACCAATAACCATTGACCCGTTACAGCAACAACATCGGGGGCCAGTGACCGGCCTTGGGGCGTTCCTTAAATTCCGCCTTAGGCAAAAATTCCTTGAGCTTTAACGTCCATTCCGGTTGGACCGTTGCATCTAGCCTTCCATAAAGCACTTGGACATTCTCGCTATTCGGGATTACAGATTCCACACGGTGCGAGGCCAAGTACATCAGCCCTTTAGCAAGCGACTCCGCACTATACTTCTTGGCTTCAGAAAACCAATCGTCCTGCCAGTCGCCAAAATCTTCCTCGAAAACCTCCATAAAGGCCTTGAGTGCAGGTTCGGTCGTCGTTTCGAGTTGATGCGCCATGAAATGCAGGTTCGGCACAGTCCAATTGCCGATTTCATCGCAAAAATCAGCATATGGCGAAAGCAAAATCCACTTTTGCCCCTTTTTAGGGCCATCCGCAGATGAGCACATAAGCGACAGAGCTCCAAGCCCCCAAGCAACGACCGTAGAAGACTTCTTAAACTCCGGAATCTCTTCCGGCTTTTCCAAAAAATCAGCCATTTGACTGTAAGGCACATAAAAATGGCTGACTGAAGGAGCTACGTCCATCAGATCGTCTTCCCAAATACCGAGATTTGAGGCCCAATCAGGCAGCCAGATCCATTTTTCGCTCATTTTCCACCTCACTTCATGTGAAGAGCCTACTAACACACACTCCAAACTACATAATTGTCTATAAATTTTCCATTATCCATAAAACATTTTCAACAAATGTAGCTCTATGGATATATATATCCAAATTTCTCTTTGATAGCAACTTTTAAAAAAAGTATTTTACAATTCGTATTATTTGTTTACTTCCGAACTCAAAACATTGTATATTATCTGTATACAAAATGTAGGAAACCCTTAAAGAGAATTTGAAATATGAGACATTTAATTCCTTCTCTCTGTTTAGCCCTCTTCTTGGCAGAAACGGCCTGTTCTGCACCACACGCCACAAAAAGAAACGATTCTGATGTGCGCCAAAAGAACGCTGCAACGCGCCAAAGAGCCGAAAGCGCCTACAACGAACTGGACAACTTTGGTACAGCAACCGCAAATGTCGCTAAAACCGCAAACGCTCAAGCCAACTCCACCGGCAAAAAGATTGTGGCAAACGCAGAAGCCGCTTCAGAAACGTATGCCGATCCGGAAGCCATCCAGGATATCGCCCAGCCCATTATCATGGTTTCTCCGAACTTGACCATGAAGGACGGTGCACCGGACCTTTCCTCGGAAAGTCCGTATTCCCGCACAACATCCGAAGCCATCAATAGTTACCTCACCAAGAAGAACTACGAGGTCAAGTCCTTTGACGGCCAGACCGACTTGAATAACATCCTCCAGATGCAAAGTGACATCGCCAATACCGAAGACGACTTGTCTTACCTTGCCAGTGTGGCTCTTGACGCAGACATCTATATCAAGTACACGCCCGAAGTTACAAATGATGAAGTCTCTGTGGAAGTTTCCGCTTACGAAACTTCGACGGCACGCCTCCTCGGTTCGCAGTCTTCCGTTGTCCGCAACAACGGACACACGTCCAAAATCAACTTGAACTCGAATATCGGGGCCGCCGTCCGCAAGGCCATGCCCGGACTTGAACAGAAAATTCTCAACTACTGGAAAATGGACCTCGCCAAGGGTACCCAGTACAAAGTGGTCGTGAACATCAAGGGCGAATACTCCGACAGCCAGACCGAAGACTTGCATGACGCCATCATGAAGGGCCTCAAGAGCAATTTCAACTCCGTGAAAGTCAATGTCATGACTGCAAAGACCTTGGACTTCGTCATTTACGCCAATCCTCTGAAATACAGGGATTCTCAGGAAGTGTATTCTAAGATCAGGCAGATTCTCAAGCCAATCGCCGAGACCAAGAAAAACAACATCACTCGTAAGCTGATTTTGATGGAGCTGAACTAGTAATGAATATTAAAACCCTTATCCTTTGCGCTTGTCTCGCCGTGATTCCAGCCATGGCCGGGAAAATCGTCACCTACACCGCCACTTCAACAGTGTCGCAAGAAGATGCAAACAATACTGCAATGGCCGGTGTGGCAAAGCAGGTCAAGTCTCAAGTTTCAGCAACTCAGACACTAACCAAGTACGAAGACATCAACGACGGCAAGAGCGTCCTTGGCGAAACTTACAGATCCAAAAGCGACGTCAAGAGCAAAGTGGTTCTCAAAGGCGTCAAGATTGTACCCATCAAGGTGGATAAGGGCTTTAAAGCAACAGCAACTCTCGACATGGACGAGTTCACAGCAAGTTTGCAGTTCCGTTTAAAAACGCTCCAGCAAGACATTGCGAAGCTCGAAAAATCGGCAAGGAAAGCCATCGACACTCGCGTTTATATCAATGCCGCAAACGACTTGACCAAAGCCGAAGACAAAGTCAACGAATACAATTTCTACTTGCAGCAGCTAGCCGATGTCTACCCGCTCAACGACAGCCACCGCTTGCAGCACGGGCTTCCTGAAATTGAAAACGCTCTCATCGAAAGACTGACAAACATCACAATTACGACTACAACCGAACCCAATTTCGAGCTTACAAAAGCTGAAATGCCGTCCTGGAATGTCATCGTCAAGGATTCCATCGGACCGGTGCCGAGCTTCCCGCTGGTCGCACGCCAGTCCAAAACACTTTCTGAACGTCGCACACAGAAAAACGGCATTGCCACATTCAAGTTGCGCAACGTGAACTTTGAAAAGGGACCATACGTCATTGTCGTAGAACCGAACTTCCCGTACGAAATCCTCAAGAAGGCGGGCTTGAAAAACACTCTTGAAGTTCCTTATCGTGTACGTCTTTCCCGTTGTGATGTCAAGCTCAATTGCGACATGATTGCCAATGCCTGCAACGCAGTTGAAAACGCACTTTCAAAGAAATCCATCTTTGTAACAACCGATGACGAAGCAGATGTTCCAGAACTCACCGTGGAAATCGAAAATACGTTCAAAGGTAGACTCGGATTCATTTCGTCCTTCGATTTCACCATCGCCATCAAGGGTGACCATGTCAACTTCTTCACCACCGGAAAGGGCGTTGGCAAAACCGAAGCTGCAGCAACAATTAGCGCCATCAACAAGACAGACTTCTCGCCTCTCCAAAAGCAATTGTTGCCGTTGTGCAAGTAGGCGCCGGAGGCGCAGTTGGTAGAACATAGACCGCTGCGCTCTTAGAACTTAGATAACTTTATTATCTTTACGAAGCCGCGGCAAAGCGGCTTTTTTATATGCCAAAAAGAATTTTATCACTGTTGTTCATTCTCTTGCTCGCGATTCCTGTCGCGGCAGGTTTCAAGGTGAACAAAGCCGGGCTCCCCAAGCGCCCGCAGAACAGCTACGTGTACGACGAAGACCGTTTGCTTTCGAAGCAAGAAGTGCAGTTTTTCAATGCACTCGCCGAAGAGCTTTACAAGAAGGCTAAAGTCGGGCTTGCCGTTGCGCTTGTGCATGATATCGGCTATGCAGACTTTCGAGATTACGCCGTAAACATCGCCCAAAGCTGGGGCGTTGGCGGCAAGACGGATGAAGGCATCTTGATTTTTGCCGCGATGAAGCAACGCCGCAGGAGCGTAGAGGTCGGTTACGGCGCCGAAGGCTACCTGCCCGACGTGCTTGTAGAACGGCTCCAGCAAAAAACGATTGTGCCATCATTCAAGGTTGAAAAGTATGGCCAAGGCGTTATAACGCTTGCTTGGGAAATCGCTCAAGTCGTCGCTAAAGAAAAAGGTATTACGCTACAGGTCAATACCGACCAACTCCCGCAAGAAGAAGAAGATCCGCTTTGGCTCCCGCTCGTCATTTTCGTGATTTTATTCTTGCTGGTCTCGAAAAACGGCGGCGGTCGCGGAAATGGTTGCCTTTGGTTCTTGCTCGGAAATGCGCTCAGCAATAGCAGCCGTGGGCATCACGGGCCACGCGGTGGATTCGGTGGAGGCTTTGGCGGTTTTGGCGGTGGCGGATTCGGCGGTGGATTCGGTGGAGGCGGCTTTGGTGGAGGCGGCTCCGGCGGAAGTTGGTAATTTAGAGGTTCCCTTATGAAGAAGAATTTAAGCGTAGCGGAATTACAGAACTCGGAATGGCCGAAGCTTTTTGAAGAAGCGCTCGGCGACAATCTCGTATCGGCATTCGTTCATGGCGATTGCCTTATGGAAGGGTTCTCTGCGTTGGAATCCCCGTGGACCATCAGCTTTATTCTCAAGTCCAATTCTGTCGAGGACATGCTGCCGCTGCAGAAGCTCACGCAAAAGGCAAAGTACGACAACATCCAATTCAATCACGTGTTCTCGCGTTTTGAAATCAAGTCGTCGCAAGATGTGTTCCCGCTGGAATTCTTGCATATCAAGAGCAAGAACGTCACGCTTTGTGGCGAAACGCCGCTCGCAGATTTCAGCCCGAATCTTGCGGAACTGCGTATCGAATGCGAACGCGAACTGCGCGGTTTGCTAGTGCATTTGCGCCGTGCGTTCCTCTACATCAAAGAAGATCGCCATCCTCATGGAATTTATGTGCGCTCCATGCCGACGCTTTTGCCGTTGCTTTACGGCGTTTATTTCCTTGCGACCGGCAACTATCCCGAAAACCACGAACAAGTTTACGAGATGTTCCCTGGCGTGCGCATTCCTAACATGACCAAGGACAACGATGTAATTGTCGCAAACATCAACAAGTACATCGAAGCCGTGACGACCATAGTCAATCAAGTCGATGCGATGAAAGTTTAATAATTGTAAGGCGGATCAATCGAACTTTCTCTTCCAAACAGGTTCGTCTGTAATAGACTGCCGAGCTTTCAAAGAATCATCAACATAAAGAGTTCGCAGTCTCTCTAGTACAGGAATTGTCGGCACAGACTTTCGTCTCTTTTCCTTCATTTTGTCATCATCGCGACGAACAGGGTTATCAAGGACGGATGTCTTAAATCCGTCTTTAAAAGTTTCTTCCTCAATCAGTTCACCGTTTTCATTCCATTTTTTCCATACACCAATGGGCTTGTCTAACTCATAGTATTCTTCAGCCTTTAAACGTCCATTTTCGAACCACGTTTTTCTAACGCCGTTGAGTTTTCCTTCGTTATAATGTTCCTCCTCGGCGATTTTCCCATTTTCATGCCATTTTTTCCGAACGCCTTCTAAATTGCCGTCTTTATAATAAAACATGGCTTTCAATTTTCCATTTTTATACCATCTCTTCCATACGCCATGGGCTTTATCTGATACATAATTATCTTCCCATTGCATTTTCCCATTTTCATACCACCATTTCCAAGTTCCATAACGTTTACCATCTTTATAAATGACCTTCGATTTCAGACGACCATTTATATACCATTCTGTCCAAGTTCCTTCGAACTTACCATTTTTATAGAATCGTTCATCTTTCAATTGTCCGTATTCGGACCACGCTTTCCAAGGGCCATCATATTCTCCTAACTTATACGAAATTATCTCTTTCAACTTGCCGTCATGAAACCATTTTTTACTAACACCATCTTTTTTACCCGATACATAAAAAGATTCTTCAGCCAATTGTCCGTTCCAATACCAAGATTTCCAAGGTCCTTCTCGTTTATCAGACTTGTACATTCCATCGAGTTCCAAAAAACCATTTTCATACCATGCTTTCCACGCCCCTTCTTTTCGGCCTAATCTATAACCATGCTCACAAAGCTTTTGCCCATTATAATGCCAAATTTTCATGATGCCATCTATTTTCCCTGATTTATAAAACATTTCAGAATGCAATCGACCATTATCAAACCAACGTTTACTAGTTCCTTCTCGCACTCCGTTCTTATAATGTTCTTCTGATTCTATTTTTCCATTCGCATACCATTCTCTACTTACACTATCTCGAATAAAGTCATCATAGCAACCCGAAAGTCGATGACAATTCTGAATCCAGTAATTATACATTTTACCTTTATAAAATTCTTCTCTCGACAATTGTCCATTGCTATGCCACCATCTCCAAACGCTATCCCGCATACCTTCATGATAAAAGCCTTCAAAAGCAAGTTGTCCATTTTCGTGCCACGATTTCCACACACCATTTGGTTTGTCATTTTTATAAAAGCCCGTCTCTTTTACTTTTCCACCCCAATAATAAGAGATGTATTTGCCCTCTTTGACATTTTTACAATATGTTGTAATGGATTTAACCGTATTTTGATTGTAATATTCCTTGCGCTCTTCTTCGCCACAAGCGGCGAGAAGTAAAACGGAGGCCAAAAGCAGCGTGAATAAGACAACTTTTTTCAATTTCATAATCAGACTTGTTTATTGCAAATTAAGAACAATCTAGTAATATACAACATACGAAAAAAACTGATTATAGACAACTGGTTAAATTATCGTAAATAAAAAAAGAGATCCCCGGTTTAGGGCCGGGAATCACAAGGTAATAAAAATCTCGTCTAAATTAATCCGTCGTTTTGCGGTAGGCTTTGGGCGAGACTCCGACGAGACGCTTGAAGAACTTTCCAAAGAACGAAACGTCCGGGAAGTTCAGAATCTTGGAGACCTTCTGGATGTCTCTAGAAGACGAGCGCAACAGCACCTTTGCATCAAGCGCAATATGTTCGTCAATCCAACGCTTGGCATTCTTGCCAGTCTGCTCTTCAGCAACGGCAGAGAGATACTTCGGCGTAATGCCGAGTTCATCGGCGTAGAATTTCACGGAATGCTGTTCGCGATGTTTTTCGACGACGAGGTCAATAAACTGCGCAAATAGCACCTGGCCACGACTCTTGACGACATCCGTCGTGAGCGGTTCATCGACAAAGCCGATACATTCGTACAAAAGTCCAATCAGATGATTCTTGAGGACCTGCAAGCGGCAAGCGTTCGTTTCTGTCGTTTCAAACTTTTTCTTCAAGAATTCAAAGCTTGCATTCAGTTGTTCAAACTTGCCCTTGTCGAGTTGCTGAAGCGGATTTTCACGGAACCTTAAAATCAATCGCGTATTGTCATCAAAGCGAATGATGAGTTCATCAATCATGTTCTTGGAGCAAGCAATGCACACCGGGTCAAAATCGGCAGAAGCCTTCTTGGCTCGCAATACCTGTTCCGGGAACACGACGAACAAGGCGCCCGCTTCGAGGTGGTAAGTCTTAAGGTCAAGTTCAACATCCACGGAACCGCGTTTCACCAAGAGGAGCACCGCTGCCTGGACTTTTACATAATTTTCAAGCCCGAATTCCTTGAGGTTGCTAAACATGGCAATCTTATCGGGCAACACGTTTGCTTGACGCAAAAAATTCAACATCGAAAAATCCGCGGTGCGGATATTCGCATTCTTATGAAAAGGAAGGTCATTCATTATATTGATATCTTAGTAAAATGTTGAGGAAACGTCAATTAACGAAGTAGGAAATGACAACAAGGCAGGATTTTTTAGAAGAGTTTATAGCTGAAGTACAGGGTGTAGGCGAAGACGCCACGACTCATGGGTTCAAAGAATTCCGAGGAATAAGCGGCGATTTTGGCATAAGTATCGAAACGGCCACCCATGGCAATTCTATCCGTCAAGTTGTATTCTGCCGAGGTGTAATTCATCAGCAACATGTCCCAGCCATCGGCACCATAGTGCGGAAGCGAGCCCGGAATCGTGTGGAGCGCATCGACAATCGTCTTGTTCTTGAAGCGGAACTTTTTCCCAATTGAGACTTCAATCCCCAACACGTACTTTGCACCCATATTGTACTGGTAATTGTCCATGTCCGATTCATATTCCGGATGGACTTCACGAATCAGGTCATCGTAGCCCATATCCGTCGTGCCAAGCAGTATGAAGTAAATCTGGTGGTACATGCGGAAACGCATCGAGGGCAAAAGCCAAAGCGAAAAGTCAATACCCGTACCGACAGAGATTGTGCCAACAGTTGCGAAGTCACCATAGAACGTGCAATAATCGAGATACGTCGCAAAGTCCACCCAATGCCCACGGCCATGAACACCAGCGTTTGTAAGCTTGCCCGTCACGTCAAGCTGGAAAAGCGTCCCATCGGGGCCGACTTCACCGCGAGTGAACAAATTAAAGTAGTCAAACGGACGCTTGACCTTCCGGAACGGCTTGCCGTATTCAATTTCGGCACCGTACATGATATGCTTATCGTCCCAGCGCTGGTCCAAGTCATCCTCATTGCGGCCACCATAGCGATAGATGTTTCCGAAGTGCGAACCCGTTCCCAAGAAAATGGACAGGTCCAACGGTGTGTTACCCGTGATGATATCGCGGTTGCCGAACATTTTTCTTTGTAAGTAAGCGGAATGAGCCATTCCAAATGCGCCAACC
>Ga0265300_10004957_pt1 | contig 10426 bp, 6 predicted proteins | sample AusTroGonzalo_MG_FD_193482 | JGI IMG/M metagenome (GOLD analysis project Ga0265300, IMG submission 193482) | Bovine rumen microbial communities from tropical cattle in Woodstock, Queensland, Australia - Gonzalo_03 | ecosystem: Host-associated > Mammals > Digestive system > Stomach > Rumen ... | reverse complement strand
TATACCCAAGTACCTGTCCCCGTGACTACATGCATTGTGATGGGATGCTCAATCCTTCTTCGCGCATCCAGGCGGTGACGCTCTTGTGCATGCGCTGCTTGAAGGCGGTACTGAAGGTGCTGTAGCTGTGGTAGCCGCTCTCCTGGGCCAGCTGCTGGGCGACGATGGGCTTATGTGCAGCGGCAAGCTCGCGGTAGCGGGCTACGAAGTGACGGACGCGAAGATCGTGGATGTATGCATAATAGCTTGTATCCTGACTGGTGAAATACTGGCTGAGATAGTAGTGGTTCACACCGATGGCTGCCGAGAGTTGCGACATGGTCAGGTCTGTCTGCAGGTAGAGCCCCGGCCCCTCGCAGTGCTTCGCCAGCAGTCGGGCGATATGTGAAGCCTCACCCTTGGGAATGGGGTTCTTTGTTTCGCAAGGCGGCACATCCGGGCGCTTGCTCAGGCAAGCGTCAATTTGTGCCGGACTGGGAGTGAGGCTGTCGGCGCTCAGGTCGCTCAATGTATCCACGCGCCACAGCAGGAGGCCCGCCAGCGGGAATCCGATGAGGTGGGCGATGGTGCACATCAGGTAGTTGTCGGTATATTCATAGCACATGAGCAGTAGCATGAGGCCGATGAGCAGCGTAAGGCTGAGCCACACCTCCTTGTGCTCCAGGTCGGCGTAGTTGTCGCGCAGCCACCGCCCATATTGTCTCACGGCCACCACCATATATATAATGAAGGCCACGACGAGGATCAGCCCATAGACCTTGTTCGGGGTCGTGAGGTCGACGGATGGCATGGCGGTCTGCAGCACAGCGATCACCGCGCAGGGCGTCATGACGACGAAAATGGGCCACAGCGGCCGGTGGCGGTCCTGCAGCATGGTCAGCAGCGTGCCGACGAAGACAGGAGGAAGCACCATGCAGTCGATAGCGACGAGCAGCCCGTAAACCACCGAGCGGGTATCGTCCGAGTACGTGTAGAACAGTATCCACCAGACGTGGGCCAAGGCCATGGCACCGAATAATGCCGCTGCCCAGCGGCGCAGTCGTGCGGGCGGCGTGATGTCGGGTGCGATAGCCTTGCCCCGACACAGCAGCAGGTAGAGGCACAGCACAACGGACACGGCAGTTCCTGCCCCGTGGAGCAGGAGATACAGTGTCGACAATGGAGTTATCTGTTCAGGCATATCGTTTTTTATTATTGCAGCATCTTGCGCGCAAAAATACTACTTTTTCAGTGAAATCGTGCGAGTTATCAAAAAAAGTTTTGTTTTTTTGCCATTTCATCGTCGGTTTCCGATGTTTAAAATGCGTGAATGGATGTTGAAAATGCGTTAATTTGCGGATCGTGAGGCGGGTCGACTTACATCTAAAGCAAAAAAAGTTACGGCTAAAGCAAAATTTTCACTCGCGGCGATTTTGGCCTTGCATATTTCGGTTTTTTTGAGTACCTTTGTAGTCAATAATCAAATAACAATTACTAACAATAATATGTATTTTTAATTTAAAATGATTATGAGAAAGATTATGAATTGGGTGCTCGCCGCCACCCTCGTCTGCGGCGCAAGTGTATTTGCCTCGTGCAGTAGTAATGAAGACAGCCCCTCACCCGTAGAGAAGGCTAAGAAGGACCGTAAGGAGTTCGTTGAGCACACCCGCCAGAGCCTGAAGGCCATGGCCGAGAACCTGAACTTCAGGACGTGGAACTCGCTGAACTACTTCAACACCGGCTTCAACAAGTACGTCCTACTCAACGACGAGTTCGACAAGACCATCAGCAAGACTTTCGCCCAGAAGATCCAGGAGAGCCTTAAGCCTTTCGAAGCTCCTGAAGGGGAGATTCCTGAGGGTGTTCCTGCCGATGCAAAGACGGACTACAAGTACGTCGCCACAGTTGACCTGACGGACTTCAATTACACCTTCACTGCCACGCAGACCGGTTTCGAGGTAGCCGAGAACGACGACAAGGGTCTGGAGGTTCTGGTTCCCAACATGGGTGATGAAGGCTCGAATATTGAAAACATCAGTATCGCTATCAAGGGCACCGGCGATACCTACGCCCAACCTGCCACACGCTTCTCCAACGACTCTGTGCTGGTCATTGTCAAATTACCTGCTCAGTACGACCTTACCCTTGCCACCAAGAGCGCCGGCAACTGGACAAAGAATCTCTACGGCACCATCAAGAACACCATGCTGCCTACAGCTGATTTTGAGACCCCCGATGGCTCCACACCCACAAATCCCAAAATGGATGCTTGGAACATTGCCCTCGACCTGCATGCCGCTATTCCTGGCATAGACGGCTTCGACCTCTACTTCGCCATTGGTCAGGATCCTGAGACGCACAAGGCTGGCCTGAAGGTTGACTACACTCACAACGGCTACAAGGTGCTTGACGCTACGGCCACGCTGAGCAACGCCAACGGCATGACCGACCTCTCGCAGATGACCAGCTCGAGCAGCCTCATCGACATCTTTACCGCCATCATGGCCGGCAACAGCATCGAGGATCTGCAGCTCACCCTGCTCGACTGTCTGACCACCAATGCCAAGGTCAGCGACTGCGCCAAGGTGCTCCAGATTCAGAACGAGATGGCCCGCGCCCGCCGCAACTATGCTGACCAGCAGACCATCGGCGGCTATGTCGATCAGCTCAACGGGCTTGTCAGTTGCACTATGAGCGACAAGACTCTTGGCCAAGAAATCCCCATGCGCCTCGTCACCACGAAGATCGGTGTTGACTGGTGGGCAGTGCCCGGCCTGAACTTCGCCGACGAGAACGGCTATGTAGCTCTCACCGACATGCTCGACAAGGAGTCGATAGAATACGGCTTCAATATCATCGACCACGCCGTCGATCCCGTGAAGAACAGTATCGTCGTCGCCCGCCAGCTCATACAGGCCCTGCAGAAGCTGCAGACCGCCTTCTATAAGTCTGAGGCAGCCGCCAATGCACAGCAATAAACAGCACAACATTTCAATTATGATAAAGATGATGAATTGGATGCTCGCCGCCATCCTGATCTGCGGCGCAAGTGTGTTCGCGTCGTGTACTGCTAACGACACAAATGACAACCCCTCGCAGGAGCAGGCCAAGGAGAACCGCAAGGAGTTTATCAGACACACCCGCCAGAACCTGAAGGAAGTGGCAGAAAACCTGAACTTCAGTTCGTGGGAACTTGCCAACAATATTAATCAGGAGTTCAACACAACTGTATTGAACAACCCTGAGTTCGAGAAGGCGATCATCCCCCTGTTTATCCAGAAGATCCGTGAGACTGTCAAGCCCGTGGAAGAGGGTAGCGAACTGGCAGCGATGGGCTACAAGCAGTATGCCACAGTCGATTTGACGAAATTCAACTACCGCTTTACGATGAAGGAGGATGGCTCAGGCTTCGACGTAGAAGAGGCAGATGACTTCGAGATGATTATCAATGGTTTCAATCCTAGAACCCAAGAACAGGAAAAAGGTGTGCGCAAGTTGACGCTGAAGGCAAGTGGCGATACCTATAAGCAACTTGCCAGGCGGTTGGGCAATGAAGAGCTGGCTGTTGTGATCCTCGTTCCCTCTGATTTCGAATTCTCTATAGCCAGTATGGTTCCTGGAAGTTGGAAGAATGCCTTTAAAGGCGCATTCAAGAACGATGTCAAGATGAGCGGAAAGTCAGAGTATATGAATCCTAAAACCGATGGACTCAACATCATAGGAAAACTCGAAACAGCTCTTCCCGATACTCCTGACAAGAAGCATGCTGCCGATGCCACCGACCTCAACTTCATCTTTACTCAGGATCCTGTAACCAACAAGGTGGGCACGTATCTTACTTTCGTGCATAATGGCAAGAATATGATGGATCTCTGGAGTATGCTTGAGTACACAGACAAGGAGATTGACCTGTCAAAATACACAGGATCAGGTACTATCCTCGATTTGCTGGTAGCGCTGATGGGTGGCAGCAACTTAGACGCTACCTTCTCGCTGAATGGTGACCTGACTACCGAAATTTCTGTCAGCGACTGCGGCAAGGCAATGCAGCTGCAGAAGGAGATGGCTCACGCCCGCCGCAGCTATGCCGACCAGGCAACCATCGAGGGATACACCCAGCAGCTGAACGAGCTCGTCAGTGCCAAGATGACCTGCGATGGTGTGAATCAGGAGATTCCGATGAGGTTGCAGACCGAGAAGTTCGGTGTTGACTACTGGGCAATGCCCGCCTTCAACTTTGCCGACGAGCTGGGTTACGTTCCCTTCACCCAGTTGCTCGACAAGGAGTCTGTTGAGTATGCCATCAACATCGTTGACCACGCTGCTGAGCCTATGGCAGGTGCCATCGTCACCGTTCGCCAGCTGATGCAGTTCGTGCAGACCTTCCTGATGCAGATGCGTGTGAGCCAGGCTCAAGCTCAGGCAACCAATAAGTAACATGTAAATAACATCGCGACTTCCTAGGCTGGTGTGGGTTCGACTCCCACACCAGCCACAACAATTAAAAAGTAATTAAAGAATATGAAAAAGAAACTTTTATTCATTTTTGCCCTGCTGTGCGCGGTCGCACAAGGGGCGTGGGCACAGAATGTTGTTGACTTGTCGCAACTGGAGGATTGTACTGATATTACGGTTCAAAACGGCGACGTGCTGACAGGAAAATTAATAGGTGGAAAAATTGCTATTCCAGATGGAGCCACAGTGACATTTAGAAACATAACTCTTTCTCCTCATGATTATAGAGTGGGTGGTCATTCAACTATCAACTGTGAAGGCAATGCCACGATTATCCTGGAGGAAGGCACAAAGAACTCTGTTGTTGCTTATGGGGGGACTGCTATCTTCATTGGTACTAAAGACAAGACACTAACCATAAAGGGGTCGGGCTCGCTATATGCAAAAGGTGGTGAGGGCCAACCAGGCATCGGTGGAGCGAATGGCAACATTGTGATAGATGGCGGTATCATTACAGCCGAGGGCACTACATATCTTGGTTCTCTTAATCAGGATTATGCCGGAGCGGCTGGGATAGGAAGCAAAAATAAAAGGACATTCGGTAACATCACCATCAACGGTGGTACCATCACGGCCTACGGCAGTTATAAATCTCCCGGCATTGGCCCCGCCGCTATGGAAGGTGAATGCGGCTCCATCACCATTAATGGCGGTACCATCAAGGCCTACGGCGGTGAATATGGAGCCGGCATTGGTGGTGGTGATGGCCATCATGGTGGCTCCATTACCATTAATGGCGGTACCATCGAGGCTAAAGGCGGTAAAGAGGGTGCCGGCATTGGTGGCGGTGAAGACGGTTCTGGCGGTGATATTCACATTACTGGCGGTACCGTCACGGCAACTGGCGGTGAATATGCAGCCGGCATAGGCGGTGGCGATGGAGCCAGTGGTGGCGCTATCTGGATAGATGGCGGCGACGTTAAAGCCTACGGCGGTAAAGATGCTGCCGGCATAGGCGGTGGCGAGGGCGGCAACAGCGGCTCAATCGTCATCAATGGCGGCAATGTGTATGCAAGTGGTAGTGGCTACGGAGTAGGCATCGGCGCCGGTGAAGACGGCGATGTAAACAATACGATCAGTATCAACGGCGGTACTGTAGATGCATATGGCGGCTTAGATATTAGGCGCGCCATTGGCGGCGAGGACGATGAAGACTATTCGCACATCAGCATCGGCGACAACGTGGAGGTCACTGACGGTTCTTCCGGATCACCCTTCCCTTACTTATACCGTAGTTCGTGTATTCTCTATAAGACATATATTCGTCTGAAGTTCGGGCCTTGCGACCATGCCGGACAAACGTTGTCATACACCTATGTCGATGATAATAAACACAAATTTATGTGTCAGTGGTGCGGCTTGCACGAGGAGGGTCATACTGGTGAATTATCTTGCACTAAATGCGACTATACCGGAACGCCCAATTACGTTCATTACTATGAGTTGGTCCTTGATGAGCAGAGTTGGCAATACAAGTATCAAGTGGTAGCCATAGATCTCTTCAAAAGTTCTGTTATTCTGCCCGAACTATCAAGCCCCGTACCTCCAGATCTGGTTTTCGTAGGATGGGTAAATGGCAGTCCTGAAGTCTATTATGACGATGGCATGTTATTGGCTAATGAACAGTTCTATTCTCCTGGCTATTATTATTCAGGAGCCGATAAACTACCATATTTCAGGGCCCGCTACGTCAAAAAGACACTCGACCTGTCAAACGTTGGAAGCGATCAGACGATATATGACGGAGTGGTGTTGACTGGCACACTCGACACTAAGAACTATCCTGTGAAGATCACGATTGCCAATAATGCGACAGTGACGCTCCGTGATGCGAACATCAGCGGTGTGAACAACGCCGATTTCAAGTGGGCAGGTCTCACCTGCGAGGGTAATGCTACCATTATCCTTGAAGGCAAGAACACCGTGAAGGGATTCTACGAGAACTATCCCGGCATCTATGTGCCCGCCAATTATACACTCACCATCAAGGGCACAGGCTCGCTCGACGCCAGCAGCAACGGCTATGGCACGGGCATCGGTAGCGGATATGGTTCAAGTATCCCAAGTGCAGGAAGCATCCTCATTCAGGGTGGTAACATCACGGCAACTGGTGGTAAATATGCTGCCGGCATCGGCAGCAGCCATAGTAATTCCTGCGACAACATCTTGATCAGCGGTGGTACTATCAACGCTACGGGCGGTGAATATGCAGCAGCCATCGGTAGCGGATGGGGTGGCAACGGCAATGCAGGCGATTATTCTTCATGCGGCACCGTCACCATTTCAAGCGGTGTTACCAGCGTGACCGCCACGAAGGGCGATTATGCCCCCTACAGCATCGGTGCAGGCTATAATGGAACCTGTACCAGCGTGAATATTTTCGGCAAGGTTGGTGCCATCAGCGAGAGCCCCTATATCTTCTGTCCGTCGCTCGACGTATCGGGTGACATGACCAGTGATCTTGAAGCCGCGATGGGCAATGTATTCGACATCTCCTTCCGAGGCCGTAAGTTCATCATCGACTCGGAGTGGAACACGCTCTGTCTGCCGTTCAGCATGACAGCCGAACAGATCGGCAACTCGCCATTAGCAAACGGCAGGATCATGGAACTTGACACGGAGAAGACCACACTGAACGACGGCGTGCTGACCATCGCCTACAAGACGGCTACGGAGATCGTGGCTGGTAAGCCTTACATGGTGAAGTGGATAATCAACGACGAGACCGCGGGTCATGACATTGACAATCCGATATTCAAGGGTGTGACCATCAGCGCTTCTGCGCCTACTGCCGTATCGGCAGCCGGCATCACCTTTACCGGAACCTTCGCACCATCGTCACTGGCCAATGGCGACAAGACCAAACTCTGGCTTGACGACAATGTACGCCTGCGCTGGGCCAGCGGACAGAACGAGCAGGTGAACCCCACCTGGTGCTACTGGAACCTCGGCAATATGGATGCCAGTACGCTGAATGCCATTGTGGTGACATTCGATGACGGCAGCCACCCCATCGTGGAGCTGATGGACGGCATGACGGACTTCAGCATCCTCTCAGCCTTTGGCAATCAGGAGGTGAATGCCTCGCTGGAAGGCCGCGAACTGAGTGCTGTGCAGCAGGCCGACGGCACCTGGCAGAGCCGCGCCTACACGGTATGTCTGCCGTTCTATGCAGAGCTGTTTGGCACAGGCAGCGACTTCAGCATCTATTCTAAGGCAGAAATCACTCAGGACGGCGAGTTGCTGTTTACGGAGGAGATGCTACCATTCCTCTATCCCGGCAATGCCTACCTGATCGTCGTGAACGAGGGCACGCTGCGTTTGCAGGAAGAAGCCGTGACGCTGACAGCCGAGGCCAAAGAGGCAGATGATGTCTCGAACGCCGTGCTATTAAATTACGTCGACGAGCAGATAGCAGGCTACTGGCTGGGCAGCCTGAAGACCATCGGCCACGACGAGGCCGTGAGCCGCAGAGCTTTCACGCTGATGGGCGACGGTTCGTTCCAGCGCATCACCGACGGGAATCCCACGTGGCAGTGGCCCGCCTTCCGCGCCATGTTCTGCGCCACCGACCTGATGACCGCCGACAAACTGACAACGAAGTATCAGCTCGACGCTAACGGTGTGGAAGATGAGGAGGTAGACCGCAGCCTGCCTGCTCCAAACAGCTATCAGGGCGACAACGACGGCGAGGCTACGGCCATCGCTCCCGTAATCCACACCATCGACCGCGACGGCACCGAGCGCTGGTTCGACCTCAACGGCCGCCAACTCAACGGCAAACCCACGCAGAAGGGTGTGTATATTAATAAAGGTAACAAGGTCGTGATTAAGTGAGAATAAAGCGTGAGCAAGCTATAGTTACAACTCAAAGTAGTGATTCAATAAAACCAAAGACCATAATTATGAAAAAGTATCTTAACTGGGTGCTCGCCGCCATCCTCATCTGCGGCTCGACATTATCGACATTCGCACTGCCTAAGGTACATGTCATTGCTACTGGCGGTACGATTGCCGGCACATCGTCGGGCAGCGGATATGACGCCGGACAGGTGAGCATCGAGGACATCCTCGCCGCCGTTCCCGAATTGAACGACTACGCCGAACTGGACTACGAGCAATTCTGCAACATCGGCTCGCAGGACATGGATGAGCATATCTGGCTCTTGCTGGCCAAGCGCATCAATCAGGTGCTGCTGGACGACAGCTACGATGCCGTCGTTGTCACCCACGGAACGGACACGATGGAGGAAACCGCCTACTTCCTCAACCTGACCACCCACAGCCCCAAGCCCATCGTTCTGGTGGGCAGCATGCGGCCCTCTGACTCTCCTGAAGCCGACGGGCCGAAGAACCTGGTTTTGGCGGTGAAGACGGCCGTCGATCCTGAGTCTACAGGCAAGGAGGTGATGTGCTGTCTGGGCGAGAAGATTTTTGAGGCAGGCAGCGTATTTAAGAACGACAGTCACGCCATAGATGCCTATGCTGCTATCACGCCCGACTACTATATGCCCCACGATGACAACACGGGTTTCGACATCAGTAAGATCGAGAGCCTTCCGCAGGTGGGCATCATCTACGGCTACGGCGGTTGTTCAACACTCCCCCTGCAGGCCTTCATGGAGGCCGACTTCGACGGCGTGGTGCTGGCAGGTGTGGGCGGTGGTAACTTCTACGCTCCCGTACAGGAACTGGCTGAGCAGGCCGTGGCCAAGGGCATGAAGATTGTACGTTCTACGCGCTGCCCCTACGGCGGTGTCTATACCGAAGGCGGTGAGGTGGACGACCTTCAACTTGGCTTCATAGCCGCAGGATGCCTCAATCCACAAAAGGCCCGCATCCTGTTGATGCTCGCCCTCACAGAAACCAATGACACCGATCGCATCCGAGAGTATTTCAATCAAGCCATTACCACCGAGCTGTCACGTATCCGACGCGCCCAGTCGCAGATGAATGCCTTTAAAACGCTCCACAATGGCGAGATCCTGATTCAGGCAGGTGACAAAACCTACAACATTTCAGGTATAGAACAACGAAAAGGATATTAGTTTTTGCCGTCATAACGGCACTGGTGTTGAGTGGAAGGCAGCCGCAAGCGCCGAATGATAGAAAACGCTGCGGAATCGCTGGGCATAGAGAAATTCGAAATCGAGTGGTTCTGTGAAGATCGTGGCTTGGAGAATGTGACATTCACAATAACTGTAGAGGTTGGCAAATAGAAATAGGATATTAATTATTGAATGATATGAAAAAGAATTTAATCATTTTAGCCTTGGGATTGGCGGTAGTGCTGCCAGCAAAGGCACAGTGGAATTCATGGCACACCAGCAGCACGATCAGTGGCGTGTTAGGTGTAGCAAATTCTGCCATTGAATCTGCCGAACGTAAGAAGGCGATGGAAATCCACGCCAAGGAAAAGCTGGAATATGAACAGAGCTTCAAGGATGCGATGCAAAGCGCCAAGGACTTTGAGGGTGGTGAATATTGGGAGGATGCCCTCGCCAAGTATGAGGAGGCTGCCAGGCTGAACTGCAATTATGATTATACAGACCAGCAGCAGATCAGCCGGAAAATCACCGAGCTCTACGTGAAGGCAGGTCGCACGGAAGAGGGTCCCAGCATCCTGAACAATGACAAGGTGACGCTGGCCGACTATTCTAAATATAGATATGTACGCGAGAACCCGGTGTATGTGAACAAGAAGAATACCAATACCAAGATTTTGCGCGTGGCCTGTTCTGATACGGAGACACGCCTCGAGATGGAGATTGTGGGCGGAGGCGTTAACGGCGGCTGGAACGTCAAAGGCAAGGCTTATATCAAGGGCAACAAGGGAGGTAAGAAGGAATTGGTGGGTGTGGAGAACATCACGATGGCTCCTGCAACTGTCAAGATTCCCTGGCCAGGTTAGAAGCTGCGTTTTGCCCTG
>Ga0265300_10004945_pt1 | contig 10446 bp, 10 predicted proteins | sample AusTroGonzalo_MG_FD_193482 | JGI IMG/M metagenome (GOLD analysis project Ga0265300, IMG submission 193482) | Bovine rumen microbial communities from tropical cattle in Woodstock, Queensland, Australia - Gonzalo_03 | ecosystem: Host-associated > Mammals > Digestive system > Stomach > Rumen ... | reverse complement strand
CAAAGAGACAGGCAGCGTCGTGATCAGACCGATCCCGAAGGAGCCGATCGAAGAGATCACCGAAGAGAATGCCCTGATGCTTCATTTCTAGGAGGAACATCATCCATGAACAAGACGCTGAAATACATCCTCGGCGGTATAGGCGGTTTTGCGCTGACGATGCTGATTCTGACCGGAGGCCGTTCCCTGATCAGGGGCACCCCGTTTGAAGCCGGTTTCAGGGATTTCTGGAACTGGGCCATTTCCGCCATGAGCGGTTTTTCCTGCGGGTATGCCTGGAAGATCAACGACGAAAAGAAAAAGGCCGCTGAACAAAAAGACGATGATCCCAAAGACGATGTTCCAAAGGACAAAGTTTGAAGAATGAGCGGACACGGACAGATGAACGAAAAACCGATTTTTGACACCGAACGGCTGATCCCCGCCTATTTTAAACTGGCACTGCCGGTGGTGTTCAGCATGGTGATCACGCTGATCTATAACCTGGCGGATACATACTTTATCGGCAGGACCAACGACGCCATGCTGGTGGCCGGCGTTTCGCTGTGCTCTCCGCTGTTTATGGCGCTGATGGCGGTGGGGAACATTTTCGGGCAGGGCGGCAATTCCCTGATATCCAGGCTGCTCGGCAAGGGTGACCTGGGCAGCGTACGCAGGGTGAGTTCTTTCTGCTTCTGGATCTCCCTGCTGGCCGGCGTGGTTATTGCGGTGCCGATGCTGCTGCTCCGGGGGCCTGTGCTCGGGCTGCTTGGCGCGAGCGAGAATACGTATCGGCATGCGGAATCCTACTATATGGTCATTGTCGGCGGGGCGCCGCTGGTCATTCTTTCTTTTATCCATTCCAATCTGATGCGCAGCGAGGGCATGTCTACCCAGTCGATGATCTGCTCGGTAGCCGGATCCCTGCTGAACATCATACTGGACCCGATCCTTATCAGCGGGCTGGGGTGGGGCGCGTGGGGCGCTGCGCTGGCTACCGTTCTCGGCTATGTGCTGACGGATATCATGTGTCTGCTGTTTGTGCTGAAAAAGAGCAAGGTGCTTTCCGTTGATATTCATGAATCCCGTGTGGACAGGGGCGAATTCGGCCAGATCTTCACCGTCGGGCTGACGGCGGCGTTGACGAACATCGCCTCCAGCGTATGCGTCGTGTTCATGAACCAGTATCTGCTGCCGTACGGGGACGAAAAGATTGCCGCGCTGGGAATTGTGCTGCGGGTGACGATGATCGTGCAGCTGATCCTGGTCGGCTTTTCCTTCGGCGGGGTTCCGCTCTTCGGATTCCTTTACGGCGCCGGGGAAAAAGAAAAACTGAACAGGCTGCTGCGCTTCTGCACCCTGTTCCTTTGCGCTCTGGCGCTTGCGGAATCACTGATTGTTTTCCTGGCCGCGGAGCCGATGCTGCATATTTTCATTGACAACACCGCGATTATCGCGGACGGAACGGTGATGCTCCGCTGGCTGATCAGCGGAATGGTTTTCTGCGCAATTGTGCTGCTTTATACCTGCCTTTTCCAGGCCAGCGGGAAAGCGTTGCAGGCGCTGGCCATGTCCCTGAGCCGGCAGGGACTGCTGTTTATCATTGTGTTTCTGATCGCCACGGCAGTCGCCGGATACAGCGGCTTCCTGGCTTCCCAGCTGATCGCCGATGTGCTCAGTGCGGCGCTGGCGCTGGTGTTATACCGGGTCACTTTCCGGAAGCAACCAGGGCAAGTTTCTGCCGGCGGGACAGCCGCTTGATCTGTGCTTCGCGGGACATGGCTTCCTGCTTTGTTTCGAAAGTTTCATAATAAACGAGTTCCGCCGGAAGGCGGGAACGGGTATACTTCGAAGCCTTGCCGCTGTTATGGGCGGCAAGGCGTTTTTCGATGTCATTGGTCCATCCGCAGTACAGGGTGCCGTCCGCGCAGCGGAGGAGATAGGTATATGCTTTCAAGTGACAGGACCTCCTGCTGTTTTCGACGTCCTTTCAAGGCGGCGGATCCGGTTGATATGGCGTTCAAAATCTCCGCTGTTCAGGAGTTCCGCAAGCACATACTGCTCAAAGGCCGGAACGGTGCAGCTGTAGAAACCGATCCGGAGCTCAAAGACGGGAAGAAGACTGCGGGGCAGCACCATATAGCCGACGCGGAGGGAAGGGGAAACCGTGCGGGAAAAAGTATTCAGATAAATGACGTTCCGGCCTTTTGCCATGGCAAAGAGCGTATCCTCCGGCTTGCGGAGGAGGGAAAATTCCGATTCATAGTCATCTTCTACCAGAAAACGGTCCGCGGAGGTGACCCAGCGAAGATATTCACGGCGTTTGGAGGCAGAGGCGGTGACGCCGCTGGGGAAACTGCGGAAGGGTGTGATATGCAGCACGGAAGCAGGGGTGTTTCGAAGGGCCTCCGACAGGATTCCGTCCTGTCCCAGCGCGCAGAAATCAAGCTGAACACCGCGGGCCCGATAGACCTGCTCAATCTTTTTGTAGGAGGGAGCCTCGATTCCCCAGACGCGCTGAGCACCGAGCAGTTCCACGACGAGACCGTAGAGATATTCGGCGCCGGCACCGATCACCAGCTGGTCCGGCAGGACGCGGATTCCCCGGTTTCGGGCCAGATAACGGCAGAGCGCCTCGCGAAGCTCCGGACAGCCGTTGTTCGGCGGGCGGACCAGGATCTGCTCTCCGTAATCCGAAAGGACCCGGCGCATGACGCGGGCGAGAGAGGGAAAGGGAAAACTGTCCCGGATTGCCGGCGGAACGGGGGAAGGGGAGACAGGCCCCGGAAGCTGCGCGGGCAGGGAAAAACCGTCTTCTTCCCGGTAAATCACAAAAAAACCGCTTTTCGGCCGGGATTCCGTATATCCTTCTTCGCAGAGCAGTTCATAACTGTGGTCAACGGTCACCGCGCTGACGCCCCGGTCCCGGGCCATGACGCGGCGGGAGGGGAGACGGCTTCCGCAGGGGCGGATGCCGCTCAGGATTTCATCCCGAAGGGTTTCATAGAGGGAAAGGTAGGCTGGTTTGGTCTGTGTCATCTGGTATTATAAAAAACTCACTTTCTGGCACTTTTCATATGGCCACATTGAGCATATACTTGCTTCATTCCTTAGTCAAGGGGAAAATTCGAGGACTTTCCGATCGCCCTCGAGCTCCTTCAGCCCAATAATAAGGGAATGATGTAATGGCTTTCCGATAGTTAGGAGGTTTTTCAGATGAGCAGCGCAGTTGCGGCAAGAAACAACAGTAACAGTACAGTGATCACCCGTGTGGTCTTTACCGGCGTGATGGCGGCCATCATCTGTGTGATTACCATTTTCCGGATCCCGCTGGGGCAGAGCAAGGTGCATTTTGCCAATTCCATGTGCCTGCTGAGCGGGCTTCTGCTCGGGCCTGCGTGGGGCGGCGCGGCGGCCGGCCTCGGATCCGCACTGTATGATGTGATGCTGGGCGGATACGGTTTGCTTGACGCGCTGATTACCTTCGTCAGCAAGTTCGCGATGGCTTTTGTGACGGGGATTCTTTACAGGGCCTGGACCAAAAAGAACGCGGAGGACGACTGGAAGAAGAATCTGCCTCCTCTGGTGATTTCCTGCGTGATCGGCGCGCTGACGTATGTGGCGCTGTATATGCTGAAGACCTGGCTGTTCAAAACGTATGTGGAGCCGGTTCCCGCGGAGACCATTCCGACGGTGATGGTGGCGAAACTGATCCCATCCCTGATCAACGCCGCGTTTGCGGTGGTTACGGCGCCGATCTTCTACCATGCCGTGCGGCCCGCGCTGAAGGCGGCGGGCATCCTCAAAAAGCTGGATGCAGGAGCGTAATGACCAAAGGGCTTTCCGATCGCCCTTTGGAAACCTTCGGATTGTATGTGAAAGAGCAGAAGGACAGTTAAAACGACAATCAGAATTAGAACTGGTGAACATGGCCTGGGCGATCTTCCTGCCCGGGTCATTTTTATGTCTGCGCGGCAAACACTGCTGCTGCCGGCTGTTTTCCGCCATGGAGAGGCACAGATTGTGCCCCCTGTGGAAAAACAGGCCGGATCGTGTTATAATATCAGGAAGACGATGGATATCATAAAGGAGGTCTGAAAATGAGAAAGATTCTGTCATTACTGCTGAGCGTTGTGCTCCTGGCAGGGATCTGCGGAGCAGCATGGGCAGAGGGCGAACAGCCTGCCGATGAATGGACCGTGATGATCTATCTGTGCGGTACTGACCTGGAAAGCGGGCAGTTCCAATGCGCGACCCATAATCTTCAACAGATTGCGGAGACCATTCCGTCGGATTCGGTCAACGTGGTGATCGAGACCGGGGGTACCAAAGAGTGGCATGCTGAGGAGACGGTGGGGATCAAGATTGCCAATGACAAACTGCAGCGCTGGACCTGGGGGCCGGAAGGGTTTACCCTCGTGGAAGAACTGCCGGAAGCCTGCATGTCCCATGCGGAGACGCTGAGCGAATTCATCCGCTGGAGCACGGAGAAGTACCCGGCGAAAAAGCATATGCTTCTTCTGTGGGATCATGGCGGCGGCAGCAACAGCGGCCTGATCTGTGACGAGAACTACGGGATGACGATTATGCCGGTCTACAGCCTGGAAAGGGCACTGAAAGAAGGCGGGACGCATTTTGACCTGTTCCTGACCGACACCTGCCTGATGGCCTCCCTGGAAATGAGCCAGGCGGTTGCGCCTTACGCGGACTACCTGGCCGCTTCCGAGGAGGTTATGGCCGGGGACGGGACAGCCTATTCGAAATGGCTCCAGTATCTCTATGACCGTCCGGACTGCAACGGCAAACAGCTGGGCACACAGGTCTGCGACCTGACCCAGCAGTACTACGTGGAAAAGGGCGACAGCAGTACCGTGTCCGCTTTCACGATGTCCGTGATCGACCTGAGCAAGATCGGCGCGGTGGCGGAGGCAACCGAAGCTTTTATGCATGAAGCGGCCCTGCTGGCACAGGATCCGGACGCTTTCTTCAACTATGCCAGGGCGACCTATTATGTCGACAGCTACATGAAACCGGAAATGTGTGATCTCTTTGACCTGACACGGCGGGCGGAGATGGCGGGAATTCCGACGGACGTGACCCATGCGGTGCAGGACGCGATTGAAGAAGCAGTTATTTATTTCCTTCGTTCCGCAAACCATACCTATTCGCGCGGCCTGAGCATCTGGTACAAACTGAACGCGGACGACAAGACGCTGGATCACTTTGCCCGGACCAGCAAAAACCCGGAACAGCTGGCATTCTTCGACGCGATCAGCCTGGACTGGGATGCGCCGGACTGGGTATACGAAACAGTGCAAAGGCATCCGGCACTGAACCGTAATGATTACGTGATCAAGCAGGAGACCTGTCTGACGGAAGACGGCAAGGATTCCTTCATGACGATCGAATCCGGGGAAGCAGCGGCTGCGCTGATTTCCTACGAACTGATGTATGAGGATGAGAAAACCGGGATCTGTTATACACTGGGTGAGAACGGCGACATTACCCCGGAGGCTGACGAGGAGGAAGGGAAAGTTCGCTATTACATGAATTTCGACGGCAGGTGGCCGACTCTGGCGGGCGTACCGCTGAGCATGAGAATGGTGGATGATACGGAAGCCTGCGCCATGTACAATGTGGACGTGTGCATCAATGACCAGGAGAACCGGGATTTCCTGCGGGTGATCCAGAATTATGAAAAGACTGTCACAAAAGAAGACGGGGAGACGGAGGATATTCCCGAGTTTGAACTGAAGGGCCTCTGGGACGGATATGACGAGCATACCGGGCTGCCGGGCCGGAACAGCTACTCCCTGATCGAATACAAGGGGGCTAAGATGACGCTGTACAAGCTGCCCTACAGTTACGAACTGAAAAGAATCTCAGCGCATACCCCGGTGAAGGACATTACCGTTTCGGAAGACATGAAGGTGACAAAGGAGCCGCTTCCGAAGGGACAGTACATGTATCGGTTTGTGGTCCGGGATGTGTTCGGAAACCGGATTGTCAGCGGCAACCTGATGCCTGTCAACTGGGACGGAAAGAACGTAAGTTTTCCGATCGAAAATAAACAATAAGAATCAGAGGAGGAAAGAAAGATGAAAAACCGTTTCTGCAAAATGCTGGCATTGCTCACATGCATGGTCATGGCCCTGCTGGCGCTGTGCGCCGGAACCGCGGCGGCGGAGAAATATACAGAATTCCTGGGGAAACCGTTCCCGGAGTTCACGGCAACGGATACCGAAGGGAAAACCTTCACCCTGTCCGAAGCCCTGAAAGATCATGAAGCGGTGCTGGTCAATCTCTGGGCGACCTGGTGCGGCCCGTGTCTGATGGAGTTTCCATTCCTGAGTGAAGTTTATCAGAAGTACAGCGACCGGGTAGCCTTTATCGCCCTGAGCGTGGAACCGAAAGACACGATGGAAGATATCGCGGAATACCGCAGGGAAAACAACGTCGCTCTCCCCATGGGGCGCGATGAAGGCGAAGAACTGTACCAGTATATCCGCACGAACGGCATTCCCGACACCGTGGTGATCGACCGTTTCGGCAACGCCGTCTTCTTCCATGAGAGCGCTTTCAGAAGCGCAGGGGATGTGGAGCGCGTTCTTGACACGTTCCTGGGAGACAGCTATACGAAGACAACGGTCCTGGAAAGTATTCCCCGGGATGCTTCCACCCAGGCGTTCCCCGTATCCGCAGCTCGGGCGCTTTATCCGGAAGACGGGAACTACAAAAAGGCCCTGATCCATGTGGACGGCCACAAAAATCCCATTGCCTGCTGGTTTATCCCGGATGAGTCTGTGATCATTCGGGCAGAGGTCGCCGCGGATGACGATGTTTCCGTGATGATGTACGAAGAAACGTACGGCGTAACCGATACCTATCTCAAAGATATGCTGGATCCGAAGGCCGGCACCTATATCATCAAACAGATTATGCCCAAGCCGGAAGATGAATATCAGTTTGTCAAGATTGCTCTGTTTGACTCCACTGAAGAAGAATTCTCGGAAAAAGATATCGTATCCTTCCTGGTGAAAGATGAGGACGGTCTCAACGCACTGGTGGAGGACATAAAGTCCGAAACCGGCGCAGGGGTCAGCTGGGAATACGCGGAGGAAAAAGCTCCGGCAGAGAACGCCCTCCAGGCTTATATCATTCATGTGGTGGACCAGAACAACAAGCCCGTAGGGGAGGTCGCGGTGAATTTCTGTACGGATCTGGCCTGTACCCCGAGCGAGTCCGATGAGAACGGAACGGTCACATTTACCGGTGCGCCGGATGTCTATCACGTGCAGATCGTCGATGTGCCGGAAGGATACAGCTGGGATGAGAGCTATGACATGTATACCACCAAAGAATACGGCGAATGGGTCCTGAGAGTGAAGAAGGACTGACGGCCGTCTCCTGTACCGGATTCCGGCTGATCCCGGAATAAGGGGTTCAGTACAATTGGTTTCCGCGTGACGACAGAGAGATAACAGGATTGAGAATGAAACGTACTCCACCGGCAAAAAGCAGCGGGAAAGAGAACTGCCAAATCCGACGGAGTACGTTTTATTGCAGCAGCGGCTTTTCCCGCCGGCCTGTTCATCATACAGTAGCTTTATCCTGAAAACAGATACCATCACAGCAAACAGAGAGGTGCCCGGCTATGAATATCCTGGATGGATTCAGTGAAAAACTCCGCAACCTGCGCACTGAAAAAGGACTGACACAGCGTCAGCTCGCAGACGCGCTGTTTATCACCCGGAAAACAATCAGCAACTGGGAAGCCGGGATCCGCATGCCGGACGTCGTCATGCTCACCCGGCTCAGCAAGGTACTGGGAGTCAAGCCTTATGAACTGATCGATGTTTTTCCGTCCGGGGAAGATTCACCCATCCTGATCATTGTGGAAGATGAACAGGATATCCTGACGGGATTCATTCATATTGTCAGCGATACACTGCCGGATGTGCAGGTTTTCGGCTTTCAGACCGGGGATGAGGCTTTGGAATTTGCGACCACAAACCGGGTTGATGTGGCGTTCCTCGATGTGGAACTGTTCGGAGAAAGCGGGATTGACCTTGCCGGGAAACTGTCTGAGATCAATCCGAACATCAATCATATTTTCCTGACGGGACATTCGGAATATACGTTTGACGCACTGCAGATGCATTGCAGCGGTTATCTGATGAAACCGCTGACGCCGGAAAAACTTCTGAAAGAAATGGAGCATCTCCGGTTTCCGATACAGGGGTTGAAACGATGAGAAAGAAACTGGTTCCGGAAATCATTACACTGATGCTGGCGGTTTTATGCGTGCTGACGGTCGTGCTGGTGCGATAACGGTCCTGGCTTTGAACCACAGGAGCAGATCGGCGAGGAACATGTCAGTCTGGACAATGTACGTCAGCGCCTGCATCTGATGTGCGGCGGCACCCTGGAGATCCAAAGCAGTAAAGAAAGCGGAACGCTCGTAACAATCATCATCCCGGCGTCCCCGAATCAGTCCTCTCCCGCCGTACGCTGACACGCACAAGCAGATCTCTGAAGAGCATATCGGCATCACTTCTCCAAAGCATGACTCATTATCAGATAAATACTTGACATATGACAAGTAGTATCGTAAGATAAGATTGCAGGAGGTGATGAATTTGGAACAGATCATCCGCCAGCTGCAGGATATGACATACCTTAGCTGGGCTAAAGCACGAAACTCATCCGGCACTGCCGGATCCTTTCTCAAGGCGTATGATGAGAACGCTGGCGGAAAAACCTATTACAAGCTGTCCAACTACGATGCCTGGGCGGGTATCATCGGGCATGAATGTGTCAATGAAATCATCGTGGATCGGCTTCTCTCCGTTCTGGGGATCGAGCATCTGTCCTATCAGCTGATCCACGCCAGAGTCCTGATCGATCAGAAAGAGTACGAGACCTGGCTCTGCGCGTCCGAGGATTTTAAGCAGCGCGGTGAAAGCAAGATCGCGTTGGATGCTTTTTACCAGGCTGAGCATTTCCCGGATGAAAGCCCTATGGATTTCTGCGTCCGTTTGGGTTGGGAAAAGGCAATCTATGAGATGTTGGCAGTGGATTATCTGATTCTCAACCGTGACCGGCATGGTGCGAATATGGAAGTTCTCCGAAATCCAAGGCAGAAGACAATTCGGCTGGCTCCTCTGTTCGATCACGGACTATCCCTGCTCAGTCGCTGTGAAAGTACAGAGGCCATGCTTCGGGAAGATGTGATGGCTGATAAACCTGTGCAATGTTTTGTGGGTTCACGGTCCGCCCGGGAGAATCTCCGGCTGATCCCCCGTGGTTGTTTTCCTTCCCTGCATCCGCTCACGGAGAGGGATCGTCCAATCCTCCTGGAGGGGCTGTCGGATGCGCTCGATCAGCAATGGCTGGATCGGATCTGGGAAATGATCTGGAAGAGGTGGCAGGCATATGAGAGTCTTCGCAATCAGGGATGAAAATCTGCCGCGGGATGACATCCTTGGGTATCTGATCTACTATGAGCGCCAGAAGACGTTTTACATTGAGCTTCCGGATGATGCTGATCCATGGGAAACACCACTGCTGCTTGCATCGTTTGTCAATCGCGGCCAGCGCTCTGTTAGCAGCTATTGGAGTCGGATCTGGGTCCGGCAGCGCATCATCCCGCAGGACCGGCAGAATATCGGCCAGGTGCTGAAGGAAAACGAACTCCGGGAATACGACGAGTTTCAGCTGCTGATGCTGTCCATGGGACGGTGCGCCCAGGACGACTGCTATCTGGAGGAGATCAGCACCGATGAACTGCCTGCGCTGCTGATCAGCCGCTGGAAAACAAAAGTCGAAGATGTTGTTCCGCTTCTGGATTTCCGGCTGCTTGTCTTCTTTCGGAATGGTGAAGTACGGATCGTCCGGACAGAGGCGGCTGCGGAAACGCATCCTGAGTGTCAGCCTTACTTGATAAATGAAGACCGTTTTTGTTCAGTCGAAGTTCAGCCCGACGGTTATGGTATCATGTGGAGTGAACGGGCGGTGCTGTCAGATCGGGAGCTCTATGAAAACGGTGACAGCGTCCCTCTCTCCCTGGAAGATTTCATCACCTTTGTCCGGCACAGGATCGTCAATACCGGCGAAGCCGGCCGTATTCTTGGCTGCAGCCGGCAGAACATCGATGATCTGACCAGACGGGGCAAACTGCACCCCATCCGGCAGGATGAGAAAAATAAACTGTTTCTTCGGAATGAGGTCATCCAGCGAAAGCAGCAATACTGGCTATGAACTACACCATGACAACCGGTCCCATTGACTATCCGTATCAGAAATAAGATGAACTGAAATCAAAAAAAGAACACGGGGGAATGATACGAACCATCATTCCCCCGTGCCTTTCTTTTCACGCCCGAACCCGGAAGGCTCTCTCAGTGCTCACTGTTGCTGCAGATCGCAATCTCCGCCCAGTTGCAGGGGAAATAGCTGAACGCAACG
>Ga0265300_10004943_pt1 | contig 10449 bp, 6 predicted proteins | sample AusTroGonzalo_MG_FD_193482 | JGI IMG/M metagenome (GOLD analysis project Ga0265300, IMG submission 193482) | Bovine rumen microbial communities from tropical cattle in Woodstock, Queensland, Australia - Gonzalo_03 | ecosystem: Host-associated > Mammals > Digestive system > Stomach > Rumen ... | reverse complement strand
GTAAGGGATGAGACCTTCTCGGACGCAGGATTACCCAGATGCTCACCCACATGCATCGTGTAATTGGAGTAACCGTATTCCAGCATCCGTTGGGCGATGGTGGCAGGGGTGTGTTCGCGGTCTGTCAGAACGCCAATCTTCTCCGTCCCCTCGATGAGTGCATGGTCGAACTCCGGCCAAGGACGTCCCGTTAGTGAGACGATACGCATGTCGTGGTAAGGCATCACCAACCGGTGGGCCAGCATCTGCAGGGAGTTAAACGAGGGATAGAGGACAATCTCTGCCTCGGGCATCTTGCGCTTGATGGTGTTGGCGAAACCGAAGAACAGCGGGTCGCCGGAAGCGAAAACGATAATCGAGGTGCGAGGTGCGAGGAGAGAGGAGAGAGCGGCGTACTGTTCGAAGACGGTGTCGAGTGGTACGGTGATGTCTATCCACTGGGCATCGGCGGGCAACAGCGGAGCCATGATCTCGTGGTGGCGTTTGCCGCCCGAGAAAACCTTTCCCTGTTTGATCAATGTCATCACCTCTGGTGGAAACCAGGGCTGGGGGTTGTCCGTGATACCTATAACGATGAACTTCATATCTGGTACAGATGGGTGTAGCTTGCTAACACGTTTTTTTGTCTAAACACTGGCGTCGGCACGGGATTGCCTTTGGCGTCGTAGACCTGTGTGACGCTTTCGGGAAGGTCGCCCAAGAACTGTGAGTAGTGGAACTCATGTCCTCGGTATTCGCGTCCGTCCAGCACGAAACGGCGATAGCCCAACGACAGGCGGCGGTCCTCCCGTCGCGCCGTGATGGAGTAGGGCAGTACGCTACACATGGGGTATTCGCCGTCGTCCGTCAGTATCTTTTCGCAGAGGTACATCATACCGCCACACTCCGCCACCACCCGTCCGCCACGTTCGGCAAAGTCGCGGATAGCACGTCGGCAGGCCTCGTTAGCCGTCAACGCTGCGGCGTGCTTCTCAGGATAGCCGCCCGGCAGGTAGAGTAGGGCGACGTCCTCGAAGTCGGGTACCTCCGTCTCCGGGTCGAAGAAACGGACATTTCCAAGTCGGTCTATCGTCTCTTGGTAGAGGAACGAGAACGACTCTGCATTTCTGGCTATCAAAGTTCTAACAGTCTCTGCCATTTGACGTTCTCTTTCAGTAGTTTGATTAGTTCTTTGTTCTCTGTATGTTCCGAGAAGTCCAGTCCGAGATAACGCGAACCCTGTTCCAGATCGGACGACTTCGGAAGGAAGCCCAGACAGGCGATGCCGAGGTCGTTGCACACCTGCTGTAGCATCGCGCGGTGCTTCTCCGATCCTACCTTATTAAATATGACGCCTGCGAAACGCACATCTTTCCTGAAGCCGAGGAAACCCTGTAACAGTGCCGCCGTCGAGTAGGCTGCCGACCGTGCATCGACCACCAGAACCACAGGGATGTCGAGTACACTGGCGATTTCCGCCGATGAGCCGCTGTCGCGGTCGTAGCCGTCGAACAGTCCCATCATCCCCTCAACGATGCACACGTCAGCATCCTCGCCGTAGCGGAAGAAGAGCTCACGCACATGTTCCTTTGTGGCCATGAACGTATCGAGATTGATGCTTGGACGTCCGCATACCGCCTCGTGAAACTTCGTGTCGATGTAGTCTGGCCCGCACTTGAACGGCTGTACGCTATAGCCCTGCTGTGTCAGCAGTGCCATCAGCCCACGTGCCACCGTTGTCTTTCCCGACCCACTTGTGGGGGCAGCAACCAGAAATTGTGCTTTCATGGGTGCAAAGATACAAAAAAATGTATTGTATTCCATTGTGGAAGCATTTTTTTCGCATTTTATTTGCATTTTCGTTTGAATTACATTACCTTTGCCACCGATAATGGCAATCTGGTGGAAGTTGTCCACTTGATGTAAGGGAATCCGGTGAGAGTCCGGAACTGTACCTGCAGCTGTAATCCTCATTTAAGAGGCCTGCTTGTATTACGCCACTGACGATAACAACTCAAGAATTGAAGAGTTGAAGTTGTCGGGAAGGTAAAGCAGGCTGGGGAGAGTCAGAAGACCTGCCAGAAGTAAGGACAGGGCTCGGCGCGAAGCGTCGCCTGTCAAGAACTAAAGAAGCGCGCACAGGAAGATGCGTCGGCGGAAAGATTGATGAAGAGGCGAAAGCTATTGTTGGTAGGGATGGCACTGCTATGCCATACCTATGCATTGCAAGCACAGACCATTGAAAAAGAAGGAACGCTTCAGGAAGTGGTTGTGACGGGTACTGGAACACAGCACCTGCTGAAGGATGCGCCTGTTCAGACGGAGGTCATCAGCCACCGCCAGCTACAGCAGTATGCTGGAAAAAGCATTGAGGATATCCTCAGCGGTCTGACTGCCTCGTTCGACTTCAGCGAGAACGACATGAGCTCGCGTCTGCAGATGAATGGTCTTGGTAACAGTTATGTGCTGATACTCATTGACGGACGGCGCCTGCATGGTGACAATGGTGGCGAGAACGACTTGAGTCTCATCGACCCCCATAACATCGAGAAGATTGAGATTGTAAAGGGTGCATCTTCAGCCCTCTATGGCTCAGATGCCATTGCCGGCGTCATCAATATTATCACGCGCAAGCATCGTGAACAGGGCGTTATGCTGGAGAATACCTCGCGCTTTGGCTCATTTGGCGATGTGCGTCAGCACAATGGCCTTGCACTGAACTACGGCAAGTTTTCAAGCTATACGAACTTCCAGTTACAACATAGTGATGGTTGGCAGAACACTTCTGAGGAAGCTCTCTCTCAGACAGAATATCACATTACTGATTCGAGGAATAAGACTGTGAACCGCCACACTAATTGGCAGTTGGCTGAGCGACTGACATATCAGCTGACTCCCAAGACTGAGATATACGCTGACGGCAGCATCTACTGGAAACGCATCTATCGCCCTTGCGGACACCATCCCGGGGTCGACGTGAAGACGTGGGACCTGCAATACAATAATGCTTCGCTTTCTGTCGGAGGCAAATGGAAACTCAATGCCACAGATGTGATCACCCTTGATGCCGACTGGAAGAAACACGCCTATAATTATAACTATACGGACACAACGCTGACCGACGGCTATGCAAACGGTCGCTTTACCAATTTTTATCCCTATTTCCCTGGCGATAAGGAGTTGCAGAGCGACCAGCGGCTGACGAATGTCTCGCTGAAGGGCGTCTTTTCGCTACCCTATGAACAGCAGCTCAGTACGGGACTCGAATATCGTTACGATTGGCTGAAGGCTCCCATGCGTGTGGCTGGCGGCAAGGCCACCGACAACACCGAGGCCGTCTATGTGCAGGACGAATGGGCATTATTGACTCCGCTGTATATCACTGGCGGCCTGCGACTGACACGTAACGAGGGCTTCGGCACCCGTCTGACGCCCAAGCTCTCGGCTATGCTGAAAGTGGGCGAGCTGCGCCTGCGAGCTACATGGAGCCAGGGATACAAGACGCCCACGCCAAAGGAGCTGCACTACCAGTACATCAAGAACATGAACGGTGTATACCTCTACTTAGGTAACGAAGGTCTGAAAGCACAGACGTCAAACTATTTCGGCGTGAGTGCGGAGTACACCCTCGGACACCTGACGCTGACGGTGGCACCCTATTATAATAAGGTCAACGACATGATTACGCTGGTGACGGTGCCCATCAAGGAAGCACCTGGCGACCTGATATCGAAATACGACCCCATCAGGGTGCGACAATATCAGAACATGGAGGACGCCAAGACCTATGGCGTCGACGTGACTATACGCTATCAAGGCCGGCATTTCACGGCAGGTGGCAGTTACAGCTATCTGGATACCGAGGCCAACCAGTATGACTCTGAGAACGACGTGATGCAGAAAGTGACCATCGATGGAATGGCTCATCATAAGGCCAATGTCTATGCAACGTGGACTCACGACTTCTCGAATCTTTATCAGTTTGGTGTGGGACTCTATGGCCGTATGTCTTCGAAGCGATACTACCAGATAGACGGTGATGGCAAGGGCTACCAATTGTGGCGTCTGTCCACCAACCATCAGATTGGTAGGAATGTGCGTATTGACGTGGGTGTCGACAATATCCTTGGCTATGTGGACCGCACACCCCATGGTCTGCATCTGGGTACGACAACCCCTGGAAGAACGGTCTATGCTTCACTGACGGTGCGCCTGAACGAAGGAAAGAAATTAACCAACAAATATAAGTCTAATTTTAATTCAAATCAAAATGATGAACAAGATTAAGTTTTTGATGCTGGCCATGATGGCTTTCATCGTCAGCGCATCATTCACCGCTTGTAGCGATGATGACGACGACACCAAGCAGTCGAACTATGAGAAGTACCAGCAGGCCGTGAACCAGACGGTGAACTCGCAGAAGAAGAACGACAAGGTTATTCTGCTTGTCGCCTTCGGTTCTACCTGGGAGCAGGCTTACGATACCTTCGACAAGGTTGTCAGCGACTATAAGAGCAACTTCAGTGGCTGGGACGTGTTCCTCTCGTTCTCCAGCGCTATCTGTATCAACAATGCCCGTGCCGGTGAGAATGTAGCCCCGAAGGACTACTACGATCCCGAGCATTGGCTGACAGCTATCGGCCTGGCAGGCTACAAACAGGTGGTGGTGCAGTCGCTGCAGGTAATCCCCGGTGAGGAGTACCGCCGCGTCCGCGACAGCTATGTGAAGGACTTCATGAACAACCGTAATGGTGACTTCACTGACGCCTACATGAAGAGTCTCGATCTGAACGTTGTTGTCGGCACACCGCTGATGGCTGAGGAGAGCGATGCCGAGACACTGGCCAATACCCTTAACGCTGAGGCCGACATCAAGGCAGCCGCACAGCAGGGTATCGTCGCCTTCATGGGTCATGGTAACCCCGAGGGCTATGACTACTACGGTGGTAACGTCCGCTACCTGCAGCTGGAGGACTATCTGCGCGCCATCAACACCAACTACTATGTTGGTACCGTCGATATGGACGAGACCTATGCCGAGGATGTGCTGAAGCACATCGAGGGCGGAACGTTCGACTACCAGATTGGCGATGTCACTAAGACTGTCACCTACGCTGCCAACGCATCGAAGAAGGCACAACTCTTCGTGCTGATGTCCATTGCCGGTGACCATGCCCACAACGATATGGCCGACGACGAGGACGAGGAGAGCTGGTACTCTATGTTCAACGAGGCTGGCATCGAGACGAAAGCCTACGAGACTAACTTCACCGAGCCCTGCTGGAAGAAGATCAAGAGCGGTGAGGAGTATATCCCCGCCTTGGCTGAGCGTAGTGCCGTCCGCAAGCTGTGGATGAACCACACCCGTGAGGCCATTGCTAAGCTGGGTACCGAGAACGCTCTGTCAACGCCGACAACGGCTCCCGATGAAGACTAAATCTTTAATATAGACTCTATTACGTGTATTATTTAATTAAGTTGATGAAGGAGGTGCTGTCGGGAGACAGCATCCTCCTCCTTTTGTTGTTTCTGGGCACTACCACTGTCCAGGGACAGATTCATAAGATGGAACGTCGCGACTCGTCGATGACCAGTCGCACGTACAATCTGAACCCCGTGGTGGTGACGGGCTCCGGCCATCACCAGCGACTGAAGAGTACGGCTACTCCAGTGAGAGTTCTCTCCAGTCAGGAGATTAGCGAACAGGGCATCAGCACCCTCGACGGCGCGTTGACCCGCATGATGCCCCAGGCCTCAATGGCTCCCAGCAGTATGGGCACCTTCCTGAGGCTGAACGGCTTGGGAAACAAATACATTCTGATACTGATTAACGGTCAAAAACTGTCGGGAGACATCTCGAACAATGTCGACCTGAATCGTATTAACATGAGCCGTGTGAAACGTATCGAGGTCCTCGATGGAGCGGCCTCGTCGCTCTACGGCAGCGACGCCATTGCTGGTGTCATCAATATCATTACCGACCAGCCCACTCAGGACATGGTTGGCGTCAGCTCAGACACCCGTGTCTCTGGTCATGGTGTGCTGACGGAGTCTGTCGGGCTCGATATCTATAAGAACGGCTTTGGATCTTACACTTCATATAGTCATGACCGGGCAGACAGCTACCGGAATAACGACTTGGAATACAAGAAAGACTCCGACACGGAGACACAGTCCTCGATAGCCCCGCTGTTTACGGGCTATCGGTCGGACGTCATTGGACAGAAATTCACCTATGCCCCCAATCAGCACTTGGCCTTGAATGCGGGTATGGATTATTCATATAAGATTACAGATCGTCCTAACACCCGTGACGACATCATCGGCGGTACGGACTACGAGATGCGCTACAAGGGTCTGCGCCTTTCGCTGGGCGGCATCTATAAGTTTACTGCCAGAAATTCGCTTCAGGCAGACTTCGTGACTGACCGCTTCCGCTATGGCAAGGAGTACGATGTTGCCACGAAGAGTAACCAGCCTGGAGACTATGTGCAGTCGAAGAAACAGCGTATGACAGAGGGACAGCTGAAGACAATCCTAGGGCTGACGCCCGGTTCTACGACCATCATCGGGGCCGACTGGCGTAAGGACTACCTCAATGCCACCAGTGGCAACATCGACCGCGATGTCTATTCGCTGGCCGCTTACGCCCAGCATGAGATGAAGTTCCTAAGTGATTTTACGGCTACGGTTGGACTGCGGCTGACGCATCACGAGACCTTCGACAATCGCCTGACGCCCAAGGCAACGCTGATGTATGCCCCAGGCAATTTCCGCTTCCGTGCCACCTACTCGTCGGGCTTCCGTGCTCCAGGTCTCGACGAACTCTACTACCATTACTTCTCCGTGAACCGCGGCAAGGCGCAGATCAGCTTCGGCAATCAGGCGCTGAAGCCGGAGAAGAGCAACTACTTCTCGTTGAACGCCGAGTATCGTACACAGACGGTGGCCGTCAGCGTGACTGGCTATCTGAACCGCATCAATGACATGGTGGTGAAGCAGAATGTCGATGTCGACGACGCCAGCCGACAGATGCTCATGGAGGAGTTTCCTGAGATGACGCAGGACCAGGCCGACAAGATGGTTTCCTACGCCCTCTACCAGAACAGCGACAAGGGCGACGTGAAGGGTGTGCAGGTCAATGTCTCGGCGAATGTCTTTCGGGGGTTGAACCTCTCGGCAAACTATGTCTATACCTATGCCCGTTCTATGAGTGGCGATGCGTGGACGGTCCTGGAACGCAGCATCCGTCATGCGGCGACCATTGCCGCTAACTACCACCATTCGTGGGGAAGATATGGGCTAACGGTAAACCTGAACGGTCGTCTGCAGTCGAAAACCTATTATACGGGCAGCTATGAGGATGCACCGGGTTTCGGTTTGTGGAATCTGAACACCACCCACTCATTCGACGTGGTGAAGTGGGCCTATCTCGAACCGAGCCTCGGTGTTGAGAACCTGTTCGATAAGGTGGACCGCCGCATAGACTCGTCGACACGCAAATATGCGCTCTATACACCAGGACGGATGCTGGTCGTGGGGCTGAAAGTAAAGTTTAAGCAGTAATCTTTGGCGTTTTGCCGGATTTGTGTTATCTTTGTAGGCATTATGGGAAAGATTATCGTCGCAGGCATCGGCCCTGGCAGCAAACAGGACATCACCCCCGCAGTGCTGGAGGCAGTCCGCGAGGCCGACGTCATCGTGGGCTATCAGTACTACTTCCAGTTCATACAGCCCTACGTTAGGGAGGACTGTGAGTGTATAGACACTGGCATGAAGAAGGAACGCCAGCGCGCAGAGCAGGCGTTCGAGTTGGCAGAACAGGGAAAGACGGTGGTGGTCATCTCCTCGGGCGATGCCGGCATCTACGGTATGACGCCGCTGATTTACGAGATGCGACAGGTGAGGGGGACAGATGTCCAGATAGAAAGCCTGCCGGGTATCTCTGCCTTCCAGAAAGCCGCCTCACTGCTTGGCGCACCTATCGGCCATGATATGTGTATCATCTCACTCAGCGACTTGATGACCCCTTGGGAGGTGATAGAGCGGCGTATCGAAGCAGCTGCCATTGGTGATTTCGTCACAGCGGTCTACAACCCCAAGTCGCATGGCCGCTACTGGCAACTCTACCGTCTGCAGGAACTCTTTCTCAAACACCGTTCGGGCGAAACTCCCGTGGGCTATGTCCGTCAGGCCGGACGTGAGGACGAGGTGGTGAAGGTGACCACCCTCAGTGCCTTCGCCCCCGAGGATGTCGATATGTTTACGGTAATCCTCATCGGTAATTCCCAGTCGTATGTCTGCGATGGGAAAATCATTACGCCCCGAGGGTATTATAGAGGGGAGAGGAGAGAGGAGAGAGGAGAGAAAGTCGGCCAAAACATTATGATTGAGTCGTTCCGCACCATCGAAGGGGAATTGCGACGACAGGACTATCCGTTGGGTTATAAATGGGCGTTGCTTCATGCCATCCATACCACTGCCGACTTCGACATGGAGAATATCCTCTATACCGATGAGGGCGCTGTAGAGACGCTTTATGATAAGGTGATAAAGGGCGAGCTGAAGACAATCATCACCGATGTCACGATGGTGACGAGCGGTATCCGTAAGGGTGCCTTGCAGCGTCTTGGCATTGAGGCCAAATGTTATCTCTCTGACCCGCGGGTGGCAGAGATGGCAACCAGTCAGGGCATCACTCGTACCCAGGCAGGTATCCGACTGGCTGTCGAGGAACATCCTGATGCACTCTTCGCCTTTGGTAATGCACCGACGGCACTGATGGAACTCTGTGACCTGATCCGTAAGGGGAAAGCTCATCCCGCGGGCATCATCGCGGCACCAGTAGGCTTCGTCCATGTCCGCGAGTCGAAGCACATGGTGAAGCCGTTCCGTGATATTCCGAAGATTATCGTGGAGGGACGGAAGGGCGGCAGCAACCTTGCCGCGACGCTCTGTAATGCCATCCTCTGTTTCGATGATGCTGCACAACTAAAACCGGGAAGAGACCTGTAAAAGTTGAAAAGTTGAAGAATTGAAAAATTGAAGGATTGAAAAATTGAAGAGTGGAGAATTGAAGAAGGTGAAAAAGTTGCATCCTTTGATGTTTGTGGGGACGGGCAGCGATGTCGGCAAGAGCATCGTTGCTACGGCGTTCTGTCGCATATTCCGACAGGACGGCTACCGCCCAGCACCCTTCAAGGCTCAGAACATGGCGCTGAACTCCTATGCCACCCCCGAGGGACTGGAGATTGGTCGGGCGCAGGCCGTACAGGCCGAGGCGGCTGGTATCCCCTGCGAGACGGATATGAACCCTTTGCTCCTGAAACCCAGCTCGGACCACACCAGTCAGGTGGTGCTGAACGGACGCCCCATCGGTAACAGGAGTGCTTATGATTTTTGGAAAAGAGGAGAGAGGAGAGAGAAGAGGGGAGAGTGCACAGCGGAACCGACCCTATTGTGCACTTTTGACTTCCGGCAGGAGGTCTGTGCGGCCTTCGACCGTCTGGCGGCGAAGTACAATCCCATTGTGATGGAGGGCGCGGGCAGCATCTCGGAGGTCAATTTGCGCGATACCGACCTGGTGAACATGCCGATGGCGCGCCATGCCGATGCCGATGTCATCCTTGTTGGCGACATTGACCGCGGTGGTGTCTTCGCCTCGGTCTATGGCAGTATCGCCCTGCAGACACCGGAGGACAGAAAACGCATCAAGGGCATCATCATTAACAAGTTCCGTGGTGACATGCGCCTGTTCGACGAGGGCCGCCGGATGTTGGAAGATCTTTGTGGCGTGCCTGTGCTCGGTGTCATTCCCTACTACAAGGACATCCATATCGATGAGGAGGATAGTGTCAGTCTGGAACAGAAACGACGACAGCTGGCCGAGGGCAAAGTGAACGTGGCCGTGGTGCTGCTGCGGCATCTCAGCAATTTCACGGACTTCGATATGCTGGAGCGTGACGCTCGCGTAAACCTTTTCTATACCAACAACGTTGCCGACATCGAGCGGGCGGACATCATTATCCTGCCAGGTACGAAGTCAACACTCGACGACCTGCTGGAACTGCGGCGGAACGGCTGTGCACAGGCCATCGTCCGTGCCCACCGCAACGGCACCATGGTGCTGGGAATCTGTGGCGGCTACCAGATGCTGGGTGTCGAGGTCTGCGACCCCGACCACGTGGAGGGTGACATCGAACGTCTGCCCGGACTGGGGCTGTTGCCCATCACGACGACGATGACTGCTACGAAGACCACCCGCCAGGTCACCTTCGAGTTTGAGGGCCATGAGTGTCAAGGGTATGAGATTCATCAGGGGGTGAGTGTTGAGAGAGGAGAGAATAGAGAGGAGAGAGGAGAGAGAATAGTCAGAGCGGATCATTGTCTTGGCACGTACATTCACGGTTTTTTGGACAATGCGCCTGTCATCGACTACCTACTCAGGGACTATGCCACCGAGCACCACGG
>Ga0265300_10004942_pt1 | contig 10452 bp, 8 predicted proteins | sample AusTroGonzalo_MG_FD_193482 | JGI IMG/M metagenome (GOLD analysis project Ga0265300, IMG submission 193482) | Bovine rumen microbial communities from tropical cattle in Woodstock, Queensland, Australia - Gonzalo_03 | ecosystem: Host-associated > Mammals > Digestive system > Stomach > Rumen ... | reverse complement strand
TAAATCGCACAAAAGTATTGACAAATATATATTTTTGTATTATATATGTGGCGTTAAGCATAAAAATATGGAGAAACGATATGGCACAAGGTTTGATAGTTTATAAGAGCGAAAACAAAAAAACACTCAAAACACAAGAAGCCTTTGATAACAAAGTCAAAAAGTGTAGAAATTTTGTTGTAAAAGTTTACTCTGCTGTTTCTGTACCTGATGGTGATAGAACAATTTGTAATCTGTTGACAGATGTTGATTGTATTGAAACATTTATCAGAGATAGTTTTTACAATACGGGTGCGGTTATTTGTCGTTGCCCATACATTTTGCACGGGATATTGGCTGATTGCGATATTCATACTTTCGGTGGTGCTCATAATTTTGCAAATGTTTTGGATAAAATGTCGAAATCCAAAATTATGCAATTAAAAAGTCTTTTGGTTGATGCAAAAAAGATAAAAAAACCAAATGTCGAAGAGATAAAACAGGGATTGACCAAATTTATGGGCGATGTTGAAGACATTGATAAACTGCCAAAGGGAAAACAATTGGCGGCAAAAAGTGCAAAGATAACGTTGCATGCCGGTAAATTTTGGGAAAATGCAATGCATGGGTTGGATGAATTGACAGAAGCAATCGCCACTGTGGAAGGCAGACCACATATATCCACTGTAATCAAAGATAATGTTGAAGATGCAGATTGTGAAAAATGGTCAATGAAAGAATTATGCGAAAAATTGGGTTCTGCAAATGTTGATGCAGTATACATTCAAAAGAGTCGTGTGACTGGGCTGCATGCTTATGTGGAAAATTGGTTTGTCAGAGAAGGCAACAAAATTTATTTCATAGCAAAATATTTTGATGAATATAAAAAATTGTGCAGTGGTGATAACTGTGTTGAATACGATAAATTAAAACATTTGACCATGGGAGAAATGGCGGAATTATTGGATTATGGCGATAATATTTCGGCTTTTTATGATCAAAAAAAGCGTATCATTAGCAAAAATGCGCAAGCAAAACAATGGTTTGTTAAAGAACGTGGTTCAACCAGAATATTATTTATTGGTGAATATTTTGATGAATATGAACGTTTGAGCAAAAAAAGTTATGCCAAAGATAAATATATCACGCTTTCTGAATTAGCAAATAATTTTTGTTGTGATGCAAATGCTTTGTACCGCAGAAAAAGCAAACTTTTGAAAAAGTATCCGGATGACAAGGATAAGATTGAAAGTTGGTTTGTTCATCGTGGCAAAAGCCAATCTTTGTTTGACATAGAACATATGGATGAATTTAAAACTTTGTTTTTCGATGGGTGCAGAATCGGCAAAACTAAAAAAACAGATTCTGTTAAACAAAGCAAAACTGTTAAATCACAAACATCGAAAAAACATGTTGAAATACCTATGAAAAATGAACCTAAGATTGAAGAAGTCAAAACAGAAGTTGCGGAAAGCAAAGGTGACGATTCAATTCAACAGATAAATACATTGTTCGATTTGTCGCAAATCAAAGATGGTGTAGATATCAAATTGGTCATAGCGGGTTTGGCGGGGTTGCAACGTGCGATGCAAACGGCTGAATCTGAAAAAACAGAAGCAGAGGCGAATTATGCCAAAGTAATGGCGGAAATTAACGCAGAAAAAGATGCTGAAAAACGCGTTGGTGTTTATCACAAAGCGTCCGTGGCAAATGAAGCAATTGCAAATGCCGCGGTCAAGGCAAAATCTTTGCGCGCTGCGATTGACAAAGGTAATCAATTGTTAGAAAACAGACAAAAGGCATTTGATGCGTTCAAAGAATCAAATGACAAAGTTTATGATTTCTATCAAGAAATAGGTCAATATGTAAAATAATTAAAGAACCGCCGAAACGGCGGTTTTTTTATTTGTTTGTTAATTGTAATTCTATACGACGATTTTTTTGCAAAGCGGCGGGCGTTTTACCGTTAGCGACCGGATATAATTCACCAAATCCAGATGGTATCAAACGACGTTGTGATACACCATCTTTGACCAATTCATTAACAACCGCGGTTGCACGCAATAATGACAATTCCATGTTGTTTGTATATCCATGTGTCCCGTGTATAACTGGTTTATTGTCGGTGTGGCCATCAACACGGATTATCCAATCAATATCATCTGGGATTTTTGATTCGAAATTTTTGATGACATTTGCCAATATCTTTAATTGTTTTTGTCCGTCCGCAGATATTTTATAAGATCCAGACGGGAACAAAATATCACTTGATACTATAAAGCGATCGCCGTCTTGTTTTATACCTGCGTTGTCGCCCAAAGCCAATTTAATTTGTTTATAAAATTCAGATTGGTATTGTCCCAAAGCAGTCAATTCAGCAACTTTGTCAGCCAACGCCTTGTTCAAACGATTGGACATTTCAATATATTCCGCATCTTGTTGTTTTGCGGTTTCTTCGGCGGCACTTAATGCAGCGGCCAATTTTGCGATTTCTTCATTTAATATATCTATCTGTTCAGTTAATTCAGCATTACGAGCCATTACATCATCTTGCATTTCGTGGCGTTCAGATTCTATGCGTGCCATTTCTTGTTTTGCAGTATTCGCATGGTTTAACAACAGTGTTATTTCGTTCATGCGTTCTTGCATTTGGTTTTGCATTTCTTCTATGGTTTTTTGCATATTTTTTTGTTCCGCCACCATCTGGGCGATTTTTGCTTCATATGCTTTGGCCAGATTTTCCTGTTGCAACTGTGTCGTCATAATTTGACTTTCTTGGGTTTCAAGGGCATTACGGGCGGCGGCCAATAATTGTTCTGTTTCTGTTTTATCAACAGTCATTTTGGCGATTTGTTCAGCCTGTTGGCGTCTTTGCGCTTCCAATGAAGCCAATTTACGTGTGCTGGCGTTTTTATTAAACACACTGGTTGTGGTCCATAAAAACACAAACACAATAAGCAAGAAAATCAAAATGATAACCAAATTCGAGAATAAATCTACGAAACCTGGCCATACGTTTGTTTTTTCGCGAAATCTGAAGTTTAACATAGTCGTGTCCTCTCTCTCGTTATTTTTCGTTTATTTAAACATATATTTCATAACCGTATCTGCATATTCTGCATATGCCGTGAACGTTTCCCGTTGTTCTTTGTTAACAGGATGAACGTTTTTATTAGATTGCATATATTTGCGAAAATCATTTGCCGTGGCAAAATGGATTATTTTTTCAGATTTTGCAGAACGTGTGCCGTCTAAACACAATATACGTAAATCAATGTTTATATCTTCTAATGTATCTGCAAAGCATAATTCAAGACGTTTTAATGCGTTTTCCAAGACGTCCACGGGAACATTTGCGACACCAATAAACATTTTTTCATTTGCGCCCAACGCGACCACACCCGGATATTTTCCATCAATGCGTATTAAATCACGGATGACATATTCGGCATCTGTGAATATATCGTAAATATCAGTGATTTTAGAATAAACATTTTCGTTTACCGGTGCGCGTTCTGACAATTCCAATGCATTTGGTGTTTTTTCAGGTTTTTGCAATACGTATCTGGTCATAAAATCAGCCAAATCTTCCAATACTGTGTTTTGGGCAAATTGTAATTGCAGGCCTAAAAAACTGACCGTTAAACTGCCGGCCAAGCCCAACAGTGAACTTGTAAACGCGGTTGCCATACCCGCCAATGGTATGGTCATATTATTTTGCATAGTTTGCAAAACCATTTCGTTTTCTAAATCCAGATTCATAACCATTTGGGCAAAACCGCCAACCGTTAAAATCAGTCCCCAAAATGTCCCCAAAAGTCCCAAAAATATCAATGCATTTGTTATATATCTGACCGATTCACGATCTTCGTTTATGCGTACCGATACCATTTCTAATAATTCGTTTAATTCGGTCGTCGTCATATTTATGTGCCGATTGTGAACAATCAAAGCCACCGGGCGCAATATTTTTGGAACAAACCCATGCGAAGCCTTACCATCAAAATACGCATGCAACCAACTATATTCAGGTAATAATTTGAACATTTTTGCAAAACAAAGCCCAATTCCGAATATGGTCGTTCCAATTATAATACCATTTAATAATACGTTTGATGCCGCAATATTCATAAATGTTCGCCAAAACAGCAGGGCGACAGCCACCAAAAATGCCGTAAACATCGACATTATATTAAAATTTCTGTGAAATCTTTTCATTGACGGATCCTTCCTTAGTCTGAATAATAGTAAAAATTTTTTATGTGTGTCAACAAAGATTTAATCGGATATATTCACAACAATATAAAAAGACTTGATTTTTTGTAAAAAATATTCATAATGTGGGTGTTCCTGCTGGCGGCATGGGGTCGTCGGCTGATTAAACCAAAGGAAATAAAATGGCTTTTTATGAAAGTGTCTTGGTTTTCCGCCAGGACCTGACCGAACCGCAGGTCAAAGAAAAAGCGGCTAAATTCACAGATATCATCAAAGAATTGGGTGGCACGGTAAAATCCACTGAATTTTGGGGTTTGAAAAATCTGGCTTATGTAATTCGTAAAAATCGCAAGGCACACTATGTCATGTTGAATATTGAATTACCAGGCGATCAAATCGCAGAATTGGAACGTCGTTCCCGTATTGATGAAGATGTTATCCGTTTCTTGAACGTTCGCGTTGAAAAATTATCGGAAACACCATCTGTTATGATGAAGAAAAACACAGAAGAAGAGGTGGCATAATGGCAGTCCGTGCAGCAATTTATCGTAAAAAATCTAATCCGTTAAAGGACAAAGAGATTGATTACAAAGATATAAAAATGTTATCACATTATATATCTGAACGTGGAAAAATTGTTCCATCACGTATATCTGGGGTTTCTCAGAAAGATCAACGTGCATTGGCAACAGCCATTAAACGTGCACGTCATTTGGGATTATTACCATTTGTTCGCAATAACTTAGGTTAATAATCTCTAACTTTTTAACAAAAAAGGACAGATAAAATGAAAGTTATTTTAACAGAAAAAATTACAAAATTGGGCAATATCGGTGATACAGTTGAAGTAAAAACGGGTTATGCACGTAATTATTTGTTGCCTAATAACAAAGCAATGCGTTTCACAAAAGAAAATATCGCTTTGTTCGAAGCAAAGAAAGCCGAATTGGTTGCTCGTCATGAAAATGCAAAGAAAGTGGCAGAATCAAAAGTTGATGCAGTTAAAAATGCTAAATTACACATGATTCGTCAAGCGGGCGATACAGGTCAATTATATGGTTCTGTGTCATCACGTGATATTGCGCGTGCTTTGAAAGAAATCGCAGGTGTCAATGTTGAATCTGCACAGGTTTTGTTGGGTTCCCCAATTAAATCTGTGGGTGTATTTGATACCAAGATTGCTTTGCACCCAGACGTTATCGTTGATGTCAAAATTTACGTTGCACAATCTCAAGATGAAATTGACGCATTGGTCGCAGGTAAAAAATTGACATTTGGTACCAAGAAAGTAGAAGAAGAATCAGCGGACGAAACAACTGAAAACGTTGCGGAAAAATCTGACGACAAACCAGTTGTTGAAAACACTGTTTCCGAAGAAAAATCAGAAGAAATCGCGGAATAATTTTCATGATTTCGATTTCTTAACAAAAACATCCGCAATCGCGGATGTTTTTTATAACTAAATATTATTTTCTATTTTCCTTCTTTCTGAATGCATTGGCCACGGTTTTTCCCACAGTTTTGGCGGCATTGCCGACCGCTTGACCGGTTTTTTTGGCTGCGGTTTTTAATGCACCGTCTCCGTCGCCTTTGCCAGTGCCGCTAGTGCTGCCACCTTTGCCACCGCCACTGTCACCACCAGTGCTGCCACTTTTGCTACCAGCGCCACCAGAACCTATGCCAGATGTGTCAAGTCCGAATTTTTTACCTACGTTTTTAAGCGTATTGTCCGCAGAATTGATGGTTAAGCCCATCCCTAAACTCGTTTTCGGATCTCCTTTTGGTAAATCTCCTGTTGTTAATTTTCCACCATTTGTTATCTTATCGAGTTTTTTATCAAACTCACTTTTTATAGTTCCATCCTTGTTACGTTCCACTGTAAATGGATTTTTTATAAGTGTTTCGCCTTTCTTTTCCCCGTCACCTGTCGCAGAACCACCCAGAACACCATTGTTTTTCGCAGGAACACCCTTTGCTCCATTATCTGTTGGGTCGATAGTTTCCGTTTGTCCTGTTTCTTCGTCGTCTCCGTTTAATAAACGCTGAACATTGGTTTTATTCTTTTCTGCTTTTTCATCTGGTACACATTCGCCGTCTTTAAGTTTCATGCCCTGTGATTTGCATTCTTTCTTTAAATCTTTCTTTGCTTTTTGTGTATCTAATGCACGACCGATTGCGCCAGATGTGACCAAACCAACCGCCGTTCCAACACCTGAACCCAACATAGCAGACGAAGCCGCGGTTTGTGCACGTGTTTCACGATATGCGTTTTCTTTGTACATAGTGACATTTGTTCCGAACCATTCTTGGGTACAAACGAAAGTATCACCCGCATAACGTTTGCGTGATGCCATTGGGTTTGATTGATCTTCGCCGGCAAAGAAATTCACAGTATAAACGCAATCAAAACTGCGTTCGTCAAACATGGCACCCAATTTTGTACACTGACTGGCCATCAAATCACGCAATTTATACATGCGTTCTTCGTCTGCTTTGACATCTTTTTCGCCGTCTTCACGTAATCTGGCAATTACACTGCCCACACGTGCGGATAATCCGGAATCTTGTTCCATACAATTTTTTGCGATTGTTGCACAATTATTTACGGCTTTGTCCGCGGCCGTTTTGCCCAAACATTTGCCAAATGTCGCGCCACATTCATTTTGAATACAGGAATTATATTTATTACCGCAATCAATCACAGATTGGTATGATGCCATTTGTGCGTTAAAATCACGGTCCGCTTTGATTTCAGTTGTAAATAATTTAAATTCTTCGCCGGTGCAGGTTGTATCACGTCTGCATCTGTTTAATTTTTCCCCGAACAAAGTATCACTGTCCAATGCGCATTTTGTAAAATCATTACCGCATGTTTTTTGAACACATTGACGTAATGCATCATCGCATGCATTTTTACCATTTTTCAACCCCGATTTTTGATTTGACGATACCAGGTTTAATTTATCGCGTGCCTCGGCTGATGCACGTTGTTTGCGAATTTGTTCTGCCAATTCAGAATCACCGGATACGGAATCGCCAAATCCCAAATCTGAACCAATGGCGTCATCAAACATGCTGGCTTTGTTTTCAATTATTGCCGGTTCAATTTCTTCATCCGCAACAGTTTCCGCCTGGTTAGCCTTTTTCTTTTTCACGGTGTTTGTTCCAGAATCGGTGTTTGTTTGTTGTGTCGTTGTTGTGGTGGCGGTCTTTTTCGCACTGGTACGATTTGTTGGACGCACGGTCGCAGCATTTGCAATACCAGACACCAAAAACACGGTCATTATTGTAACGAACAATGATTTCAACAAAAATTTATCATTCTTTATTATCATTTGATTCCTATTTCAAACGTGAACATGCGATTTTATAAAAATCACATAGTTGTCCAGCCAATGTTTCTTCGAATGCGTGTGTATCGTCGCATTTATGCGGCATGTTGTTGTTGCATACGGTTGTAATGCATTTCTTTTTTGCACTGTCATCTTTGCAGGATTGTTGTGCAGTGGCCAATCTGTTTTCACGTGCCTTTTGATACGATAAAACAATTTTTTCCAATATTTCATCGCCCATTTTTATTGCGTTGTCACGCGCCGCAATTAAATCTTTGCGAATATCTTTTGTGAACGAATCGCATCCATTTATCGTGACCGTACAATCTGAAAAATATCTATCAAAATCAGCATCCGATTCACATTTTGTATAATCTGCTAAACAATGTTTATCATTTATCAAACACACACTTATTTCATTGGAACATTCAGATTTACTTTTTTGTTTGTTTGCCTTTTGTGCTAAATTCGCCATTTGCGCAGAAATGCCGGCCGCCGTGCATGATTTTTCAATCAAAGAATCATAATTATCGGTCACATCTTCCGCGGTACATCCGGATACTTTTTCCAAACAAAGTTTTGTGGCCCAAATATAACGTTCGCCCGGGTCAGTGGGGGCCTTTTTTAATTCTTTGTCTGAAATGTTATATTTAGCAGATGCACCCGCCGAAATAGATTTCATGGCGGTTGATTTTGCAGGTGTTCCCGCAGATGCCGAACCGCAATATTGGCAACGTGCCGCCGGATTTGCGTTTATGTTAATTGCACATGCTGAATCAAGACAACGCGTTAAATTCGTCACAGAACACGCGCCAAATGCAAAATTTGGTATAACAAACAACGAAAATATCAAAAAACCAAAGCGATATTTCATAACTCTCTCTTGGGGTATAGTATAACAAAATCAGCCTATTAAATCAAACAAAAAATATGTGTCATTATGTGGGATAAAATTTCTGGACACAGTATAAAATTTTATGATAAAATTAGTTTCGAATGTAGGATTTTAAATTTGAAGTTTATTAAAATTGTTTTGTTTTTATTATTTTTTGCACCACTGGTTTCTTTTGGTGCATCGTCTAATGATTTTCAAGGTGCTGCGCAATTATTAAGTGCGGCGCGTCGTGGCGATATTCAAAGTGTTCAAAACCTTATAAATATGGGCGTTGATATAAATTATGTAGATTCTTCGGGGTTGTCGTTGGTTTGTACGGCTGTGATGAACAATGACAAAAGGACGATTCAGATTTTACAAATGTATGGCGCAGATGCTTCGAATTGCGATAAACAAATCAAAGAACACAAAAGAAAATCAAAAATCGCAGCAAATGGTGAAGAAACTGGATTTTTTAGCGGTTTGTCGTCAACGCATGATTTGGTGTTAACTGCCGTTGGTGCGGTGGCTGTGGTTGGTGGTTTGGCGTTTTTGACAAAGGCGTTAAAGGACGATAGTAATAATTCATCTTCGCCGTCTGGTGGTTCGCACGGCGGTGGCGGCGGCGGCGGTTCGGCGTCTACATATTTTACTATACCGTATGGGCCTGCGTATTTGAACAGTGATGGCGATGTGAATGTCAATTTTGATATAACGGAAAATTTACCTGCGTGGGATACGCAATCTACATCTGAATTAAGAGTCAGCGATTTTAATTATCTGCGCAGAATTTTAACTGTGGGCGATGTAAGTGTATCACAGGCAATATTAGAAGGTGTAAATCCATTGCTTGAAAATTATTTGTTGGATATGCGTGGATATTACGCGTTTGCCAGTGGATACCTTGGACAAAATATTTTCAGAAACACATCAAATGTTCCATTGTTATCTTTGAACGGGTATCAAAAACAACCTGTGAAAGTGGCATTGATTACTGGCAACGGAATCAATCCTGCGGGGTCGGCCGATTTTGGTGACGGTATTGTTTATGCAAATACTATAAATGAAAGTGCTGAATTGACACGGGTGGATAAATATGTAAACAACACAATAACGCCTGTGGTTGATGAAAACAATGTTGTTTTATATTATTCACATGATGAAATGTCTGGATTTGATTTGTCGGGCAGTGGTTCTGTGTTTAATCCGTTTGCAAATGTTAATGATTCTGCGCTGGCAAAAATAGTAGCAGGATGGGAAGCAGGTCGTTTATCCACAGAAGGCGATTTATACGGTTTTGTTCCAAATGGTCAATTGGCGATTTATAGAACTGGGACTGGGGCGGTGTGGCAAATGATTCCTGTGGCGGACAGACAAAACGTTGGGACGTTCACAGATTCTGGTGATGCGGGGTTGTCGGTTGGTGATATTATTGAAATTGATGGGCGGACTTACACTATAGAAGCGGCCCAGACAGGTGTATCTACGGTACCAACTTTGACAATTGGTGATCCAGAGGTGACATATAAACTGTCACGCAATTTAAGAATATTTATTGGTGTTTGTGATGGATGTGTTGGAAATATAGCGATTTATGTTGGTGATGATGGCGCGTGGTACGTAAATTCACAGGGTGGAAATGATATTGATAATGTTTATATGCCAGACGCAGAAAATATTTATACATATAAAACAAAAACAACAGATGCTGCGTATTCTAATTTTTCGGCGATGCAAAAGGCATTGACTAATGATGTTGTTGCAAATGTAAATGTTATTCCGCTTAGCAGGCAGAATTCTTATTTATCGGTAAATAACTTTACAAAGGCTGCGAATATGGCGGGCGTTTCTAATTTGAAAACGTTTTATTCACAACAAATCAATAATTTGTATGGAACATACATCATAGATAATACACCATACGAACAGGGTGGGGTTGCGCATTCTATGTTTAATGGTTATACTGCTGATGCAATGTTGGTTATGCCAGCAGGTGATTATTTGCTTAAAGACGCATCCAGCGGAATAATTTATTATGATACACTGGATGCG
>Ga0265300_10004940_pt1 | contig 10453 bp, 10 predicted proteins | sample AusTroGonzalo_MG_FD_193482 | JGI IMG/M metagenome (GOLD analysis project Ga0265300, IMG submission 193482) | Bovine rumen microbial communities from tropical cattle in Woodstock, Queensland, Australia - Gonzalo_03 | ecosystem: Host-associated > Mammals > Digestive system > Stomach > Rumen ... | reverse complement strand
CCAAGGCGAAGGAAGCCAAGGCCGCCGAGGCCAAGGTGAACGAGGCCCGTGCCGAGGCCATCGCCAAGCGCAAGGCCGAGGCTGAGGAAGCCGCCCGCAAGGCCGCCGAAGAGGCTGCCGCCGAGGCCGCTGCCGCCGCCGAGACCCCTGCCGAATAATGCAGCGGATCGCGCAGGTACTGAAATCCAACGGCCGCGACGGAGAACTCCTGATGGGGTTCATCGGGATTGCGCCGGAAGATATCGACCTTGAGGAACCGGTGTTCATCGAATTCGATGGACTTCCGGTTCCCTTTTATTTTGAATCGTTTACCCAGCGGGGCGTCTCCCGCGCCCTCGTCCGCCTCACCGGCGTTCACAATCTCACGGATGCCGACGAACTGGCCGGCGCCAACGTCTATGCCCAAGACGACCTCTACGAGGACGAAGAGGAAGACCTCACCGGCTGGACCGTCCTGGACGCCGACGGCCGGAAAGCCGGCACCGTCTCGGCCCACGAGGACATCCCGGGCAACCCCTGCATCTACGTGGACACCGGTCACGGGGAAGTCCTGCTCCCCCTCCACGAGGAACTGGTCCTTTCCGTCGATGAATCCAGCCGCACCCTGCAGATGGAAATCCCCGAGGGCCTGCTGGACCTCTGAGGCCCGTCGAATGGAATCGACAGAAAGTCAATGGATTAACGAAAATTGCCTGGTCGTTTTTGACCAGGCAATTTTGCATAAAAGACTGATTCTAAGGAAGTTCCATTCGACGGGCCATCATCAGTAAACCAGCACCTCATCCACGAACAGCCATTCCTTCGTCCGGAAAGCGTGGTAGCGGATGTAGCGAGCCTCCTGTCCCACGGAAGCGCCGAAGGGAACGTAGGTTCCGTTCGGATTCTCGTTCAGGAGCATGGCAGCGAGGGCGAAATGCTCCCCATCCACGGAATACTCCACGCTCACCCGGTCTGGCAGGTAGATCCAGGAGGCCGGATCGGAGAGGAAGGTCGCGGTGACATAGTGCACCGGTTTCACGGCGCCCAGGTCGATGGTTACATCCACATCGCTCTGGAAGCCCTGCCAACGGCGGTCGCCGTAGGACCAGCTGCCAAGGACGCCGTCAGTCAGGGTCGCCGCGCCCGCCGCGGGATATCTCGGGTGCCACGGGTCGGCATAGGTGACCTTCGCCCCGCGGGCCAGGTGATCTTCCGTTACCCGGGAGGCCGGGCGGTTGCCCACTTCCTCCTCCAACTTGAACGTCGTGTAGCCGCGCTCCCGCAGGTCGGCGGCGTGGGCCGTCGCCCGTTCCCGGAAATCGGAAGGATCCTTCGCTTCGAGCGGACTCCAGCCGATCTCCGCGATGGCGAAGACGCGCGGGTATAGCATGTATTCCGTATGGGACGGCTCGGGGATGAGCTCGTGCCAGAGATTGCCCTGAACACCCAGCAGGTGCTCCCGGGATGCCTCCGGAATACCGGCGGCGGGATCATAGACATAGATGCTGTCAATGGGCAGATAACCGCCCCAGCCCGCCGGTTCGCGGACGGGCGCATCCTGGACCTTGTCCAGGTAGCAGCGGTTGCCGGGGGTCATCACAGCGTCGTGGCCCTGCCGGATGGCTTCCAGGCCACCTTCGGTCCCCCGCCACGACATTACCGTGGCGTTCGGGGACAGGCCGCCTTCCAGGATTTCATCCCAGCCGATGAGCCGGCGTCCATGGGCATTCAGGAAACCCTCGATCCGGCGGACCAGGTAACTCTGGAGTTCCTCCACCGTCTGGAGCCCCTCTTCCTGCATTCGGCGGCGGCAGTCCGGGCAGTCGGGCCAGTCCCGCTTCCCGGCCTCGTCCCCGCCGATGTGGATGAACTCCGAGGGGAAGAGGTCCATCACCTCGGAGAGCACGTCCTCCAGCAATTGGAAGGTCGCTTCCTTGCCGGGGCAGAGGTCATCGGAATCCGGCTTGCAGCCGACGCCCGGGATGGCGTACACCGTTTCCTGGGAATGGCCCGGCATCTCGATCTCCGGGACGATGGTCATGTGGTGCGCCGCGGCATAGGCCACGATTTCCCGCACGTCCTGCTGGGACAGGAAACCGCCGTAGGTGCCTTCGTACCGCTTTCCGGTCGTATTCCATTCCTTCCAGGTGTCCCCCACGCGCCAGGCGGTCTTCGCCGTCAGTTCCGGATGGGACTTGACTTCCAGCCGCCAGCCGGCGCCGTCGGTCAGATGCAGGTGGAGCACATTGAGCTTGACCTCCGCGAAGGCGTCTATCTGCTTCAGGATAAACTCCTTATCGCGGAAATGCCGGGAAATGTCCAGCATCACGCCGCGCCACGGGAAACGGGGATAGTCAATGATGACCCCGCACGGGAGCGGGCGCTCGAGCTGCGCAAGGGTCGTCTGCGCGCGGTACACGCCCTCGGGCGTATTGGCCTCGATGCGGACGCGCTTCGGAGTGATGGTCAGGCGGTACGCCTCCTTCCGGGCGAACGCCGGCAGGGACGCGCTCCAGCGGGAGAAGGCGCGCTTGCCCTGCACGACCTCCACTTCCTTCACGTTCGACGTTCCATCGGCCCGCTCGAACGAAACGGGCGCCGGGAGAATCCCCAGCGCCACGATCAGAGTAAGGAGTATTTTCATTAAACCAGGCCCCCGTTCAGCTCATAATCGGCCTTCACATCCTCGTAGAAGGCGGCCTCCGCCGTCTGCATGTACGGGGCCAGCCACAGGAGGCCGATGCCCAGGGTGAAGATGCACAGGATCCCCCAGCCGATGAAGCTCAGCCAGAGCCAGAACAGGTCGAACTTGCGGCCCTTCATCATCGCGCGGCTGCGGTCGATGGCCTCGTTCGCGGACAGTTCCGGATTCTCCTCCAGGATATAGGGGGTCATCGCATAGGAGAACGCCTTGATGATGCCCGGGATAACCAGGAGCAGGGACCACAGGGCGATGAAAATGCCCATCAGGAACATACCCCAGACCTTGTGCCAATAGTTCTTGAAGGAAATCTTGAACATATTGGAAGTGAGCCGGTTATCACCGTTGCGAAGCAGGCGGAGGAAGGAGACGGAGAAGCCGATCGCAATCACGTTGTACAGGAAGATTCCCAGCAGGGAGGACAGGGAACTCCAGCGGGTCATGGAGGAATAATAGTCCATCAGCCCGTTGATGTCGCCCGAGTTGGCCATGGCGGTGATGGTATCCGCACCCATGGCGCCGGTCATCATGGGAATCTCGGCCGGGAGAACGAACGCGGTAGTGATCAGGCAAAAGACGACGGTTGCCAGGACGGCGGGCGTCCAGTTGCCTTTCAGGGCCGCCAGGGCGGCGTTCTTGTAATCGGTATTGGTTTTCATATCGATGGGGGATTAATAGATTTCAATGAAATGGAAATAGAGGTTGTCCAGGCAGCAGTAGAGCGGGAAATCCGAACGGCTGGCTTCCAGGTGGAGGTCCAGCGCATCGACCGAGCCGAGGGAGGACAGGCTCACTTCCGTCCACTTGTCCAGCGGCTTGGTCCCGTCGATGAGTTTCACCGTGACGTTCCCCGTGCTCGTGCTCCCCTTGATACCCGTGATGGTCAGGGACAGGTAGTCCCCTGCCACGAAAGGACCGTCGGCGAGGCCGTTACCGTGGAGGGCGGCCTGCACGGCGGCCTGTACGTTCTGCACATAGACCAGGTTCATCGTGCAGGAGGAGTCCTCGTTGGGAACGGCGAAGATGATGGGGTGCTCCGGCATCAGGGTGGCGGTCGTGTCGTGGAAGACGGCGTAGGCGAAGGAGTCATCGACCCCGCCCTTGTCGTACACGGCAAAACGGGAAGGCTTCCGCTCGGCGGCGGCATCCGTGTCATGGCCGATGCACATGGCGAATCCGCCCACAAGCTCTCCGTCCCCGTTCACCTTCGAGCAGTGCGCAACCGGACCGTAGGTCAGGTATTCATTGACGGAGACCGTGTCGGCTCCGCCTTTAAAGAACTGATTCAGAAACGTTTCCTGATCGTAGTAATTTTCAGGTTCAAAACGGACCAGGATGTTGGATTCATACTGGCTCTTCATGCCATCCTTTTTGAAGCAAGCGCTCACCGAGAGCACCACGACGCCCAGCAGGGCCGCCTTTTTCACGATTTCGAGTAACATAGTACAAAACTACGCATTTTTTCGTAAATTTGTTCGATTGACAAAAACTAATTGCCGTTATGCTTATTATCATTCTGGCCATTGCGGCCGTCCTCATCCTCTGGGGCATCTCCGTCCAGAACAAGCTCGTCCAGGCGGATGAACTGTGCAACAACGCCCTCAAGCAGATCAATGTCCAGCAGGTCAGCCGTTACGACGCACTGAAAGCCCTGATCAAGCTCACCCGCGAGTACGCCTCCTACGAGAGCGAGACGCTGGAGAAAGTCATCGCCCAGCGCCGCATCACCTCCTCGCCCAACCCGACGGCGGCGGAGATCAATGCCAACGAGCAGGCCCTGCAGGAAGTGAGCGCCAAGCTCATCGCCGTGGCCGAGCAGTATCCGGACCTCAAGGCCAACCAGAACTACCAGCAGACCATGCAGGACATCAAGCAGTACGAAGAGAACGTCCGCCTGTCCCGCATGACCTTCAACGACACCGTCACCAAGTTCAACAACCAGGTGCGGATGTTCCCGGGCTCCGTGGTCGCCGGCATCCTCGGCTTCGCCAAGCGCGACTACCTCGCCGAAGACGTCTCCAAGAAAGACTATCCGGAGATCCTGTAACCGATGGGAAGGTTCCTTCTTGGCGTGCTGGCGGTTTTCGCCGGCACTTTGGGCGTATATGCCCAGTCCATCCGGGACATCGACATCCGGGCGGAACTCGCCCCGGACGGCTCGGCCCGAATCACCCAGCAGTGGGACGTCTCCGTCGTAAGCGGCACGGAGTGGTACATTCCTATCGGGAATCTCGGGAAGATGACCATCACCGACCTTTCCGTGAGCGAGAACGGGCAGGCCTTCGTCAGCGAAGGAAGGCATTGGGACACAGACCGTTCCCTCGCTGAAAAGGCGGGCCGCTGCGGCATTGTGGAAAAGCACAATGGGGTGGAACTGTGCTGGGGCCAGGGTTCCTACGGGCCCCATCAGTGGACGGTGCAGTTCACCGCCGGCGGCCTGGTGCAGTCCTTCTCCGACGCCGACGGCTTCAATTTCCAGTTCGTGAATCCACACCTCGCCGCCCCGCCGCAGCATGTGCGGGTAACCATCGTGAACAACACCGGCGGCCCGGAATGGACCTATGACAACACGCGCGTCTGGGGCTTCGGCTCCTACGGCGACATCCAGGTCCAGGACGGAAAGATCGTCTACGAATCCAGTGAACCGTTCTCCTATGAGAGTTCGGTCATCGCCCTTGTCCGTTTCGAAAAGGGTCTTTTCAGTCCGACGGTATCCCGCGACATGTCCTTCGACGAGCTCAAGGAAAAGGCCCTGGACGGCAGTTCCTACGGCGAGAAGGACCCGATGGAAACCTTCCTCCGGTGGGTGTTCATCCTCCTGTTCGGCGGCGGCGTCATTGCCGCCATCCGGGCCGCGATCCTGCAGGCCCTCGGGTACAAGTACAAGAAGTCCATGTACGGGAAGACCAAAATTACGGAGTGGTTCCGTGAGGCCCCGATGGACGGGAACCTGTTCGCTTCCAGCTATGTCCTGGACAACGGCTGGCGCTTTGCCGGACCGGCTTCGTCCAAGAACCTGATCGGCGCCCTCTTCCTGCGCTGGATCCTGGACGGAAAGGTCAAGGTGCAGCAGGATCCCCAGAAGGCCAAACGGGTGAACCTCGCCTTCACGCCGGGACTGGAATTTGACGACGATGTGGAAGCATCCCTGTACCGGATGGCTGTGGAGGCCAGCGGCGGGAACCTCCTGCTGGAATCCGGCGAATTCGAGAAATGGTCGGAAAAACACTACAAGCAGTTCATGGCCTGGCCCGACCGGGCCAAGGCGCGGGGCAAGAACTACATGAACGGGAAGCACTATTTCCAGCATGGCTCCACGACCAACACCGACGGCGCCGCCGCAGCCTGCCGCGTGGTGGAATTCAAGAACTTCCTCCAGGACTTCACCCTCTCCGACCAGCGCGGCGCTTCGGAGGTAGGTCTGTGGAAGGACTACCTCGTGTTCGCCCAGCTGTACGGCATCGCCGACCGGGTGGCTACCCAGTTCCAGAAGCTCTATCCGAAGGAGTTCCAGGAGATTTCTCAGTCCGCAGGCGTGGATCCCACCACGATGATGCGGACCATCCGGCTGAACAATTCCATGACCTCCGCGGCGATGACCCGCGCCGTCAGCAAGTACCAGGCCGGCAGCGTCAAGGGCACCGGCGGCCACACCTCCTTCGGCGGAGGCGGCGGCTTCTCCGGCGGCGGCTTCGGCGGCGGCAGCCGGTAGGCCGGTAGGCCGGGAGACGGTAGGTCGGCAGACGGTACCCGGGAGACCGGGGTCTGGCACCGATCTATTCGTATCCTACTGACTATCAGATGGTTACAAAACACAAAGTTCCCAACCTGCCTTTCTAAGAAGGGGTTGGGAATTTTGTAATTTATAACTTGCTGATTATCAAGAGGTTGTAAAAACACACGGCCCCAACCTCAAAACGGTGCTGGCTCTACAGCATCTTCTTGATCAGCGGGAAGAGCTTGTAGGGCATATAGCGGAACTTGAGGTCGATCCAGGTGGGGGACTTCACGACGGCGCGTTCGTGGCTGAAGGCCAGGAAGGAGCGCTCGGAGTGATAAGAGCCCATTCCGGAATTGCCCACGCCGCCGAAGGGGATGTTGGCGTTGGCGATGTGCATGATCGTATCGTTGATGCATGCGCCGCCGGAGGTGGTCCGGCCGATGATGTCCCATCCGTCGCAGCCCTTGCCGAAGTAGTAGAACGCCAGCGGCTTCTCGTGGTCATTGACAAAGTTCACCACTTCTTCGCGTTCCTTGAAGGTCATGATCGGGAAGATGGGGCCGAAGATTTCCTCCTGCATCACCGGGGCCTTGGGGCTCACCTGGTCCAGCAGGGTGGGTTCGATCCAGAGCCGGTCGCGGTCGGAGCGGCCTCCGGCCACGATCTTGCCGTCCTTCAGGTAGCCGACCAGCCGGTCGAAGGCCGAGGCCTTGACGATATGGACAAACTTGTCGGAACGCTCCGTCCCGTCGGGATAGAGGCCGGCGAGTTCTTTCTTGAACGCCTCCACGAAGGCATCCTTGATGTCCTCGTGCAGGAACAGGTAGTCCGGGGCGATGCAGGTCTGGCCGCTGTTGAGGCATTTGCCCCAGGCGATGCGGCGGGCAGCGATCGTCAGGTTCGCGTCCTTGTCCACGATGCACGGGCTCTTGCCGCCCAGTTCCAGCACCATCGGTGTCAGATACTGCGCCTGGGCCGCCATGGCAATCTTGCCGAGCGACGGGCTGCCGGTGAGGAACACCAGGTCGTAGCGGTGCTTGAACAATTCCCCGTTCACCAGGCGGTTGCCCTGGACCACAGCCACGTAATCTTCTTCGAACGTGTCCTTGATGAAGTCCTCCAGGACCTTGGAGACGTTCGGGACATACGGCGACGGCTTCAGGATAGCCGTGCAACCGGCAGCGATCGCACCCACGAGCGGGTTCAGGAGCAGCTGCACCGGATAGTTCCACGGCGACACGATGAGGGTGCAGCCGAGGGGTTCCCGGACGATGTGCGAGGAGGACGGCATCACGGCCATCGGCGTAGGCTTGCAGCGGCGCCGGGCCCAGCGGCCCACTTTCCGGATGGCTTCCCGGATCTCACCGTAGACCAGGCCGATTTCGGTCATATAGGCCTCCTCGTAGCTCTTGTGGAGGTCCGCCCAGAGGGCGTCGCAGAGAGGCTTTTCCCACTTGCGGAGCCCGGCCTGGTACTGTTTCAGCTGGAAACGGCGCCAGTCGATGTCCCGGGTGACGCCGCTGGCGTAGAAGGCCCGCTGCTTCAGGACGAGTTCTTCAATGCGCTCGGGGGTGGTATTCTCGAGGGTCATGTCAGGATGCTTTTTTCTGGTTGGCGGGGAGCTTGGCGGCGGGCTTGCGGCCGGTGAAATGGTCCATCACGGTGTACAGGCCGCAGAGGTCTCCGAAGATGAAATCCAGCCAGCTGATCGGGAGGATGCCCTGCATCAGCCGGATGAAGTGCCAGGTGAAGGGGATGCCCAGGAAGGTGCGGTCGCGCTCCACGGCGCGGAGGGTCTTCCGGGCCACGGTCTCCGGCTCCTGGATCTTGAAGAAGGAACGGATGCCGTCGAACATGCCCGTGTTGATGAAGTACGGGGCGACGGTGGTCACGCGGAGCGGGCTCTTCTCCCGCTGCAGTTCGATGCGGACGGAGTCGGACCAGCCGGTGGCTCCCCATTTGGCCGCGGAGTACAGCGCCATCTTCGGCATGGCCAGCATGCCGGCCGCCGAGGTGATGTTGCAGATATGCCCCTTGCCGCGGGCCTTCATATCCTTGATGTAGCGCAGGGTGACGAACATCGCGCCCTTGGTGTCAATGTCGATGGTGCGGTTGATGTCCGCATCCGTCTGCTCGGCGAAAGGCTTGTTGTTGGTGATGATGCCGGCGCAGTTGATGAGGATGTCCACGTCGCCGCAGGCCGCCTTGGTCTCGGTGTAGGCCTTGTCCACGGACTCGACCGAGGAGATGTCGGCCTGGTGCCCATAGACCTTGCCCAGGGCGGAGAATTCCCGCACGGTCGCCTCGATGGCGGCCTCATTGATGTCCCAAACAATCAGCCGGGCGGCGCCCTTCTCCAGGCACCGGCGGCCCATGATCTTGCCGATGCCGGAGCATCCTCCGGTAATCAGCACGGTGTTTCCTTGAATCTTCATGCTTTGTTCAGATTTTAGCGACGGCAAAGGTACGGAATCTTTCGGTTCCGCACCGCCCATTTCACCACACAAGGCCGTATTTCGCCACATTTCCCGGAATCTTTTTCGTATTTTTGTACCATGAAACAAATCCTTACCACCCTCCTGCTGGGCCTTCTGCTGGCCCCGGCCGCGCTTGGACAGGCGCTCAGCCAAAGTGAAATCCGCTCCGACACCGTAGAGAGCACTCTTCTCGGCGGTCCGGTCTCCATCAATGTCTTCCTGCCTGCCGGCTACGATCCCGCGGGAGAGGAACTTTATCCGGTCGTTTACCTTCTGCACGGCCTTTACGGAACCTATGTGGACTGGGCGACGGCGGGTCACATGAAGAATGTGGTCGATGAACTCATTGCCAGCGGCGAGGCGTCCCGGATGGTCATCATCATGCCGAACGCCGGCGACCCGGACATCCACAACAACTGGAACGGGTATTTCAACATGCCGGGCCATCCGTACGAGGATTTCTTCTTCCAGGAACTCCTGCCCACGGTGGAAACCCGCTACCGCATCCAGGGGGACAAGCAGCACCGGGCCATCATGGGCCTTTCCATGGGTGGCGGCGGCAGCACCGTCTATGCCCAGCGCCATCCGGACCTGTTCTCCAGCTGCTACGCGATGAGCGCCTGGCTGGACAACGACGAACCGGCCGAGGATATGCCCAAGGATAAGTTCTACCTGGTTTCCAAGTCGGTTCACGAGCACTCCGCCATCGCCTTCATCGACAACGCCGATGAGGCTACGCTGGAGAAACTACGTACCGTGAAATGGTTCATCGACTGCGGGGACGACGACTATCTGCTGGACCTCTCGCTCTCCCTGTACCAGAAGATGCGCGACCGCGGTGTCCGCAGTGAACTCCGCGTCCGCGACGGCTGGCACAGCTGGGAATACTGGCACCAGGCCCTGCGCCTTTCCCTCCCCTTTGCCTCGCGGAACTTCGGCCGCTGACGCGTAGGGGCTTTTGCCTGTAGATACTGATTTCGTTACCCCGGTCCTTACCGGGGTTTTCTTCTGTCGTGGAACTCCGCGACAGCAGTGAAGAAGGCGTCGGAGGAGGAGTTGAGGGCGGTCTCGACGGAGTCCTGGACGACGCCGATGATGAAGCCGACGGCAACGGCCTGCATGGCGATGTCGTTGGAGATGCCGAAGAAGGAGCAGGCCATGGGGACCAGGAGGAGGGAGCCGCCGGCCACTCCGGAGGCGCCGCAGGCGCCGAGGGTGGCCACGAGGCTCAGGAACAGGGCAGAGGCGAAACTCACCTCCACGCCCACCGTATGGGCCACGGCGAGGGACAGGACCGTGATGGTCACTGCGGCGCCGTTCATATTGACAGTGGACCCCAGCGGGATGCTCACGGAATAGAAATCCTCATCGAGCCCCAGCCGCTTGCAAAGGTCCATGTTGATGGGGATGTTCGCCGCGGAGGAGCGGGTGAAGAAAGCGTTCAGACCGCTCTCTTTCAGGCACTTCCAATAGAGCGGATAAGGATTCTTCCGGATGTGGAGCCAGGCGATGAAGGGATTGACGATGAAGGCCGTGCAGCACATGCAGCCCACGAGCAGCAGGAGCAGTTTCCCA